>Ga0206968_10015_pt1 | contig 47874 bp, 34 predicted proteins | sample Alteio_BWOrgHeat_22_FD_153254 | JGI IMG/M metagenome (GOLD analysis project Ga0206968, IMG submission 153254) | Enriched cells from forest soil in Barre Woods Harvard Forest LTER site, Petersham, Massachusetts, United States -... | ecosystem: Environmental > Terrestrial > Soil > Temperate forest >... | reverse complement strand
TTCAATGCGCTGACCCTGTCTCCTGCGTTGGCTGCGATTCTTCTTCGCGCTGAAACCAAGAAGACCGGAATTATGGGTCTGCTCCTCAATCCAATCGAGAAGCTTATTCAATGGACAATTCGCGTCTATGCGCGTGCTGTCACCTTCGTCGTTCGCATTCGTTATGTCATGTTGCTTATCTTCTTTGGCGGACTGGGTGCGACGGCTTTCATGTATAACCACGTTCCAACAGCCTTCATCCCTCAAGAAGATCAGTCGTACTTCCTCATCATTATCCAGACACCTCCCGGCGCGTCGCTCAGTTACACGACGGCGTTCGCTGACCAGGTTTCGGCTCTTGTACGGAAAAATGATGGCGTCTTCGGCACGTTCTCGGTCATGGGCTTCTCTCTGGCAGGTGGCAGTTCGCCGAATTCTGGTCTCATCTTCGCTCCACTCAAACCGATCAACGACCGCACGAAGATGGGCCCACAATTCACTGCTCATGACATCGTGGCCGATGTGGGGCCGAAACTGTTTGGCGTCCCGGGCGGGATCGCGTTCGCCGCAGAGCCTCCAGCGGTTGCCGGCATCGGCACTGTAGGCGGATTCCAGTTCATCCTCCAGGACTCGGGACGAAATACGTTTGGCGACATCGACCGCATCGCCCACACCCTGGTTGGCCAGAGCCGCGCTCCAGGCTCCGGCCTTACCGGTATGAACACGACCTTCACCTCGAACGATCCTCAGCTTCTTGTTTCGATCGATCGCGAAAAGGCCAAGGCGATCGGGGTTCCGTTCAATCAAGTAACAGCGGCGCTCAATACCTTCATGGGTTCAACCTATGTCAACGATTTCGACTTCAACAATCGTTCTTACCGCGTTTACGTCCAAGCCGATGCTCCTTACCGCCGCAATGCTCAGGATATTCACCAGTACTATGTCCGTTCGAACTCTGGTCAACTGATTCCCCTCGACAATCTCGCAAGCGTCAGTGAAACGTCCGGGCCGCAGGTCATCAACCACTACAACATCTTTCGTTCCGCCGAAATCGATGGATCGCCCGCACCTGGCCTAAGCTCCAGTCAGGGTCTTGATGCCATGGTTCGACTCTTCGATAAGAACAAGATGCCTGGAATGACATACTCCTGGACTGGACTGGCTCTCGAAGAGGTTGAGTCTGCAGGTAAGGCCATCATCATCTTCGGCCTGGGCTTGCTGGTCGTCTATCTCACTCTCTCGGCCCAATACGAGTCGTTCGCGCTGCCGTTCATCATCCTGTTGGCTGTTCCTATGGCCATTCTCGGCGCGCTCTCGCTTGTTGATCTTCGTGGTCTAGTCGACGACGTCTATGTGCAGATCGGTCTTGTTATGCTCATCGGACTTTCGGCAAAGAACTCGATCCTCATTGTTGAGTTCGCCGAACAGCTTCTCGAGCAAGGTCGGTCGATTACGCAGGCCGCTATTGAGGCCGCTGAACTACGCCTCCGTCCGATCCTGATGACTTCGATAGCCTTTATCCTTGGCGTCGGCCCACTGTACTTTGCCACCGGCGCGGGTGCGTATGGCCGGCATTCGGTTGGTACAGCGATCGTAGGCGGCATGGTGCTCTCCTCAGTCCTCAACCTTTTCTTCATTCCGGTTCTGTACGTCATTCTTAAAACTTTGCTTTCGAAACTCTCGGGCAAATCGAAACAAAATCCGGCTAATGCGAAATTGCCTCCTCCACAACTTAGTCACTAGCCACAAAACCGTGAGATCCACTTTCTGACAGGGAAAGGAACGGCAGATGCCGTTCCTTTTCGTTATCGTTTTCTCCGTGGAAGTTCACTTTCAGCTTTCACGCGCGGTCTCGATCAACCGAGATATTATTTTCCATGGCAAAACCGACTTCTGCGTCGCACGAGAGTTGGCTTCCCGAAGCCAACCTTACCAGTGCCGATTTTCCCCTCACTCACCTGCCCTACGGGGCTTTCGAACATGAAGGCCGCCAGCGTCTCTGCGTGGCAATCGGGGCTCATCTCCTTGACCTTTATGCCTGCGCAAATTCTAGTTTGCTTCCCCCGTCCCTTATCGAGGCGTGCCAAGCACCATTTCTCAATCCCCTTATGGCTCTCGGCCATCGTTCCTGGACCCTTCTTCGCGAAACCCTGACTTCACTTCTTCATGTCGACGCCGCACGTGATCGCAGACAGGGCGCCGAAGCCGCTCTTCATTCGATAGTCGGCACTGCTTTGGTCAAACCGGCTCTCGTCCCGAATTACACCGACTTCTACGCGTCTCTCCACCACGCTACACGGGTCGGTCGAATTTTTCGCCCCGAGCAACCGCTGCTTCCAAATTACAAATATGTTCCGATCGGTTATCACGGCCGAGCTTCCTCGATCATACCCAGCGGAATGCCAGTCATCCGGCCTATTGGTCAGTCTCGTCCTTCTAACCCAAACGAAAAGCCTAACTTTCATGCAACCAGATCTTTAGATTATGAATTAGAGCTAGCACTTTACATCGGCCAGGGGAACCTGCTCGGCACGCCAATTTCAATCACGGAGGCCGACAGCCATCTTTTTGGGATTAGCCTACTCAATGACTGGTCCGCCCGCGACATTCAGTCCTGGGAATACCAACCACTAGGTCCGTTCCTTGGGAAAAATTTCGCAACAACCATCTCTCCCTGGATCACACCAATGGCAGCTCTTGAGCCGTTCCGGGTTCCCGCGACACCCAGACCAAAAGACGATCCTGAGCCGCTGCGATATTTGCATTCGGAAGCTGACCGACAACGAGGGAATTTTAATGTAAAACTTGAAGTTTTACTGTCAACTTCCACTATGCGCGAGAATAGACTTGGCCCATACCTGCTTAGCGAATCGAACCTTGGCGACCTTTACTGGACACCCGCGCAACTTATCACTCATCACACAAGCAATGGCTGTAACCTGCAAATCGGAGACATTCTTGCTACCGGTACAATCTCCGGACCAGCAGAGGCTTCCGGTGGGTGTTTGCTCGAACTTACGCGGAACGGTACGGAGCCGAGATTGCTACCCACGGGTGAGACCCGGGCGTTTCTTGCCGACGGTGATGAGATTATCTTCCGGGGATCGTGCGAGGCGCCCAGCCAACCGCGCATCGGGCTTGGAGAATGCCGTGCGATGATTCTGCCAGCTCGGGGCTAACGGTTTGTCACCGAATGACAGCCTAGCCAACTCTCTCGCCAGTGAACTATGCTCAACCGTGCGTATGCGACGTATAACCGTCGAATCTGGAGAATCCTGATGGCAACACATGCTCCCACTCTTACTCAGTCCGAATCCAACACCGATTTTCTACCTCTCAAAGGCACAGATCACGTCGAGTTTTACGTAGGTAACGCCCGGCAGGCTGCTTACTTCTATCGCGCTGCCTTTGGCATGGCGCTGGTGGCCTATGCCGGGCCTGAAACAGGCCAGCGAGATCGCGCCAGCTACGTTCTCCAGCAGGGCAAGGTGCGCTTTGTACTCACTACAGCGTTGCGCTCAGACTCGGAGATCGCCCGGCATGTCGACAGGCATGGGGATGGTGTTCGTGCCATTGCTCTCTGGGTAGACGACGCCCGGAAATCTTGGCTTGAGACCACCAGGCGAGGCGCGCGCAGTGTTCAGGAACCCAAAGAGTTCTCAGATGACGATGGCAGCGTGGTGACCGCCAGCATTGCGGCATATGGAGACACCGTCCACACCTTCGTCGAGCGCGGCAACTATTCTGGAACCTTCTTCCCTGGTTACCGTCCGATCAAGGAAGACTTCGTTGCCCGCCCAGTCGGCCTCATCCACATTGACCATATGGTCGGGAATGTCGGTTGGAATGCTATGAACGAATGGGTCGACTTTTATCGCGATGTGATGGGTTTCGGCCTCTACCAGCACTTTGATGATAACGACATTTCTACTGAGTATTCAGCTCTCATGTCGAAGGTAATGGCCAACGGAAATGGCTATGTGAAGTTCCCAATCAATGAGCCAGCCGAAGGGCGCCGGAAATCACAAATCGAGGAATATCTCGACTTCTACGGTGGCCCGGGCGTTCAACACATCGCGCTGGCTACGAAAGACATCCTCACTACCGTCTCTAAAATGAAAGAGCAGGGCGTTGAGTTCCTCACAGTTCCCCATACCTACTACACTGAGTTGCAAAACCGTATCGGTAAAATCGATGAGCCTATCGAGGAACTGGAAAAGCTGGGCATTCTCGTCGATCGAGACGACGAAGGCTACATGCTGCAGATCTTTACCCGTCCTGTAGAAGACCGTCCCACGGTTTTCTACGAAATAATCCAGCGCAAAGGCAGCCGTAGCTTCGGAAAAGGTAACTTCAAGGCGCTTTTCGAGGCGATTGAGCGGGAACAGGCCCTGCGAGGCAATCTCTGATACCGCACCGTTTTTGTTGCATGTATATGCAATAAGCCTCGCATAATCATTCATATAGACGAATCTTACTGGGATCTGCCAGTCTCTTAAGTGGAGAGACTCAGATGAGCACCAGCCAGTTCGATCTAACAAACGCTCCTTCCCTGACCAATCTGGAGTTTGGCATTTCTTCGCCTACTTTTTTGATGTGCCCGCCGCGGCTCTACGACGTCGACTATGTCATTAATCCCTGGATGGCAGGAAATGTTCACAGCTCCTCACGTGCACACGCCTGCGAGCAATGGGAGAGATTGTATGAGGCTGTAAGCGCTGTCGCCAGAGTTGAGCTTATTGAGCCTCAACCGGGATCACCCGACATGGTTTTCACGGCCAATGCCGGCCTGGAGCGCAATGGCATCGTCGCAGTCAGCAGCTTCTTCCATCCGGAACGACAAGGCGAAGAATCTCATTTCCGCCGCTGGTTCCACCAGGCCGGTTACACCGTGATCGACATTCCCAGGACTACCCCGTTTGAAGGGGAAGGCGATGCACTCTTTTCAGTTGACGGAAGGTGCCTTTGGGTTGGGCACGGTCCTCGCACTTCGCTCTCGAGCCATCGTGCGCTACGCGAGGCCTGGGGGATTCCCGTTGTCCCGCTTCATCTGATCGATCCACGTTTCTATCATCTCGATACCTGCTTCGCGCCACTCGAAGACGACTATATCCTGTACTTTCCTGACGCCTTCGACCACGTCTCTCTACGTTATATTGAAGTTTTCTATCCTCCAGAGAAGCGAATCCTCGTTTGCGAAGCTGACGCAGTCTCCTTTGCTTGTAATTCGATCAACGTCGGCCGGACGATCATTCTCAACACCATCAGCGATAACCTGAGCAGGCGACTTGAGAGACTGGGTTTCAATGTTGTGCAAGTGGAATTGACCGAATTTCTCAAGGCCGGCGGGGCCGCCAAGTGCCTTGTCATGAAAATCAGCCCTTCTGCTCTCTCGAACGAAACAAAGAACTAGAGACCTTCAGCCAGAACGCGTTCGTACGCCGGTACCGTCAGAAAGTCAGTAAACTTTGAAGCACGGACAAGATCCCGCATCAAGGCAGCGGCGCTGGTATATGCTGCATAGCGCTCGGCATCCACATTTGATTTGGCTCGCTCCAGTTCATCCGCGATCACTTCGTCTACCATCTCCACCGTTACCGGCAGTCCATCGTCCATGACTGCCTTATGGTGGACCCACTGCCATAGTTGCGCTCGGCTGATCTCCGCCGTTGCAGCATCCTCCATCAGGTTGAACAGTGGTACACACCCAATCCCTCGTAGCCACGCCTCTACATATCCCAACCCTACTGCTACGTTTTGTCGAACACCTGCCTCGCTGATCGTTCCCTCCGGGATCTGCAGCAGATCTGCAGCAGTTACCTGGTAATCAGGGAGCTGCTTAGCAATCTGGTTCGGGTGCGGCATGACTCGGTTGAAGACCTCTAGTGCGATCGGGACCAACCCCGGGTGCGCCACCCACGTCCCATCGTGACCATCGGTAGCCTCGCGTTCCTTATCGGCTCGCACCTGTGTAAGTGCCCTCTCATTTGCAACAGGATCACTCTTAATCGGAATAAATGCGCTCATGCCGCCCATTGCACTAACACCGCGTCGGTGGCAGGTCTTAATACAAAGCTTTGAATAGCTGCGCATAAAGTGCGTGGTCATTGTCACCTGGCCGCGGTCTGGAAGGACGACGTTTGTATCACCGGCAAATTTCTTGATGAAGCTGAAGATGTAGTCCCAACGACCGCAGTTCAATCCGGCGGAATGCTCTTTCAACTCCCACAGAATCTCATCCATTTCAAACGTCGCCAGAATCGTCTCGATCAGTACGGTTGCCTTGATCGAGCCGGCAGGGATCCCCAATTCGCCCTCCGCCTTGATGAAAACATCATTCCAGAGTCGAGCTTCGAGGTGACTTTCCATCTTTGGCAGATAAAAATATGGTCCTGACCCACGCGCGAGCAGCTCTTTCGCATTGTGAAACGCATACAGGCCAAAGTCAAACAGTGAGCCCGACATGGGCTCTCCATCGACAATCAGGTGACGTTCTTCGAGATGCCAGCCGCGCGGTCTGACAAATAACACTGCCGGCTTGTCATTCAACTTGTAACTTTTTCCGGTTTTTTCGTCTTCAAACGTGATCGTCCGCCGCACTGCATCTCGCAGATTGAGCTGACCTTCCATCACATTGTCCCAAGTCGGCGTCGTCGAGTCTTCAAAGTCCGCCATGAACACCTTTGCGCCTGAGTTCAACGCATTGATGATCATCTTTCGGTCAACCGGTCCAGTGATCTCAACTCTTCGGTCAAGCAAATCTGTCGGCAGCGGATCAACCGTCCACTCGCCCTCGCGAATATGTTTCGTTTCTTTTAGAAAGTCGGGACGCTCTCCTGCATCCAGGCGTTTTTGCCTTACCACTCGTGCATCGAGCAGTTCCTTCCGCTGTTCATTAAACGTCCGCTGTAAACCCACCACGAAAGCCATTGCCTCCGAAGTCAAAACTTCCGCGTAGGGTACCGACGAAGTTGTCGAAAATTCAACACTCTTAACCGACCGCATTCCTCACCTCACTCAAATCGCAGATGAACTTCGCCCGCAGTTGAAAACGTTACGTCGACTCGTGAGTGCGCAATTCCTCGTTCAACTCCAGTCCAGCTGCCCGTCGTCACCCACTGGCCGGCCCTAAGTCCACCAGTGCGTGTAACCCCTTCGTTCGCCAGCCAAGGCAGCAGACGCATCAAGTCGCCGGCAGTGTTGGATCCGGTTCGTTTCACTCGAAGCACTCCATCGACGGCGAGCGAAACATGCTCCTTCGAAAAGTCGATCCTCTGCCAATCAGTTACCGGTTCGCCGTATACAAAACCACCGTGCATCTGCAAGTCTGCAATCATCGACAGACGCGTCGCCTTCAATGGATCAGCCAGTCCGCTTTCGATCACTTCAATGGCCGGGTGACAGCTCGCAATCGCCACTACTATCTCGTCATGCGAATAAGGTTGATCTCGCGGAGGCAGATCCTTACCAATCAGAAAGGCGATCTCAGCCTCAAGCCCACGAAACCTGTTTCCCACTAACTCTGCATTGTCTGCGGCGATCCAGGCCCGTGGCATTGGGGCAAACAATGGTGTTGCATCCGGGGTCGGAGCTCCCACCTTCCAGCCGCCCGTCTCGCCGTACGCCAACGCCAGCCTCCCTTGAACGAAATAAGCCTCGTCAAGTGCTTGAGGACGCAGCTCTTCCGGAAGATCCTCTATGGGAGTATTCGTCCTGCGGGCGGCCAGTAGCATGCCCGCTGCACTCATCAGTTCCTTTTCCCGTTCACCTGTCATTCTGTCAGTGTCTCGCAAGAGATCGGTATCTGTCTCGTAGCTACTTTGCAGAGTCGTGTTTGCCCACACTTAAGAGGTTCGCAAACAGCCTGTAAGCTCCGGGTACTCCTTCGGGTAACTGGCGATAGAGAGCGAAGGCCTCATAGATATAGACACCCTTGCCGGTCTTTGTAATAAGCAGACCACCCTTCTGAGGGTCCTGTCCCGGATCATGGGTTTCAAGCGGAGCGATATACTGCGAATCCCATGTCTCCATAAACCCGTGGCCTCTCTCTTCGACCCATCCGTCAAAATCCCTTGAGGTGATCTTGTTTGGCCAATTCAGAAGCGAATTTTCCGGCGTCAATATTGTCACCGGAGCAGCCTCATCGACCACCTTTTCCGCGCTTCCCAGCGAGTACGGATACGGACCGTACTCAAACGGGCTGAGGTTGTACTGCACAATGACCACTCCGCCGTTCTTTGCATATTCTTGAAGTTTTCCATTCGCCGCGACCAGTCCGGGATTGGCTGCATAGGCTCGCACGCCCAGCACAACTACGTCATAACTGGAAAGCCTTCCTTCGGATATATCACTGAGTGCCAACGTAGCTGCATGTATGCCCAGGTTTTCAAGTGATGCCTGAACGTCATCCCCAGTTCCCGGCAGATATCCAACCTTCAATCCCTGAGCCACTTTTACATCGACGCCTCGTGTCCGGTACGTTGCTGAAGCGTACATATTGGTCAGGGTCAGCCCCTTATATCCGACGGGACGAAAACCCTCGCTTGTAGCTCCACTCGCGGTCTCAGCAACAGCCTTCAGCGTGTAGCTCTTCTGGGTTAACGCCGAAGGCGTTACCTGAAACGAAAACATCTGGGACTCACCCGCATGCCCGATCGCAAAGTCTGCGCTTTGTGGCTCCGATCGCCACCCTTCCGGCAAAGAAAGGTGCGTGCGACCGTTCACACCTTTTTGTTCATCACCGTGAATTCGCACACTCACAGTGAAAGTCTTCTCAGTCAACGGAATAATCCCGGCAGATGGTCTGATCGCGACACTGAGAGAAGGGACAACAGCTATCGGCTGGTCTGTTCCGTGCGGGTCCATCTGCGGGGCAAGTACCACTTGGCCGAACGTCAACGGCACTCCACCATAACTAGCCTTCACCCAGACACATTCAGGTGGAGTCTGTGGCGAGAGTCGCAATGCTGGATCGTTTATATCGTAGTAAGCCTGCTCAATATCTTTTCGCGTAAAGTACGGCCGTGTGAGTCGACTATCTTCAGTCTTTGATGTCTCGCTTTTACTCCCACGGAGGTTCGTCGAGCTATATTCAAAGGCATAGTCCAGCGTCTTTCCAGGATCTACTTTGCCTGTACCCGGCGCCCAGACATGTTCTTTTCCTTGGCTGTTTGCCGCTGAAGACAACCACTCCGATGTCACTTCAACGGCCTCATTGCTTCCATTCATCACCCTTACGGGTACGTATGCAGAACAGCTCGGAGTCACCCATTCGGAACAAGCTCCGGGCTTGTCGGCAGCCATTCTTGCAATCACCCTCAGCCCAAGAGCCTCAACCAGGGCGTCGTTGAATTGCACACGTTTGACGTGCAACTCATGGAGGACATTGGTCTTCTCAGACGTTTGCAAACCACTCGCCTGCACCTTTGCGATCAGCGTATCTAAAGCTGATAATCCATCGCGCAGCTCAGGGGCGCACCGCTCCGGCCTCTCTACCGCGAACAGCTTGCCTGCTGCAGCTGCGTGTTCATCGATCCCCTTCAGCGCTGGACGTAACCACTCTGCTCCATCCGGTGCAAGCGAGGCGATTCCCTCCAGTGTTACATCCACGCCATCAAAAAAACTCTGCTCCATATCTGCAGTCTTTACTCGCGAACCATAACGGTGGTAGCTCACATCGAATGCACCTGCGGGAGCCATTCTTATACCTTCGCCTATCTGGGTCTTCTGCAGCGCAAGCCCTTTGCGTGCAAACTGCACATAGCTCATTCCCAGCACCGGGCTCATCTCGCCTTCGTGTACAACGACATTTGCCTTCGGAGTATCGTTGGACCAGGTATTCGTCACATAGTTGTAAAACCGTGCCGGAATGGATTTGTTCGTGGCATAGTCATACATCTTTCCTTCGGATACCCGCGCAAACGGTACTCTTGCGTAAACCTTCAGTGGTGACCACGGCTCCAGTCCCATTTCTGGAAACACCTTCGGATCCCCTGCCGCGTTAAACACCTCCTGCGCCATCTCCCCGGAAACCTGGTGCTGGCCATGTCCGTCTGTCGGCCCGCCCTGAAACACACTCGTAACGACGAGGGGCCGATAGAGCCGCACCGCGCGTACCGCGTCATACAACACGCGCTCATGCGTCCATTTCGCGAAAGCCTCTTCCTTCGTCTTTGAGAATCCAAAGTCGACCTCCGTCCCAAACATCTGGTCTACCCCGAGATACCGGTCCGCTGCGAGCAACTCTTGGGTTCGGACCAAACCCAGGGCATCGTCGAAGTCCCCGGACATGAGATTCTGACCACCTTCCCCGCGCGTCAACGTCAGAGTCGCCGTATGAACCCCCTGCCCGCGGGATTCATAGGTCAGCATTCCCCCGTCTTCGTCATCAGGATGCGCGACGATCATCAAAAGGCTGGCACGTGTTCGCAGTTTGACCAGACTCTGCTCCAATGCAAGCGCTCCCTTATTCGCAGGGATCGGATCTTCCATTACCGAAGCTCGCACTCGTTCTCCTGCCAGATTCGCCGGATCGTGCGATGCTTGTCCCAACGCAACTCCGCCTATCGCCGCAAGCGTGATTCCCACCGACGCGCCTAAGTCCCAAATCTTCCGAGTAGAGATCATTGTTTCTAATCTCTCATACCCTTACACCCCAAATCACGTGCAATCCTCCCGTCGCGGTCATTTCAGCCTCGATCCGATAGGCATAAGGCCCAATGGACCGGTCCAAACCTCGTTGGCATTTCGCTCGGCTAGCGCGTCTATGGACTGGTAGGATTATCCTTTTCGACAGGAGGGCGACCATGTCCGCTACGTCTACTTTCTCCGCTTCCCTACCCACGAATCAAAAGCTCCGGGAAGTTCACCACTGGATCGATGGTCGAACAGTCAACGGAGCTTCCGGGCGATTCGGAGACGTCTATAATCCCGCGAGCGGGGAGGTTCAAGCCAGGGTTACGCTGGGCACTCCAGCCGAAGTTGACTCAGCCGTAAACGCAGCAGCCAAAGCTTTTCCTGATTGGTCTTCGCAACCACCCCTCCGCAGAGCCCGTGTCCTTTTTCGCTTTCGCGAGATCTTTGAACGTCGCCTGGACGAGGTTGCAGCCCTTCTGACCAGCGAACACGGCAAAGTATTCTCAGACGCACGCGGAGAGGCTACACGAGGTCTCGAGGTGGTAGAGTTCGCAACCGGCATTCCTCAGCTGCTCAAAGGCGAGTTTACGGAACAAGTAGGGTCCGGCATCGACAGCTGGTCCGTACGCCAGCCGCTTGGCGTTGTTGCGGGCATTACGCCGTTTAATTTTCCGGCGATGGTTCCTATGTGGATGTTTCCCATCGCCCTGGCCTGTGGCAATACGTTTGTTTTGAAGCCTAGTGAGCGCGATCCCAGCGCTTCGCTGATGCTGGCAGAAATGCTGCAAGAGGCGGGACTGCCTGACGGCGTCTTCAACGTCGTTCAGGGGGACAGGCTCGCTGTGGACGCGCTGCTTGCCAACCCCACGGTGCAGGCTGTGAGCTTTGTGGGATCGACCCCCATCGCCGAATACGTATATCGCGAGGGCACCAGACATGGCAAACGCGTCCAGGCTCTTGGCGGGGCAAAAAACCATATGATCGTAATGCCCGATGCAGATCTTGATCAGGCGGCCGATGCGCTCGTCGGCGCCGCCTACGGATCGGCCGGTGAACGTTGCATGGCCATCTCCGTTGCTGTGACCGTGGGAAGCGCAACCGCCGATGCTCTGCTAAGCAAACTTGAGCATCGTATCGAAAAGTTGCAGATCGGAGACGGAATGAAAGAAGGAGCGGAACTCGGTCCTCTCGTCACCAAAACCCACCTCGAGCGAGTCACAGGATATGTCCAGCTTGGAGAAGAGGAAGGCGCTCAACTGGTCGTCGATGGGCGGGAGAATGCACTTGCCAAAGGTGAAGGGTTTTTCCTCGGAGCGTGTCTCTTCGATCACGTAAAGCCCGAGATGAGAATCTATCGCGAGGAGATCTTTGGCCCGGTACTGGGAGTAGTCCGTGTTAATAACTTCGAGACGGCCCTGAAGATGATCAACGAACACGAATACGGAAATGGCACTTCGATCTTCACGCGCGACGGCGATACCGCACGGGATTTTGTTCATCGAGTTCAGGTCGGAATGGTCGGTGTGAACGTTCCGATTCCTGTACCAATGGCTTTCCACAGCTTCGGCGGATGGAAGCGTTCCCTCTTCGGCGATCAGTCAATCTATGGCCCCGAGGGCATGCGCTTCTACACACGTCTCAAAACGGTGACCTCGCGCTGGCCTACCGGCATTCGCACCGGTGTAGATACGTCGATGCCGACACTCGGATAAGGGCTCACTTCTCGATAGCTGCGTCCGCAATTGCGAGATGCCTGTCGAGAGCAGCGATACCACGATCGATCTCCTCCTTCGTGACAATCAGCGGAGGAGCAATAACAAAGTGAGAGACCCATGCCTGAATCGTTACGCCTTCACCAAGTATCTTTGCCGCAATCTGATCGACCAATAAAGGCTTGCCGGAGACCTTATCTTGGTAGGTATTGAAGGGTTCTTTGGTCGTACAATTTTTAACAAGATCGACGGCCCAGAATAATCCCTTTCCGCGAACGTCACCTACGCTTGGGTGATTGGCCTTAAGTTCCCTGAGTTTCCCTTCGACATACGGCGCAAGCCCACGCGCACGCTCAACGAGACCTAGTCGTTGCATCTCGTGAATGGTCGCCACAGCAGGGGCAAGAGTAAGCGGATGTGCTTCGTAGGTATGACCGTGGGCGAAGTAATGATCCTGAAAGAACTCCGCGATTGTTTCGCTCGTCGCACATAGTCCCAACGGCACATAAGCTGAAGTAATGCCTTTCGCTGTGACAAGAATGTCAGGCACGACTCCCCAGTGATTCATCGCGAACCACTCGCCTGTACGTCCCCACCCTGTCATTACCTCATCGGCGATCAGAAGAACACCATGCTCGTCACATATCCGACGAAGTTTCGGCATGTATTCATCCGGTGGAACGATGACCCCGTTTGTGCCGACAATCGGCTCGACAAGAACGGCGGCCACGTCGGATTCGTTGCGGATCATGTGTTCGATGTAGTCCGCACATGCAATGCCGCAGCCGGGATAAGTATGTTTGATAGGGCACTTGTAGCAGTGAACCTCCGGAGCAAAAAGGATTCCCGGACCTTTACCCCCCGGTTCCATTGCCCATCGCCGCGGATCCCCTGTAGCAGCAATGGAACCCGCAGTCGAGCCATGGTAAGAACGGTATCGAGCAATGATCTTCGTCTTACCCGTGTACATTCGCGCAATCTTAAAAGCTGCTTCGTTAGCCTCGGTGCCCGAGGTCGTAAAGAAAAATTTGTTGAATCCTTTGGGGAGAACCTCCACCAGAAGCTGGGATAGCTCAGCGCGCGCGGTCGTCGCATAACCGGGCATGGCATAGCTTAGTTGTTGCGCCTGTCGCGCAATCGCATCAATGACAGCCTGATTCTTATGACCAAGGTTTGAACACATCAACTGCGATGAAAAATCAAGATATCGTTTCCCTGACCCATCGATGATGTAGCACCCTTCAGCGTCAGCAACGTGCATGGGGTTCCAGTTTTTCTGGAATCGCCAGGTGCCATAGTTATATTGCCGAGTGAGATCGACTACCTGTTCTGTTGTAAGTACCTGTGCCTCGGCGATGTCCGTGCTGTTCATAGTGCCCATCCTATTCGCTGGTGATCGACTGTGTTGTTGCGCTGAGCGGCGCGTGCGAGTTCATTTTGTGCCTCAACATGAGGAGGTAATAGCTGGCGGCGGAAACAAGGAACCCAACAAACCATGCGTAATCATAAAGAAAACGCAACACCGGCGCCGCGAGGCCGATTAACGCAATCAATACGCCCGCAACGAGCGAGCCAATCGCACGAGGATTAATACCTCGCGTGTACTCGTAGGGCCCTCCGCGATGATAAAGAGAAGCAACGTCCAGCTTGGTTCCCCGAATCAGGAAATAATCGGCAACCATAATGCCGGCAACCGGGCCCAGCAGTCCTGAGTATCCAATGAGCCATCCAAAGATGTAGCTGCCAAAGGTACTCATCAACTTCCACGGCATCATCGCAAGTCCAAGCAAGCCCGTAATCAGGCCGCCAGTACGAAAGCTAATCAATCCTGGTGCAAGATTCGAGAAGTCATTTGACGGAGAGACGACATTCGCACCAATGTTGACGTTCAGCGTCGCAATCAGCAGTGCGACCAATGCGAGTAAAGCTGCAAGAGGCTGATGAAACTTTCCAAGCAGAGTAATAGGCGACCATACAGGTTCGCCAAAGATCGTTACCGACGCCGAGGTGCAGGCGATTCCGAGGAAGGAATACAGAACCATAGCTACTGGTAATCCAAACGCCTGGCCGACTATCTGTGAATCCTGCGATTTCGCGTAACGCGTGAAGTCAGGAATATTCAGCGAAAGTGTCGCCCAGTAACCCACCATTGCTGTTAATGAGGGAAAGAAAAATCGTAAAAATTCGGCGGTCGAATGGAAGTGACTGGGCGCCGAAAGCATTGGCCCAAAACCGCCCGCCTTGCGAAGCATCCAAAAGAGCAGGATGAAAGACATAATAAGCATGAAAGGCGCAGAAAAGCTCTGCAGAAATCGAATCGACTCAACCCCGCGCCATACCACATACATATTGAGAAGCCAAAATCCGAGAAAGCTTGCCCACAGAACCGATGGCATCTGGGCAGTAGCTGGCCACAACACAGCGAGCATTGCGGCGATCGCCTGACCGCCCAACCAGGATTGAATGCCAAACCACCCACACGCCACCAAAGCTCGCAGCATCGCGGGAAGATTCGCTCCACGTGTTCCAAAGCTGGCACGGACAAAGACCGGAAACGGAATGCCATATTTTGCACCGGCGTGTGCATTCAGCAACATTGGAACCAGAACAATAAGATTGCCTAAAAAGATAGTAAAAATAGCCTGCTTCCAGTTCATGCCGCCGGCGATAAGAGATGAGGCAAGCATGTACGTTGTCACCTCCATCGACATCGAAAACCAAAGCGCGATGTAGTTATAAGTACTCCAGGTACGCTGCGCTGGTCTGGTAGGCGCAAGATCATCGTTATAGAGACGCGGATCATGATTAGCAGCACAAGCAATGGCTGATGAATCGACATCGCTTGTGGTTGAAGCTACTGCCATGCTCCACCTCGCGCCTCACGACGTAGATACTGGCCCCTCCCTGTTGCGGCAACATAGTGTCCATTATCAGTAACGAGTTCTCCGCGGGAATATACCTTGCGAGCGTTGCCCCTCACTTTCCAACCTTCGAACATCGAATAGTCACAGCGCATATGGTGAGTTGCAGATGAGATCAGATGCTCAGCTTGCGGGTCCCATAACACAACATCAGCATCGGAACCCGCAGCAATTGTCCCTTTCCTGGGATACATGCCAAATATTCGTGCTGGCGCTGTGGATGTAATCTCAACAAAACGTTGTAGCGAAAGCTTTCCGGCATTTACTCCAAAGTGATAGAGCAACTGCATCCGATTCTCAACTCCTGGGCCACCATTCGGAATCTTGCTGAAGTCATCCTTGCCAAGTTGCTTTTGATCGGCGAAACAGAATGGACAGTGATCGGTAGAAACCACTTGCAAATTATCTTTGACCAGTCCATCCCAAAGCTTTGGTTGGTTCTTTTTCTCTCGCAGCGGCGGAGTGAAGACGTACTTGGCCTCTTCAAAACTCCTACCCGGCATCTGATCTTCAAGGGAGAGGAGAAGATATTGTGGGCAAGTTTCAGCAAATGCAGGTAACCCACGATCGCGAGCTTCGCGAACTTGGTTAAGTGCATCTTCGCTTGAAAGATGAACGATATACACCGGAACGCCGGCCATCTCTGCGAGCGCAATGGAGCGATTCACCGCTTCGGCCTCAGCCCTGGTCGGACGTGTCAGCGCATGATAGATCGGTGCTGTCTTTCCCTCAGCAAGCGCCTGCTGCACGATAACATCGATGGCGCTCCCATTTTCAGCGTGCATGCAGATCAACGCTCCATTTCTCGCGGTCTGCTGAAGGGCCTTAAAGATCGTGCCGTCGTCCACCATAAGAATGTTTGGATAAGCCATGAACAATTTGAAACTGGCGACCCCCTCACGCACCATATCGTCCATGTCATGCAATCCCTGCTTGCCATTGTCGGAGCCGAGATCAGTCACGATCATATGCAACCCGTAATCGATGCAAGCCTTTCCATCTGCCTTCGCGCGCCAGATGTCGAGCGCATCCCGCATGCGAGTTCCTCGGGCCTGAATGGCAAAATCCACGATTGTCGTTGTGCCACCAATTGCGGCCGCGCGAGTGCCGGTTAAAAAATCGTCCGCGGATACTGTCCCGCCAAATGGCATATCCATATGCGTGTGGGCATCAATGCCACCCGGCAGAACCAAGAGTCCATTTGCATCCACAACCGTGTGTCCATTCGACTCAATGCCGGCTCGCACCTCACGAATCGTAGGTCCTTCCATGAGCACATCAGTCTTTTCAGTATGTTCAGCAGTAATAACGGTACCGTTTTGAATCAAAATCCCCATTCTTCTCTCCAAACGATCACCTGAAGGCTCGCGACTTTAGCATTCAGGTATTCGTACTCACAACTTCTTCGGTTCCGGGCGGGACCATGCCTTTGGCACAGCGCTCCTCCCAACTTTCAAACGGAAGTTCATTCTCGATGCGCTCCATTGTGATGCAATCCTCCACCGGGCAAACCAGCGAGCAGAGGTTACAACCAACACAGTGATGTTCATCCACTCGTGGAATGCGTTCGAGCGGCGTAATCGCACTGCTGTGGACGACACTGCCTGAATCGAGTTTAGGAATCGGTGTCGTTGAGATACGTTGTGTCGCTTCGGCCTCCACCATAGCCGGTGTTCGGGTTGTGTTGCGCTTTGACTCCGTCCGATCGAGATGGATGCATTGGTGCGCGCCATCCCAACATGCGGTATAGCAAAGCTGGCAACCGATACACCGGTCTTCATGAATCCTTGCAACGATTTGGTAGTTTAGGTTCAGTTGCTTCCATTCGCGTACGTTGGCGAGGGACAAACCTCGGAAATCGTCGACACTCGCAAATCCCTTTTCCGACATCCACGCGAGCAGGCCGTCCTGCATATCCTCAACGATGCGATAGCCATAGTGCATCACCGCCGTACACACCTGCACCGTCGCACACCCAAGCAAAATAAACTCAGCCGTATCACGCCAACTACCGATTCCTCCGATGCCCGATAATGGGAGTGCACTCGTCGGATCAGCCTGTATCTGCTGCACCATATTGAGCGCGATAGGCTTCACAGCTGGGCCACAGTAGCCTCCATGTGAACTCTTGCCATCAACGTTAGGATTTGGCTGAAATGTGTCCAGATCGATTCCAGTAATCGAGTTGATGGTGTTGATCGCTGAAAGCGCATCGGCACCGCCGCGTTTCGCCGCACGCGCGGAAATCCGGATATCGGAAATATTAGGCGTTAGCTTCACAATCACCGGCGTTCGCGCTTGCTCCTTCACCCAGCTTGTAATCTGCTCGCAATACTCTGGCACCTGGCCAACTGCAGATCCCATGCCGCGCTCGCTCATGCCATGCGGACAACCAAAATTAAGTTCAAGACCATCAGCACCAGCTCCCTCGGCGCGTTTCACCATTTCATGCCATGCTTCGCGTTTGCTCTCCACCATGAGCGAAGCAATTACCACATGTTTTGGATAACGCCGTTTAACTTCTGCTATCTCCTGCAGATTGGTCTCCGTCGGGCGGTCGGAGATGAGCTCAATATTATTGAACCCCATCATGCGACGGCCTTCCCAATCGATCGATGAGTAGCGCGAACTGACATTGGTAATGGGTGCGCCAATTGTCTTCCATACTGCACCGCCCCACCCCGCATCGAAGGCACGCATTATCTGTTCCCCGCAGTTCGTCGGGGGAGCCGACGCAAGCCAGAATGGGTTCAGACAAGGGATCCCGCAAAACGTAGTCTCCAGCGTAGGATTAAGCTTTCGCATGTTGGGCCTCCAACCAGGCAGCAATACCGATCCCAGCGCGCTTTCCATCGGCAACTGCGTCTACCACTTCCCGACCGCCGTTGGTGCAATCTCCGCCTGCAAAATATTTAGGATTAGTAGTTTGCCCCGTCGCGCGATCGACAATAATTCGGCCATGTTCAAGTCGAACCTTTGCAACTTTTCCAGACTCAGCAAGAAAGCTTGTATGCGTGCTCTGTCCAATCGACAAAACGATCATATCTGTCGCCAGAAAGAACTCTGAGTTCGCTTCGGCAACAAGCGATCCATCCTCCGTCGCTACAAGTCTCAATAATTCAAGACTCAGTCCGGCGTGATCTTCACGTATGTTCAGAGGCTGAGCATGCCAGATAAATTTAACTCCTTCGTTTCGAGCATGTTCATATTCGAAGGAGAATGCGGACATTTGCTCGGGACCGCGGCGATACACCATAGTTACTTCGAGAGCACCAAGTCGAACAGAAGCAATCGCCGCATCAATCGCTGTATTGCCTGCGCCAATGACAACCACTCGCAGTGGCACACCAGTGCATTGCCCGGATTTGTAACCTGCAATCAGATCCAACGCATTTGTGACACCCGGGAGACTTTCTCCCGTAATTCCGAGCTTATGAATCGCACCCAAACCCACTCCGAGAAAAATCGCGTCGCACTTTCGTTCAATTTCATCGAGTGCCACGGCATCGATCATTGCATCAAAATGAAATTCCACTCCGAGTTGGGACAACATCGCAATCTCACGCAGACTTTCGACCAACGGTAATTTATATTCGGCCACTCCATAGGTATTCAGACCTCCCGGCAGCGGCCTGGCGTCATACAGCTCAGCGCGAATACCGCGCCGCCGAAGCTCTGCGGCACAGCCAAGCGACGCGGGACCAGCACCAATCAATGCAACCGAAAAGCCAGTGTCTGCACCTGGCTCGAAGGGAAGCGGGACCCCCCTCTCGTAGAACGAATCCATCGCGAATCGTTGTAAACGTGCAATTTCAATCGGCTGTTTGTTGTAACGATGCATCACACATGCCCCTTCGCACAGTACGTCGACTGGGCAGGCGCGAGCACAACTCGCACCAAGAATATTCGCATCGAGAATCGTACGCGCAGAGCCTGTCAGATTACCGCTGACGATTTTTTTGATGAATCGCGGCACATCGATATGGGTCGGACAAGCACTAGTGCATGGTGCATCGAAACAAAAGAGACACCGATTCGCCTCTGGAATCGCTGCTTGTCTGTCAAACGGCGGATGTAGGTCGCCAAAACGTTCAACTACCTCCGGCGGAGTCACGACCTGTTCATGAAATGGAATTCGCCGACTCATCAGGACAAAGTCTCCTTCTCATGAACTACGAATTCGCAGGAATCGCAGAGCAACATCCCGGCGCAAGATGCCTCGGAAGGATTTGAACGGGGCACCCATCTGTGACCCAATAGTACATATTTCCTGGAAGACAATAAAAGATCCTCCCCTTGCCCTGTGAACCCGTCTCCGGATTCAGAAGTGACTATTATGCACTATCGCAGCAAAGGGGCGTCGCGACGAGAAAAATCTGCCTCGAACATGAAGGCTAACTGTTGCTATTCCCTTGCCAGCCAGTTCATAGTCTTTCGCGCCAGCAAATCAAAGGCTTGAATCGCAAGCATCAGGTCCTCAGTACGAGTATCCTCCGCCTTGTTATGACTCAGTCCGGCGAGCGACTGCGTGAACATCATCACTGTTGGAATTCCTGATCGAGCAACCTCTGCCGCATCGTGTAGAGGTCCGGAGGGCAATCGATAGGAAGAGCCCGCCAGTTCACGAATCGACTCATCACAAAACTCAATCAGTTGCTGATCAAACGTTATCGGCTCAATGCTCCAGATCTTCGACCACTCAACGGTACAACCTTCCTCAGTAGCAAACCGCTCGCTGGCAGCCTGCGCCTCATCCAACATGGAAGAAAGGACCGTTGCATCAAGATCGCGCATATCAAGCGTCGTCTCGCACCGCCCAACGACCGCTGTCACAATACCGGGAAATGTCTTTACGCTGCCCATCGTTGCCACCGCATCCGGGTGCTTTCTCGCAATCGGTCGAATCTCAAGCGCGAGCTTTGCAGCGGCAGCCAATGCATCGCGCCGTGCAGCCATAGGGGTCGATCCCGAATGGGCTTCCTGTCCGCAGAATGTAATCGCATGTCGTTCGACGCCTTTCGTACCTAATACGACGCCAAGCGGCAGCTGCATCTTTTCGAGAACCGGCCCCTGCTCGATATGAAGTTCAAGATAAGCCCTGGCCTTGTCACTCTCCACGCTGGCGTCACCAATTTTGTCGATTTCAACATTGCATTGCCGCAAAGCATCTTCCAGACTGATTCCATCCCGGTCTTTACGAATGCGGTCAACGGCAATCGAGTGAGTGCCAGCGAATGCCGAAGATCCAAAGAGGCTTCGACCGAAGCGTGCACCTTCTTCGTCCGCCCAATCAACCAATCGAATCGTAATTGGTGGCCGTCCGTGAAAGTCGTCGCTGATGCCTCGAAGAACCTCCAGTCCAGCGAGTACGCCCAGGCATCCGTCTAACCAGCCCCCGTTAGGAACCGAATCAAGATGACTTCCAAGCAGGAGTGCGCGGTCGTAATCACCACGAAGGGTCGTCCAAGAATTACCCGCCGCATCGTAATGATGCTCAACGGGCAGATCTTTCAACTTAGTCCTGAACCACTCGCGAGCATCTAGCCATCGTGAGCTCCATGCAATGCGTTGAGCTCCATTCGCATCGCCTGTCAAGGAACGTAGTTCCTGTAGATCTGCAATCACCCTGCGTGGATTGACCGCCATGCCTTTCTCCTTAAGAAAGATTACAGATCCGACGATGAAATTTACTCCTTGCTCAACACTGCCACACCATACTGGTCCAACTTCACGGAAGTCACACGGCCATCCCCCAACACATCCGACATCTGGCTTGGCAGCGATACGGTCGCTGCATTCTTTCCGAAGTTGACCAGAATCCACACTGTCTTCAGATCGCCGCTAGTGCCAGTCTTACTACGCACATACAAATCGACGCCTTGCGGCAGTTTGATCGCTAATGGATGAATTCCGCTTGCTTCCACCATCCACTTTGCAGCGGCAACCATCGTCTTATCGTCCAGCCATGCGCCGATATAGGTAATACTTCCCTTCCCTACTGACCTCGTAATCGCTGCCGGTTGTCCATCCAGCCAGCCGTTACTTCTGCCATAACGCATCAACACACGAGCCTGCGGGTCCTTCACGCTCAGTTGTTCAGCCCAGAGCTTTCCTGAACCTGATCCCCAATCGCCTGTTACTGGAACTTCCTGATCCAACGCGTAAAACTGCTCGACCCTTCCTCCGAGCATCGCTGCAAGCGGGCCGGGCTGCCGTTCCGGTTGAAGACCGTTGTCATCATCCTTCATAACGCTCCTCTGGCCAAACACCAGATGACCGCCGTTCCGAACATAATCCATCAGTTTTTTCGCCTGCTCATCGGTTAACAGATTCAATGCAGGCGCAACGACAAGTTTGTACTGACTCAAAGATACGGACGGCGAGATGATATCCACATCATGAACCAAATCCCGCAGGGGTCCGTAGTAGCCTAACAACGCATTGACAGCATCGAATGCCTGGTTATGTCTCTGCCAGTTCACAGCCCAACGGCTATCGTAGGAGTGCAACAAAGCAACTTCGGAGTGCGGCTCCGTCCCGCTCAAAGCAGAACCAGCTTTGTCGAACTCGCGACCCAATTGCGCAACTTCATCATAGAGAGGAACAGGAGTTCCATCGGCTCCGACAAGAGTCCCGTGATACTCTTCCTGACCATTAAGAGCGCTGCGCCATTGCCAATATGAAACAGCGTCGGCGCCATGGCCTATGTCGTGCCACGCCATTGCCCGAACCTCACCCTTGTTGAGTGCATTGTTGTCCTTCGACCAGTTCACAAAACCAGGCTGTGTCTCCATAACCCAGAAGTTCTTGCGCAGAAAGCCTCGCGTAAGATCGTGAGCGGCCCCGTTGCGAACCGGATCAAGCTGGCCTGTGCCAACATAGTCATCCCATGCGGCTATATCAAGGTCCTGGCTGACAGTGTAGTGATCGTACGCATCGAAGAAACCCATCATGTTTGTTGTAATAAATTGCCGTGGGTCCCTATGCTCCCTGATCTTGTCGAGTTGAACCTTTTGATAGCTTCGCCACGTGTCGCTGACGAAGCGGCGCCAACTCAACAACAATCCGGGATTGCCATAATTCGTCTCAATCGGAATCTGGCTCCAATCCGAATAAGTCTGGCTCCAGTATCTCGTCGTCCAGCGGTTATTCAGGTTGTCGAGCGTAACGTAGCGAGCCTTCAGCCACGCTTGAAACTGCGCTCTGGTCTCCGGCCCATACGACTCATTTGCGTACTCGTTATCGATCTGCCAGCCGATCACATTGGGGTCGTGTCCAAAGCGTATCGCCATTTGTTCAGCCATCTTGCCGGCCAATTCCCGATATTTTGCATTCGACCAATCGAACTGCTGACGATTTCCATGCTCGTCCTTGCGGCCGTCTTCTTTCGTGCGCAGAGTCTCTGGATATTTCGTCGTTAGCCACGCTGGCGGCGCGGCGCTTGGAGTTCCCAAAACAACTTCAATGTGATGCTTCTCCGCCATTCGCACAGCGCGTTCCACCCAATCCAGGTCATAATGACCCTCGCTCGGCTCCATCGTGCTCCACGCGAACTCCGTGATTCGCACAAAGTGAATATGCGCCTGCTCCATCAGGGTCAAATCGGCATCCCAACGAGACTCCGGCCACTGCTCGGGATACCATGCTGCACCAAGATAAAGCGGCTGTTTGGGCTCCGGCTTCTGTTGTGCGTGAGCGGAGATGAAAAACGCAGAAGTAATCGCGAATATTGCGGATCGAACAATGCTATGAATCGGAGTCATTAATTTCCTCGGCAATTTAGCAAACTGCAAAATCACTTTGACGATGAATCAGGGATGCGGGAACCTGCCTGCCGCAATACTTCAGCAGCAGATTCAGGAGTAATATCGCGCTGCGGCGAACCTAGAAGCTCGTAGCCAACCATAAACTTTCGAATCGTTGCAGACCGTAACAGTGGAGGATAAAAATGGACATGAAACTGCCACTCCGGATGGTCTTGGCCATCGCAGGGCGCCGGATGCAGCCCCATCGAATAAGGAAAAGGGGAATCGAAGACCTGGTCATAGGTGGCTGTGGTTGTCTGGAGGATCGATGCGAAATCTGACCGCTCGTTCTCGGTGAAATCCTCAAGCAACGCTACTTTCCGACGAGGAAGAATCGTTACTTCAAATGGCCACACCGCCCAAAACGGCACGAGCGCGACGAAGCTGGAATTCTCCGCCACAATGCGCTCCCTGAGAGCCTCTTCCATCGTGAGGTACTCGCGCAATAGCACCCGGCCCGTCTTCACAAGGTATTCTTCCTGCCCTGCGAGTTCGATCACCACCTCATTCGGAATCGACCGGCTGGCCCATATCTGCCCATGGGGATGAGGATTGCTGGCACCCATCATCGCCCCGCGATTCTCAAAAATCTGGACATAACCGATATCGTCCCGCGAGCCCAAATCAATGTACTGCTCCGCCCACACATCCACCACTTTGCGGATCTCAACAACCGACATCTTCGCCAGGGTAAGGTCATGGCGTGGAGAGAAGCATATGACACGACAAGTTCCGCTCTCTCCTTCCGTTACAAGCAGACCCTTGCCGTCCTCGTCACTTGAGAATCTCGGCGTGTCCAGCTTCAATGCAGCAAAATCATTTTCAAATACATAAGTGCTCGGATACTTTTCTGTCCGCACGCCCCCTGCGCGCAGATTTCCCGGGCATAGATAACATTGGGGATCATACGTTAACGTTGTCTCAGCAACCTTCGTTTCTGTCTGCCCTTGCCACGGCCGTTGGGTCCTGTGCGGTGAAACCAAAACCCACTCTCGCTTCAAAGGGTTGAATCGTCGATGAGGATTTTGCTGCGCCAGGGGGTTCACGCAGTAAATCCCTTCTTCACCAGTGCAAATGCACCATCCGACGGAGTGCACACAAAGCAATCTGCACGAATTCCAGTCTTTGCTGCATATTGCTGCCGCACCGTTACGACGAATTCTTTTGCCATCTCCGTACGAACAACATTCACCGAGCATCCGCCGAAGCCGCCACCCGTAATACGAGCGCCGAAGCACTCTTCCTGCCCGTTGGCAATCGTAACCAGGATATCCACCTCCTCACAGCTCGCAGCAAAGTCATCCCGTACACTCGCATGCGCCTCCACCATAAGCGCTCCAAATCGAGCCATATCTTTCGCCAAAAGTGCCTCACGTGCTTTCAACACTCGAGCATTCTCTGTGATGATGTGACGACACCTTTTGTAGCTCGCTACAGACATCTTGTCTCTGCATGCCTCAAGATCTTCAACCGTCGCATCGCGAAGCGACTCCACTCCAGGTCGTTCTCGTCGCAACACCTCTTGCCCCGCCAACACCTCGGCACTTCGATCACCATATTCACCAGTCGCGACTGCATGCTTCACCATGGAATTGCAGATTACAACTCGCACCTCGTCCGGCAAAGGCAGTAGTTCATGAGCAAGTGAGCGGCAGTCAAGCAGCATTGCTCGATGAACTACACAGCCGGCACTGGCAAACTGATCCATAATGCCGCTCTTTGCGCCAACGTAGTCGTTTTCGGCACGCCGACACAGCGTCGCGACCTTCTCAAGTGGCAGTTCAGCTTTAGCATGATCCAGCAGCGCCATCGCCGTCGCCACTTCAACCGAGGCTGACGAACTTAATCCCGCGCCCAATGGTACATCTCCTGTCAGGCTCATACTGAAGCCGCCGACGGAGACGCCTTCTTTGCCGAGACTCCACAATACGCCGGTTGGGTAGTCGCTCCATTTTCCGCTTGGCATCTCCCCCAGAGAAGCGATCTCAAAGCCGACTTCTTCGTCGTAGTTTGCGGAATAGAAGACAGCGCGTCCATCCTCACGCTCACTCACGACCGCCAATGTCTGAAAATCAATGGCCATGGGCATCACAAATCCGCCCGTGTAGTCCGTATGTTCGCCAATGAGATTAACTCGCGCCGGAGCGGCAAAGGCCCGCCCCGATTTTCCAAAGCGCTGCTGATGTCGCCGCAGCACCTCTTCCTTCTCTACTTTCATTCACTCAACCCGCATTTTGGAATTGCAAGATAGTTTCATCCTACAACCCACGGTCCAACTATGCTTTGTGACCTTTCTTCATCGCGGCCGATGAACCATCCATACGACGAATCTCGCTTCCGGCCATCAGGAACGCCCCAACTCCATAGGTGTAGCTTGCTGTTGCCTTGAAGGGAGCGGGTTCCGCCCCTGTCTGCTGGATGCATCCCAAGCGACCGTCCGCATACACATGCTTCAACATGCCTGCCCAAGCCTTCTCTATCACAGGCCGATAAACCTTCTTGTCCAGCACGCCCTCATTGATCCCCCATGCCAGGGCATAAGTGAACAAGGCCGAGCCGGAGATCTCGGGTTCAGAGTAGTTTCCCGGATCGAGCATTCCCGCGCGCCAAAGTCCATCCGATCCCTGCAACGAAGCCACTCGCGCTGCCATCTCTTTCAACTGGGTTATGTATTTCTGCCTCGCCGGATCTTCTTTGGGAAGATAGTCCAGCGTCCTCACAATACCCCCCATCACCCATCCATTTCCCCGAGACCAAAACATCTTTTTGCCATTTGCTTCTGTTCGTGTCAGGTAGTCAGCGTCACGAGCGTAGAGATGTTCCTGTTTGTCGTACAGCAGTTCCGAGGTCTTGGCCCATTCCTCATCCAGATAGGCGATGTACTTCCGATCCCCGGTAGCCGCATACATTCTTGACCAAACCGGAGGCGCCATAAACAAGGCATCACACCACCACCAAGGAATTGTTTTGCCAGGTTTCTTCGAGACATGAGGAGCAGCCAACAAGGCATCCAGTTCCGCTCGAGTCGGAGCAATCATCCCGGGATCCTTTTTCACCAAATACAGTTCGAGATACGTCTGCGCTACGCTCTGGTCATCTGCATCCGGCAAATGCGAGCGAAGCTGCCAGTCAAACTTCTTTCCCATCGCCTCCATGGCGTCGCGATACTTAGCGTCTCCGAGAGAGTCCGAAGCCGAAATAAACCCGCTGTAAAGCACACTCCAGGTCCAGATGCGGTCGAAATATTCCTGGGATCGTGCCAGCTGCCAGTCCGCAACCTTCCGCATTGCCTTGCCGACCGCAGCCGAGTCAAGTGATGGAGACAAATTCGTTGCAATCGGCCCACCGTCATCAGGATCGTCTCCGAAGTGACGAGAGTTGTCCTTGGCAATCCCAGCCAGTTGCTGTGGCGTGGCATGCTCGTATGACACTTGCTGAGCCATGGCAGTCAGAGGAGACAACAAACTGATTACAACAACCGAGTAGATTTTTTTTGAGAAGTTCATTGGCACCTCAACCCGAATCCTAAATGAATCGGAGCCACCAGCACTCTTACTCTGTGCCACGTGGCTCCGGGTGGGTGAGTCGCAAATCGAAGATCAGATTAGAAATTCAATCTGCCCGAGAATTGGAAGTCGCGACTCCCCGTGTTGCTCGTTGCCGACGTGGGTGCCCCGAAGTTGGATGAGTTGACGCTGACTCCAATCCCACCAAAGGTCACCTTGTTGGTTACGTTCTGACAGTCGACAGCAAAGATGAACTTGACCCGCTCCGGCGTGATGTTGAAGCTTCGACGGATACTGGCGTTCAAGTTGTAGACACTGGGATTGCGCAGTCCATCAAAAGACATTACGCGAGCCGCATCGCCAAGCATAAAATTCCCAGAGTTGCAGAATGGGCCAGTGGCGGTAGAACAAGGAACCGCTGCGCCAGTGCTGGTCACTCCTCCCGCTCCCTGGGTTGCAGTGGCAACATAGCCGTTGAGGTACGACTTGCTTCCCAAAGTCGCTGCGGTCAGACCGTTACCCCAGCTTCCATTCGTCCGGATGGTTTTTCCACTAAAGTTCGGATTGATATCAGGCATACATGTTCCAGCGGTAGGCTGAAAACTGGTGGTGCAAGAGGAAGAAGTGATGAGAAGCGGTGTGCCTGATATGTAGGTAAACACGCTCGAGAAGGTCCATCCCCCGGCCAGGTTGCGCACCAACCAACTGTCGTTTCCAATCCCGCCCTTGCCGAAGGGAAGGTTGTAAACGCCGTAGATCGCCAGATTCTGCGGTACGCTATTCGCGCTGAGCGATCTGTCGATTCGATTTGCCTTCCAGGATTTTCCGTTGAGGAGCAAACTCCCGGGAATTGCCCAGCCACTACGCATTGTGCCTGCATCGTCAAGGTTCTTCGAATAGGTATAGTTCAGATTCAAAGTCAGACCGTGCGACAATCTGCGCGCCAGCGACACCTGCACCGAGTGATAATTGGCGTTCGCCGACTGGCTTCCCCAGATGTCGGTGGAACCTGAGAACTGTGGCATCCACGTTAGCAGATGTCCAATCGTCGCCTGACCCGCGCCTGCGCTCGTCTGTGCAGCCAAACCGTAGCCGGGATAGGGCAAGGTGATCGTCGGAAGGTTCTTTGCACTGGCAATCGCATTAGCAGCCGTGATATTTGCTGGCGTGGCTGGTGCGGTCAGCAGGCTGCCCAGTGCGTAATAAACGGGATTGATCTGGCCGGATTGCAGCCCGCGAAGGTTGCCCGCCCCGGCAATAAAATGGCTTTGGCTCCCCGCGTAATTGACCATCAACGTCGTGTCTTTGAAGACCTGGCGCTGAATACCCAGGTTCCAGAAATTGAACTCAGGCGCGCGTCCAGACAAATAGAAATCGGCAAACGCCGGCCCGCCACCGGCCAGAACGAAGGCTCCCGAACTGTTGACAGTGTTGCCAACATTCAACGTCTGGCTTACGGCTCCCGGTGCAGTGATGGCTGGCACCGAATATCCCGGTCCGCCAAAATTCGCGTTGGCCCGTCCCAGCGTGGCGAAGCCCGCGCTCGTGTTCAGATAGAACGCCGGACCCGCCGCTGGTCCCGCAGCGCCGTCAGGGAAAGAAGGTGAACTTGTAAAGCCCTGCTGAGACGGTCCCGTACCTGCTCCACCGGCTCCGCCCGTGCCACCACCATGTGAATACAACGTGGAGAAGCCGCCCCGCACCACCGTCTTGTCATCGATGGAATACGCAAATCCCACACGAGGTCCCCAATTCTTCCAATAGGTGTTCACAGGTGTCTTGCATCCGCAGCTAACACCTTGTCCCCCAAAGCTGCCGGCAAACTCAAGCGCTCCCATATTCCCCGTCACTGGGTTCTGGATGTTGGGGTTCAAGAATGAGTACCTGTTCTGGACTTCGGTGTAGCTGGGAATGTAATCCCACCGCAGACCAAGGTTTAGCGTTAGTTTGGAATTGACCTTGAAGTCATCCTCAAAATACGGAGCAATCGGCCGATATCTTCCGCCCAGCACAGAAAATGGCTGGAGGGTAAGGCTGGTACTACCTACCGCGCCAAGAAGATAGCTCGCATAGGAGTAACCTGTATTGCTTACATAGCTGCTCCCGCTCTCCTGCGCCGTTTCATTGGTTCCCCAATTTAGTGTTAATCCACCCGTGGGTCCATCAGCGGTTGAGGATTGGAACTGGAGCCACTGAACCTGAATACCAAATGTCAGGTTATGTCTCCCTTTGCTCCAGAAGAGATTGTCTACTGCCGTAAACGTGTTACTCACGCTGGTGGCCGTAGTGTTAACCAAGCCGGATTGTGATGCCCATTCTGTCTGAGCGTTGCTGCCTCCGAAGATCGAGACAGGAAACTCCGTAACCGCCTGCCCATCGGCAGGGACGCCCGAGAAATTAACTCCCATCTGACTCGCAGCATACTGCGTGTTCTGCGTAATGTTCCGAACCGGAGGACCACCAAAATTGCTGAATCCAAACTTGAACTGATTCACAAGGCTCGGCTTGATCGCATACGAGTCCGACAGATCGGCCCAGTGCCCGGCAACCGTCGAGAAGGTCGTCGCCGTGTAAGGCAAAGGAAGTACGACGCCAGTTGCGGTAACTGACGTATACGGCACCGCGTGGCGATTTCCGCCGGTCACCGTTCCAGATAAAGTGTGCTTAGGCGAGATCGTGTAATCACCTCGCAACGAATAAAGCCAATTGTCAAAACCGTTTGGAGTTCCACCGAAGTAGTTGTTTTGGATGCCGGCCACCGATGGCGTCGGCAAATAGGACTGCATCTTCTGCGAGATCGGGGAGATCATGCCCGCCGGAATAATATTCGGCGTCGGCAAACCGTTCTTGATTCCGCTGAAAGCTTTTCGGGTGCAACTGTTTCCAACGCAGGTCGCCGACGTAGGGTCATAGATTAGATAGCCGGGGCCACTCTGCCCGCTGGCACCCGTGCCGTTCGATTGTGCGGCAGTTAGCAGCTCCGTAAAGTCACCTGCCTGCATCAGGGTTGTTGGCCCCGACGCCGTTGTATAGGTCGGCGCCGACCGCGCGTGCGCCCGGTCATACGCCGCAAAGAAAAACAACTTGTCATGCCCGTTGAAAAGAAACGGAATCCTGACCGGACCGCCGAACGACGCCGCTAGCTCATTCTGATGGTCGACCGGCTTGCCGACCGGAACCGTCGTAATCACGCCGTTCACCAGTTTCTTCTGGGTCGCGTTGATCGCCGTAAATCCCCACGTGTCAAAGATCGTATTGCGTACAAAGTCGGCCACCGTACCGTGATACTGGTTCGTGCCCGTCTTCATCGAATAATTCACCGAACCCGCGCCCTGATACTCCACCGACTGCCCACTCGTCAGCGCGCCTACCTGATCAATGCCCTCAAACGGAACAATGTTGAAGATCGGCCGGTTGTCACCAGTCATATTGATCGTCGTCAACGGAATTCCGTCCAGGTATACCTCATTGAGCCGGTTGGCTGTGCCGGAAAACAGAGAAGAACGGCTGCCAGGCTGTGCGCCGGGAAGCAGGTTTGAGAAAGAAGTGATATCACGCTGCTGGTTGCCCGCCACCATCAAGGGCAGACTGGCGAATTCGGTGCTCGAAATCGTCCCACCCAGAGTGGCATTGGTGGTATCCAGCTGCGGCGGAGCCTCAGTAACGGTGACTACGTCGTTTTGGCTGCCAACCTTCAGCACGGGATTCAAACCAAAGGATTGGTTCTCGTTAATCATTACGTTTTGCTGAGTGTATTTTTGAAATCCCGTGGCTGAAACTGTCACTGCGTAGGTCCCGATAATAATCGGGCTGATCTGGTAGACCCCTGCAGAAGATGTTAGGCGCGTCGTATCGACGCCTGTCGCAACGTTGTGAGCCGTAACAGTCGCGTTCGGGATCACCGCACCTGAGGAATCTGTTACGGTTCCCGTGATCGCCCCTTCACCTGCCGTCTGCGCTATCGCCACTTCGGTAGTTGCAACGAACCCGGCCAGGAATACGAACACAAACCCGACCCTCACGAGCTGCTTTAAAACGCGGCTTATCACCATGCCGCCCAACAAATTCTTCCTCTGCATCGCCGTCTCCTGAAAATCCTTCAGTTGTTGCATTCGCATCTGGTCCCAAATGGTTCGACCATGTGAATTGCTTTTACAACCCGCCAGAAAATCTACGGGAGCGGAGAAACGAATGTCAATAGAAAAATTATTTCTCTTCAAGGAAAATCGAGGCAGTTTTGCTTTGATTACGAAACAAATCCCAAACTGCACTCACAAAGACTCGGACCAGGGGGATCCCAAAGTCTCTTAATGGAACTGGAATTGAGGTCCAGCCAATGTAGAGGGGTGCAAAAAGGGCATAAAGAGAGTATGGTCCCTGCGCCTACTCCTCCCGCAACACTTCAAGCGGTTTCCGACCGAGAATTCGGTGGCTTGCAACCCAACCGGTCACAATCGTAAGAGTTGCAGTCCCGGCCAAGGCCACAGCAGTCCACATCCATTGAAAGTGATAGGCAACAGTAAGCCGATGTAGCAGCACTCGCGCGATAAGATTGGCAAACACGACTCCAACCACACCTGCGACCAGTCCCAATACCGCAAATTCAATGGAGAAAACTGTGGCAATCCTCCGTCGCGTTGCTCCCAGCGTCTTCAACACAACAACTTCGCGAATCCGCCGGTATCGAGTGCCGGCAATCGAGCTGGCAAGAATAATGATTCCGGCAAAGATGGAAAACGCCGCCAAAAATTGAATCACGTATGTAATCTGCACAACCAGAGCACGCACCGTTTCAAGTGCCTGCGCCACATTGATGACAGTTACGGTAGGGTATGCATTGTAAAGAGCACGCTGCACCTCGCCGACATGCGCCGGATCAACGTGCACCCCCCCATACCAAACGGCCGGAAGCCCTGCTAGCGCAGCTTCGGGCAACGTGAACTCTGCTCGCGAATACGTATGCTGTCCGTCCACCTTAGTCAGGGCAACAACAGTCGCGACAATCTGTTTATCCTGCGCGGCAAGGGTTATGTGCGATCCCACATGCACGCCAAGCCGCTCAGCCTGTCTTTGCTCAATCGCGACGACGGGCGCTTTCTCATCTGCGCCCCACCACCTTCCTGCTACTACCGTCGTTCCAGGTGGCGCAGCCGCCGACCACGTCAAGCTGATCGATCGCAGCATCCGCCGTGGAAAATTCTTCAGCTTTGCCTCACTTGCAGACACTCCATCAATTGCTTCCACACGAGACGAAACGACCGGCAACAGCTCCGGATCGGCCGTAACGCTATGTTGAGACTTCAACAGCGTCCGAATCCCGGCCACTTCACCGTTCGTAATGTCGATCAGAAATACGTTCGGCAGATTCGGAGCGGCCGAAATGTGAAGCTCCGAAACAACGGCCTTTTGGACCAGATAGACTGTCATAATCTGCATCACACCCATTCCGAGCGCGGCCAGCAACGCAGCCGAAGGATTTCCTGGCCGATAAAGATTTGCCAGCCCATGCCGCAATGCGGATGGCAGATGCAGTCGCGTCTTTGAAAGAAAAAACCGCAGCCCCGCAAGCACCGCAGCCGCTGCGCCAAGCAACACTCCAAGCACCAACACCAAACCTACAGAAAAAACCTGGCCTACGATTACTGAATCGCTCAAAGTAGTCGCGATTACTGCGAGCCCTGCAAGAATCAGCCCTGCAGCCCCGATTTGCACAAAGTTTTTCGTAATCTTCCGCCAGATTCCCGTTACAAAAGGGTCATCCACGTCATCCACGGCTCTTCGAAGAATGAGAATCGGCCGCACTCCGCGAATATCCAGCAGCGGCGGAAGCGTAAATAAAAGCGTTGTCAGAATTCCAACCGCCAGCCCGGTAACAACTGTGCTCAGCTGAACATGGAGCTCCGTGTCCACATGAATCAGCTTCGCCAGCAGATAAGGAAAGCTCAACTGAACGGCAACGCCCAGGCCAACTCCAAGAACACCACCTGCCGCACCCAGCAAAAGCGTCTGGAGTAGATAAATCTTGATAATCTGTCCCGAACGCGCGCCCAGCGACTTCATAATCGCGATCGTATCCAGTCTCTGCTGAAGGTGCGCTCGCATCGCCATTGCAACGCCAATCGCGCCCAACACCAGAGCGACCAGGCTCATCAATGAAAGCAGGCTGGTCGCGCGATCCAGTCCTTGCGTCAGAGCCGGATTCGTCTCGCGATAGTCAATGATCTGAGCCTCGGGCAATAATTTTTCCAAGCGCGCCTTGAGATCCGCCACGGCCTTGTCCGAGATCGGTGCCCCATTTTTGGGCTTAGGCACGCGAAACAGATAGCGCTGCCCGGCGTGGCTCCCGGGTGCGAGCAAACCGCTTGCCTCCAACCCTTCGCGCGAGATCAGGACCCGCGGACCAGCGGCAAAACTTCCGGATAGCCTGTCTGGCTCATTCACCACGACAGCCGCAATCCGAAAAATCTTGGTCCCGACCTTCAGATCATCGCCAACTTTGAGGTTCAACCGCACCAGAAGATCATCCGCAACAGCAACGGAATCGTCGGTCAAGGAGGCTGCGAGCGAATTCGCCGGAGCAAGTTGCACTTCGCCATAAAACGGATATTTCGTTGGATCTACGGCCTTCAGCGAAACCAGCAGAGGATCCAGGGTCTTCGCCGACGACGCCATCGAAAGCAACTCCGTCACAGGTGTAATCTCGACCCCACCCGCAGCAATTTCATTGAGGCCCTTTTGCTGCTCCGGTGTCGGTTGCTGAAACATCCGCGCCGAAAGATCCGCCGCCATGATGCTTCGCGCCTTATCCAGAAGGGTGGTCCGGAAAGAACCTGAAAAACCACGTACCCCGGTCAGCGCTGCAACCCCAATTGCAACCGACAAAATTACAAAGAAAAACTTCCCGCGCGATGAGCGCATTTCTCGCGCAGCAATCTTCGCCGCCGAACGATAGCTTAGAGCCGCCATCAGCCCTCCGCCAGCGCAGCTTCCGGCGGAGCCCCAGCCGGATTTGGATTCATCTCATCCGCAATGATCAGTCCGTCACGTAGCACGATGCGTCGATCCGCGTAGCTCGCAAGCACCGGATCATGTGTCACCAGCACAAGCGTTGTTCCTTCGGTGCGATTCAAATTCAGCAATAACTCCAGCACATGCGCGCCGTTGGTCGTGTCGAGATTCCCGGTCGGTTCATCGGCGAGCACAATCGGCGGCCGCAAAATAAAAGCCCGCGCCAAAGCCACACGCTGTTGCTCGCCGCCAGAAAGCTGCACTGGATAATGATCCATCCGGTCACCCAACCCAACATTCTCCAAGAGCTCGCGTGCGCGAGCGAGCCCATTCTCCCGTGAATCCGCATTCAATTCATGTGGCAGGAGAACATTTTCAAGAGCCGTAAGTGTTGGGATCAACTGATATGACTGAAAGACAAACCCAATCGTCTTCCCGCGCACTTGTGCCAGCTTGTCTTCCGGAAAATAACTGATCGCAGTCCCATTTAGAAAAACATTCCCGGCCGTCGGAGTATCCAGACCTGCGAGCAATCCAAGCAGAGTCGATTTTCCGCTGCCACTCGAGCCCATCACGGCAGCGAACTGTCCCTGAGGCACAGTAAAATCCAGCCCCTTTAAAATATCCACCGTGCGGCTGCCGTTTCGAATGGATTTACGAAGCCCTTCAACAGAGATCATCGGAGTTGGTTGGCTCAAAAGCGTAGTTCCCCTTCCTCACCTGCCAGTGAATACGCTCTCACCCGCTTTTTAGTTCCTATGGTTCGACTTTGTCGTCTTCTCGAACTGAGTTCCGCGGGAGAGTTTCGTCGCTCGACAGATTTGTTACTTTGTAAATATGCGGCGAATGGCACTCCCAGTTATTTTAGTTGTACTAACCACGATCCTCGCAGGCTGCCGCAACAATAACCCCACAAAACAAGCAGACCAGGCGGCCTCCAGTCAGCCAATTCCTGATCCGGCAACGTCTGCGCCTCCACAACAACCCGTCGCGACAGTCACCGACCCGCGTCCAATCATTGTTTGCTTCGGAGACAGCCTTACCGCTGGTTACGGCGCCGAACTCGGAAAAAGCTATCCCGACTTCCTTCAGGCAGACCTAGACGGTAAAGGCTATCACTATCGAGTGATCAACAAAGGCATCAGCGGCAACACCACCAAAGACGGAGTGGAACGGCTCGACACGATTCTTTCTCTGAAACCGGCAATCGTCGTCGTTGAGTTCGGCGGCAATGACGGTCTGCGCGGCCTCCGTATTGAAGACACTCGCGCGAACCTCGACAAGATCCTCAACGCCCTCAAAACCAGCGGAACAAAGATTGTCATGGCTGGCATCACCCTCCCGCCAGACTACGGCCCCGACTATATCAGGCAATTCAACGAGACCTACACGCTGTTAGCCAAGAAATACGACACCCCTCTGCTGCCATTTCTCCTCAAAGGGGTATTCGGCGTTGACGGCATGATGCAGGCCGACAACACACACGCCACTGCTCAAGGCAATAAGATCGTCGCTGGCAACGTTCTCTCTCTCATTCGGCCTCTACTGAAAAAATAAGCTCGCACCTCGGCGTCTCGCTCAGTTAGTTGTCGCGCCACGCCCGCGGTATTTCATACCCTGGATTTCCCTTCGACAGCGCTCCAATATACCGACCAAAGGTCATCACAATACAAAGAGTGGAGATGAAGATCCTTCTCTGCGCACCTTCCGGCAGGTCGTTCTAGCGCGAACAGATCGAGAAAATCGCGACCTTGATCGCAGACAGCATAATCCCGCGCACCAAACCAGAGTCGAGCGGACTTTGACATCAAAATTGAAGGAGAAAGTGAATTTCTGGTGCGCCCGGAACGATTCGAACGTCCGACCTACTGGTTCGTAGCCAGTTGCTCTATCCAGCTGAGCTACGGGCGCACATTGCAAGGGATGCAACCCTTTAAAGATATCTGAATTCGGCACTCAGAGCAACCTTGGTGCAGTGAAATGCACGCGGTACCGGCCTTGTCGATGGCGCCTTCTCGCAGGCTGCCTTCCGATCGAGGGCTTTGTTTGTGTCGTTTCAACGGTGTAACTATTGCACGGTATACGCGGAGCGCTTGACCGGAGGCGTTTTGCCCGCGCCGGACAAGTAGAAGTAGATCAGGGAATCATCCATCGACCTCATCTGCTCAAGAATGTCTGTGGCATGATTGCCGTCGAAGCGGCCGATCAACATATTAGCCAGAGGCTGAACGATCTGTCCCCTTGCCGGGGTCCACGTATTTAGAACCTGCCACGGATCGCGACCGGACCAGGAAACATACCAAACAATGGGTTGCGGTGGAGGTGGACTGTATGGGTGGTTGAGAATCTGCTGCATCTGCTGCGCTGTCTTGCCAAAGTCGGTAGCAATATCCGTGACTCCATCACCGTTGAAATCGCCAAAGACAAGATCATTGATGTTGTCCCATATAGTGTCGTTCAGGCGTTGCCATTTGGAGGTTCCGCCGAAGGAAACGGACCACTGACCGTCGACGATCGCAAAGATATCGGCCTTTTTGAGATCCTTGAAGTTGAAGTGGCCGAAGCGGAGGTCCTTCACGGCCATTTTGGAAAAGTTCAAGTGCTGCCACTGGGTTGCACCTCCGCTTGAGAAGGACCACTCTGTGCCGTTGGCTTTCATGATGTCTGTTTTGCCGTCACCATCGAAGTCAGCAAAACCATAGCTGCTCATGGGGATGTTGGAACCGGCGGGCAGGGGCGTCCATGGGCCGGTTCCACTGTAGGAAACCAGCCACTGGCTGCCTTCCTGAGAGAACACATCGGTTTTGCCGTCTCCGTTGAAGTCACCGAAAGCCAGGCCGGAAAGCTTGATGCTGGAGTCGTTGAGGTAGCGCCATTCCCGCCGCCCGCAGGGAGAGTAGACCCATACCGCTCCGGTCGCTTGAAATACGTCGGTGCAGCCATCGCCGTCGAAGTCTCCGACCGCAAGCTGATAGGAAGTGTCGACGTTGTACTGGATATTCGAGACATGCAGATCGCTCGGCCAGCCCGCCGGCGTGGAAATGGCATCACCCTGGTTGTCGTGCGCCAGGGCGTTGTCGTGGAAATTTGCGGACTCAGTGGGCGTTCCACGCAATTGGAACGCGGGGCGAGTCTTACCCCACCACAGAAAATTGTCGTAAGTCTGGTCGCCGCGGATGGCGTTGTTGTGAATATCGAAGAATTGACCGGCCGCTCCGCCGCAGTGTGACTCACTGCCGCAACCCGAGCCAAGACCATGCACGTCGAAGTGCTGATTGTAATATTCGAAGACGCCCAGGTCATTCCACAGGCCAAATGAAGATGGGCACTTCGCACCTTCGGCAAGTACGAAGTTGAGCTCTGCGATATAGCCTGTGTCGCCCGAGCATCCATTGCCACCACTGACACAGCCGTCATCGGAAACGGCGTGACGATTATCATCGAAGAGATTGCGGCTGATGTAGGCATAGCCGGACTTGCCGACGACAACTCCGTAGCCAAGCCCGCACATAACATTGTCATGGATGAAATTGCCGCTGACGTTGATCTGCTGGGCCGCCGACTGATTGTTCGTTGTTTGCGAGACATTGACGGCGGAGAGAGGCCAGTTGAAGATCTCGTTATTGTCTACGGTTGCACTGGGAACACCAGTAATGACGATCGCGCCATTAGCGACCGGCATGCTATTGGAACTCGACGATGGCCCGCGAAGACGCAGCCCGGTAACCCGCGCACCGGTGCCCAGGGACAGCATGAACTGCTGAAATGCTGATGTGGAGTTCTGAAAAAGCAGGCCCCCATCTACGGTCGCACTGCGCCCACTGGCCAATGTGACGCAACCGGGAATACTTAGCAGGAAATTGTTTGCGCTGTTCGTCACAACAAAGCCATCCATATCGATCGCGGCGTCGTTCTCCACCCAGATAACGTAGGGACGAATGCAGCGAAACTTGCTGGAAGCAGCTGCGTTGAGTGCATTTTGCAGTTCCGTAGCGGTCGAGACGCGCGCCTGCGGTGGTTCGATCACCTGCGCGCAGGACTTCGACACGAAGGCAAGTCCTGGAACGAAGGAACAAACTGCGAAGACAAGTATCTCGCGAGCCTTGGTACGTTTGTGCTTCGTACCACCGGATTGGGGCTTCTGAGAGGGATGCCGGAGATGCTTTCGAAGTAACACGCATGGATAGTGCTCCCATTGACCATGGCGTATCAAGTCAGCAGAAGGAATTCAATCGCTGCCTGTCTCTGAGACCGCGGCACGCACGCAAAGTCCGGGAATTGTTCATAGGCCGTTGGATTAGTTCAAATGCCCTTCAATCTGTAGGCAATTCAGCGTTCCTGGAATTCTCGATTAATGCCTTATTCGCCGATGCACTCGCCTTGTGATCGCCTGTCCATGATGAAATCAATATCCCTATGTCGAACGAATCCCTTATGAGGTTCCCTAAGTTTCCAAAATCGCGATTCGATGCCCAGCTATTCCCACAGCGACTTAGTTTCCGAAGGCCAAAGCCAATCTCAAGGGAGCCGCCGCGGAAGCGGTGATATCCACGCTGCTATCGCCCCGTTGCGGCGGACGATCTGGTGTGGGAGACATTAATGTTCCACCAACTGAAGGGAGAACCGCACATGGATACGATTAGTGTTAAAGACGGCACCCAGATCTTCTACAAGGATTGGGGTACGGGGCAACCGCTCTTTTTCCACCATGGCTGGCCGCTCACGGCCGACGACTGGGATACCCAGATGATGTTCTTTTTGGAAAAGGGCTATCGTGTGATTGCTCACGACCGGCGCGGGCACGGGCGCTCAACGTAGACATTCCTTGGGCATGACATGGATACTACGCCGCTGATGTCGCCGAACTCGTTGAGACCCTTGACCTCCACAACTCCATTCACATTGGGCACTCGACCGAATTGGTGGCGTCAGGGAATGATGGGAAGCATCACAGCCCACTACCAATGCATCGAGGTCCTCTCCGAAACCGAGTTTTACGACGATCTCAAGATGATCGACATCCCCGTTCTCGTTATGCACGGCGAGGACGATCAGATATGCCCGTTCCTGACGACGGGAGCCAGGTCGGTCAAACTCCTCAAGCATGGCACGCTTAAGTCATACCCTGGACTACCGCATGGCATGCCGACCACGCATGCGGACCAGATTAACGCCGACCTGTTAGTTCAACCGGTCGTAGATAAATCATTTTTTTGTGTGCCGGAGAAACTTGGGGCCTACAGCACATCAATCGCGCTGCGACGCGAACAGAGCAAAAACTGAGGAATGGTGCGCCCGGAGAGATTCGAACTCCCGACCCTTTGGTTCGAAGCCAAATGCTCTATCCAGCTGAGCTACGGGCGCATAAACATAAAACACCGACAACAACCTTAGCGAACAATCCGCCCAACAGCAACTACGTTGCTGCAACCGGTTCCGATGGGCGCGGCGCCACGAACATCGGCATCTTCTCCGCGATATCCAAACCTGCGCGACGCAAAAGTTGATGAATCACCGGTTCAGTCAACCGGCTTGCATCATACTCCACTCGCACCGTCTTCTTCGCTTCATCTACTTCCATGCGGCGAACCCCGTAAACCTCACGCACCTTCGCCATCGCCAACACGGCAGATTCGGTCGGCGGAGCGCTATAACGGTAAAGAACATCGAGTTGCGTCATAACTCTGATAATACCAGTGGCCTGCTCGAAACACTCCGAAGTCTACAGCCGTGACAGATAGCCGGTAATCTCCGGACTCGTCCAGTCCTGTGCGCTCACAAACTTTCGTCGCAAAACCCCGTGCCGGTCGATGATATAGGTCTCTGGAATCTGGGCCGTGCCATATAAGGCATTCACTCGTTGATCCTCATCACGCACTGTCACCAGATTGACATGATTCTTTTCAAGGAACCGATGGTACACATCCGGGTCCTGATCGATACTTACCGCGATAATCACCAGGTCGGGCATCTGCCGCTGCAACGCCAGTAAACTCGGTAGTTCCTCAATACACGGAGCACAATAGCTCGCCCAAAGGTTCAGCAAGACCACCTTGCCGCGCAACCTGCTTAGATCAACCGTCCTCGTTCCATCCCCAATCACAAATTGCGGTGCCGGCTTGCCGATGTTCCCAGGATGTTCACCCCGGTCGCACCCCGCCACCAGCAACGTTCCCAATACCAAACCTGCCCACAGTCGACCCACAGTACGCTCCACTTCCTATAATACGAACTCGTGACCGACACCGACCTCGCGCAGGGCCAGAATATCGACCAACCGCCTCTCGAACTCTCCATCATCATCCCTGCCCGCAACGAAGAGCGTACTTTACCCGCCTGCCTCGCCTCTCTTCTTACCCAATCCGAACCCGGCTTCGCCCTCGGTCCCCAGTGGGAAATCATTCTCATCAACGACGATTCAAGCGACAACACGCGCACCATTGCCGCCGAAGTCGCCGCGACCCATGGCGGAGTAACTCTGCTCGATGCTCCCGCGCTCGACCTCACCGCCCGCGGAGGCTTCACCGGTAAAAGCAACGCATGCTGGACTGGCGCGCAGGCAGCCCGAGGCCGCTATCTCCTTTTCACCGATGCCGACACAATCCACGAGGCCAACGACCTCACCCGCGCACTCCGCGAAGTCGACCGGCACAAAGCTGTTCTGCTCTCTTACTCGCCCCGACAGATTGTCACTGGATTCTGGCAGCACGCAGTCATGGCGCTCGTCTTCTCCGAACTGGCCTCGGTGTATCCCTCAAAAGAAGTCAACGACCCGGTCCGCAGCCTCGCCGCAGCCAATGGCCAGTTTCTCCTCATTGAACAGGACACCTACTTCGCCGTTGGAGGCCATCGTGCAATCGGCCCCGAGATACTTGAAGATGTCGCCCTTGCCGCCAACGTCAAACGCAGCGGCCGCACCATCCGTTTCCGCTACGCCCCCGATGCGCTCGCGACACGCATGTACCGAACCACTTCCGAGATGATCGAGGGCTGGACAAAGAACCTCTCACTTCTCTTCCCCAAACCCATCGCGCTCGCCCTATGGCGCATCCTCGACCTACTTCTCTTCTTCGGACTGCCTATCCTTGCGTTTGAAATCACCTGGCTTGTTCCCTGGCAGCGCACTGCGCTTCTCGTCATCTGGGTGCGCACCCTCTGGCGCTTCTACGCTCGCGTAGCTCGATCCAACTTTCCTGCGCTCGACGTGGCAATCTCGATCTTGGGCGTTCCTCTCTTTGCTTACCTCCTAATCCGAAGCGTCGTCGATCATCGCATCCGCAAAAACGTCACATGGAAGGGCCGGAATTACAATACAAATCGGCCTTTGTAACCAAAACTACCGCCCAACCATCTAACTAACAGGACCGAATGATCTTTCTTACCCGCAAAGCGGAATTCTCCTCAGCCCACTTCTATTGGAACCCGCAATGGTCACCCGAGGAAAACCAGCGAGTCTTCGGCAGGTGCGCTAACCGCAATGGCCACGGTCATAACTACACTCTCGAGGTCACCGTAGCCGGTGAAGTCGATCCCATCTCCGGCTTCGTCGTCGATCTCAAAGAACTTAAAGACATCCTCGAGCGCGAAGTCGTCAGCGTCTACGACCATCGTCATCTCAACCTCGAAGTCCCTGAATTCATCTCTGAAATCCCGACAACCGAAAACATCGCTGTCGCCATCTGGAATCGCCTCGATAACAAGATCCCCAACGCAAAACTCCACCGCGTCCGCGTCTACGAGATGCCCGACCTCTTCGCCGACTACTATGGTGAGCCATGAAGGCCTATCTCAACCGCCGCTATCACTTCAGCGCCTCGCATCGCCTCCATACCGACGTGTTCAACAAAGCAAAGAATCGCGAGCTCTTCGGCAAGTGCAACAACCCTCACGGACACGGCCACAACTACACTGTGCAGGTCACGTTCAGCGGCCTTATCAATCCCGAAACCGGTATGGTCTGCAATCTCGCCGATCTCGATTCTTTTGCGCAGAAAAATCTGCTCTCCCGCTTTGACCACACGAACCTGAATACCCTGGAATCCTTCGCCGACAAGGTATCCACAACCGAAAATCTGAGTATCGAGATCTATCGTATCTTCCAGAGCTTTCCGGCAGCTCATCTCGAACAGGTCCACATCGAAGAGACCAGCAACAACTCGTTCGACTTTGCCGGCGATCGCGCTCCTTTTGGGATGCGTGCACCAGGCACAATTTAGAAAGGCACCCTATGCCAGCTACGCCGGCCATCGAAACTTCACTCGACAGCTTCTCCACACAGGATCTCTATCGCGAGCTCCTCATTCGCATCGGCGAGGATCCCAACCGCGACGGACTTCTCAAGACTCCGGAGCGCATGGAGAAGTCACTGAAATTCCTTACACGCGGCTACACCATGAACGTCGCCGACGTCCTTCACAAAGCACTCTTCGATGTGGACTACGATGAGATGGTCATCGTCAAGGACATCGAATTCTTTTCCATGTGCGAGCATCATCTGCTTCCCTTCTTCGGGAAGGCCCACATCGCTTACGTTCCCAACGGAAAAGTCATCGGTCTCAGCAAGATTCCGCGCCTGGTCGACGTCTTCGCGCGCCGTCTTCAAGTCCAGGAGCGCCTCACGACACAGATCGGCGAAGCCATCACCGATGCCATTAATCCGCAAGGCGTAGCTGTCATCCTTGAGGCCCAGCACCTCTGCATGATGATGCGTGGTGTCGAAAAACAACACTCGCACACGGTCACCTCTGCAATGTTGGGAGTCTTCAAGACGCAGCTCCAGACTCGCAATGAGTTCCTCTCACTCGTACGTCGCCAGGGGAACTCATTTTAGCTACTAAACTAGTAGCTGCATGAACGGTCTTCTCGTACTCGATAAACCCGCCGGACTCACCTCGCACGACGTCGTCGCCATCGTCCGTCGCGCCACCGGCGAAAAATCGATCGGTCACCTCGGCACACTCGATCCCATGGCCACTGGTGTCCTTCCGCTGCTGCTCGGCAAATATACCCGCCTTGCGCAGTTCTTCAACCAGGCTGAAAAACAATATACCGGCAACATCCGCTTCGGCTTCGCAACGGACACATACGATGCCGAAGGCACTCCAGCGTCAGAACTCAAACCACTCACCCTTTCCCTCGAAGCACTTCAGACGCTCAGCAAGAAATTCTGCGGCGAAATCGACCAGGTTCCACCCATCTTCTCCGCAAAAAAAATCAACGGCACCCCTGCCCACAAACTCGCGCGCGCCGGAGCCGAAGTCCCCGTTAAACCCGCTCGTATCACCATCCACCACTTCAAGCTCACGTCACTCGAAGGCGACACCGCCGCCTTCACCATCTCAGTCTCCGCCGGAGGCTATGTCCGCTCCGTAGCCCACGAACTCGGCCAGCTCGCCGGCTGTGGCGCCCACCTCTCATCCCTCCGCCGGATTCGCGCCGGAGCCTTTACTCTCGACCACGCCATCACAATCGACCATCTCAAAGCTTCGACTCCCGCCCAACTGGAAATCCTTCTCCCCCACCCCCGCACTCTGCTGCCCGAGATGCCCTGCGTAACCATCGACGACCAGTTAGCGGGCCGCCTGCGCAACGGGATGCAATGCAATCTCCCCGATCTCTCGCAGGCCACACTCATCAAAATCTTTACTACCCCCACTGAACTGCTCGCCATCGGCCGCCGCGTCGCCGGAACCCTCGTGCAGCCGATTGTCGTCCTCGGCTAACTCCAGGTCAAAAATCGTCGAAAAAGATTGGGGACCAATTCGGTCCTAAAAATTGACGACCAATTTAGTCCGCAATACACTAAATAATGGAAACAAGGCGAGATTCCCGGTAACAGACACGTCCGGGCATATCTAGGCTGCGCTTTGTCGAGAACTCCAGCAGGCGAAAGAAAGACGTTATGTTGCAAGCATTTATCATTACTCTTCGCGAAGGCGTCGAAGCGGCACTCATCATAGGCATTGTCTTCGCCTACTTGAGTAAAATCGGGCGTCCCGAGCTCAAGCGCACCGTCTTCTGGGCCCTCGGATCAGCCGTAATTGCGAGCATCGCAGTCGCTGTAGCCCTGGCCCATACGCCTTTCAACTCCGACATCATCGAAGGTTGGGTCATGCTCGCCGCCGCCGCCTTCGTTATCAGCATGATCTGGTTCATGCACCGAGCTGCCCGCTCCATGAAGGGCGAAATCGAGCAAAAGATCGCCCAGTACACCAACCCCGCAGGCGTCTCTCAATTTGGCCTATTCTTCTTTGTCTTCCTTCTCGTCCTCCGCGAAGGCGTTGAGACCGTCCTTATCCTTTCCGCTGTGACCCTCAACTCCACTGAGCTCCTCAGCTTCACCGGAACGCTCCTTGGCATCGCCGTTGCCGTCGTCTTCGGGGTCCTCTTCATCCGTGGCAGCGTCAAAATCAACCTCCAGCGCTTCTTCCGCATCACCACCGTCATCCTCTACTTCGTAGCCTTCCAACTTATCGTCAGCGGCTTGCATGAACTCAGCGAAAACGGCGTCCTTCCCTCCAGCACCACCGAGATGCGCCTCATCGGCCCCATCGTCCGCAACGATCTGTTCTTCTTCATCACCATGCTTGCCCTCGCCGGCCTCATGATGCTTCTCGAATTCAAGCGTCGCACCACAACGCCCCTCGGCGCTAACGCCACACCAGCCGACCGCCGTCGCGCCGAGTGGTCCCAACGTCGCGAAAAGATGTGGATGAACGCCGTCGTCGCCGCCAGCTTCCTCTTCATCTTTCTCTCCACCGCAGAGTTCATCTACGCCAAAAGCTCCACAGCTCTCAGCCCCACTTCGTCCGTCACGCTCGTCGGCTCGCAGGTCAGCGTTCCTCTCGCCGACGTCAACGACGACAAGCTCCATCGCTACGGCGTCCACATCGACGACGGCAAAGGCGGCAACGTCGAAGTCCGCTTCCTCCTGTTCAAAAAGCCCGACGGCAACATCGTCTCCGTAGCCGACGCCTGCCAGATCTGCGGCCCCGTAGGCTTCTACATCGGCGACCAGGGCATCACCTGCAAGATGTGCGCCTCACCTCTCAACGCCTCCTCAATGGGCCAGAAGGGCGGCTGCAACCCAATCCCCCTCAAATCCACCATCACCGCCGGCCTCCTTACCATCCAAGCTGACGACCTTCGTACTCTCACCCAGGTCTTCGAACGCTGATGTTCTTCCGCCTCTTGATGGAGAGCTTTCTCCGCCAGCGTCGCCGCAAGCTCCTGGCCGGAATCGCTATCCTGCTTGGAACCACCGCAGTCACCGCGATGCTCGCCCTAGCCACCACCATCGGCGATCGTATCCACAAAGAATTGGCCGTCTACGGTGCAAACATCATCATCTACCCCAAAGCAGACCAGCTCGAAGTCAAAGTAGGTGGAATCGACATCAAACCAGCCTCCAGCGGCTCCTACCTGAAAGAAAGTGACCTCGAAAAAATCAAAGGGATTTTCTGGGCCAACAACATTACCGGAGTCAGCCCTGAACTTGATTTGGGAAGTGGAGGAATGATAAGGCAGGTAGGTTCCACCTCTCCTGCTCCGGTTAGTGCAATTGCTGTATGGTTCAATGTTCCCTTCGGCCAGCTATCGACAGGAGCAATTGCACTCCATCCTTGGTGGAAGATACATGGACAAGTACCGCTAGATTATTTAGAGAAGTTCGGCTACTACCAGGTCTTGGTTGGAAGCCGCTTGGCAAAACAGTTGAATTTATCTGTCGGGGACAGATTCAGTTATACCCCGCCGCCTGGTATGAATATCCTCAAAACGTCTGATTTGAGTTATCAAGTAGTTGGAGTGCTTTCGAGTGGTGATCAGACGGAAGAGAAACTTGTTCTTCCGCTCAAGAGTCAAATCTACTCGGATCACGGCAAGCTGGATCTCAGGCTTTCCCGTGTAGAACTTACCGCTCGCACTAAACCCGAAGATGCTTTCGCCCGCAAAAACCCCGACACGCTTTCCCCAAGGGATCACGACCGCTGGTACTGCTCGCCCTACGCCAACTCTATCGCCTACCAGATCCGCGAAGCTATCCCCGGCGCGCAGGCCGAACAGGTACGCCGAGTCGAGCAATCCGAAGGCAATGTCCTCAAGCGTATCAGCGGCCTCATGTGGCTAATTAGCGCAGCTGCCCTCTTAGCTGCAGGGTTCGCAGTCAGCGCAGCCATGGCCACAGCCATCCTCGAGCGACGCGGCGAGATCGGGCTCATGCGCTCCCTCGGAGCCAGCAAAGCCGCCATCGCGCTTCTCTTTTACTCCGAGACAGGTCTCCTCGCCATCTTCGCCGGAACTCTCGGCTATCTCGCCGGTTCCGGCCTCGCCGCATGGCTTGGAGCCCGCATCTTTCGTGGTGACGGCGGATCTCCCGAAGCCATCCTCATCCCGGTACTCCTGCCCGTAGTCGTAGCCCTGGCCCTGGCAGTAGCCATCGGCGGAAGCACCCCCTCGATCCGCGCCGCACTCCGCATGAATCCGTCCGCCATCCTCCGAGAGGACGCCTGATGGCCACCCTCAGCCTATCCGGCATCCTTCGCCGCTCGCTCATCCATCGCCGCGCCCGCAGCATCTCCGCTCTCATCGCCATGACCGTCTCCGCAGGCGTGGCCACCGCGCTTCTCACCCTCTACGCCGACCTCGACCAAAAACTTCACAAGGAATTCCGCAGCTTCGGAGCGAACGTCGTCCTCACCGCACCAGCCCACACGGAACTCCCGCCAGATGCCCTTGCACACGTCCAACAAATCGCCGGACCCGACGCCTCCGCCGCTGAGTTCGCTTATGCCGTGGCAACTACGAGTACCGGAACTGCCGTCGTGGTTGCGGGCGCGGACTTCACCGCCGCAAAAAAAATTAACTCGTGGTGGCAGGTCGACACATGGCCCGCTCCGGCCGCTCCGGGCGCAGCCCTCTTCGGCCAGCGGGCTGCGACTGCCGTAGGAAATGCTCAAACTGTCACGCTGAAGTATGCGGGCAATCCCATCACGCTTCAGAACGCCAGTCGCCTCACCACCGGAGGTGACGAAGACAGTCGCATCTATGTGCCGCTCGCCGCCTTTACCGCATGGACAGGCCTCTCCCCCAGCGTCATCGAGCTTCAGGTGCCCGGCGGAGCCAGCCGAGTCGAAGCAACCATCGCGCAACTCAAGCAGCAACTACCTGAAGTTCAGATTCAGCCCGTCCGCCAGCTCGTCGAAGGCGAATCCCGCATCGTCGACCGCACCCACGCACTCATGTATGGAGCCGTCCTGCTCATCGCTCTCACCGTTGCCGTCAGCGTCCTCGCCACCCTCTCAGCCTCTGTGCTCGAACGCCGCCGCGACTTCGCGCTCATGAAGGCTCTCGGCGGCTCGCAGATGCAACTCATGGCGATGTTTCTGCTCGAAGCACTCATCCTCGCCCTGGCAGGAGTAGCCGCAGGCTTTCTTGTAGGTTCCACAGCTGCGTGGATCATCAGCGAAGGCAACTTCCACACCGCCACCCTCCCCCACATCTCCGTTCTCCCGATGGTATTGCTCATCAACCTTGTAATCGCGACGCTCGCGGCGCTGCTGCCCTTGCACGTTCTGCGCGGACTCCAGCCCGCAGCGCTCCTCAAAGGAGAATGAGAAGATGGAAACAATGAGCCAAGCCGAAGTAAAAACCGGCCCGTTGGGCGTATCGCCCTCCGTCGCACAGACCGAGTCCCTGATCGACTCCGGGACACGGCCCACCTGCGCCGTTATAGCGTTGCATCACGTCACCCGGGAATATAGCGGTCACGGCAGCGTAGTGCGTGCACTCGCCGACGCCAGCTTCTCCATCGTTGCAGGCGAGTGGGTGGCCATCACAGGGCCCTCAGGCTCGGGCAAGAGCACGCTCGTTAACCTCATCGGCTGTCTCGACCGCCCCACTTCGGGCGAGCTCAAAATCGACAACGTTGACGTATCCTCCATGAGCGCCACGGAGCTCGATCGCTTCCGCGCCGACAAGATTGGGTTTATCTTTCAGCAATTCCATCTAATTCCTTATCTTTCAGCGCTCGAAAACGTAATGCTCGCTCAATACTTTCACTCAATGACGGATGAAACCGAAGCAAAAGCTGCCCTCGAAAAGGTGGGACTTGGTTCGCGAATCAACCATCTGCCCAGCGAGCTCTCCGGAGGGGAACAGCAGCGCGTCTGCATCGCTCGCGCCTTGATTAACGACCCACCCATCCTCCTAGCCGACGAACCTACCGGCAACCTTGACGCCGCCAACCAGAAGATCGTCGCAGAACTTCTGCAGAATCTCCATGCGCAAGGTCATACGATTGTGATGGTTA
>Ga0206968_10014_pt1 | contig 49178 bp, 33 predicted proteins | sample Alteio_BWOrgHeat_22_FD_153254 | JGI IMG/M metagenome (GOLD analysis project Ga0206968, IMG submission 153254) | Enriched cells from forest soil in Barre Woods Harvard Forest LTER site, Petersham, Massachusetts, United States -... | ecosystem: Environmental > Terrestrial > Soil > Temperate forest >... | reverse complement strand
TCGGTAACTCCAACACCAACATTAAATATTGTATCAAGTTCAACTGCTATATGTTTAGGTAATTCAGCAACATTAACGGCAAGTGGTGCTACAACTTATACGTGGAATCCTGGGGTTTTAACTACACCAATAATTGTTGTTTCTCCACCTAGTAATACAACTTATACTTTAATAGGTGCAAACGGAAGTTGCACTAGTTCACTTACAATTCCTTTGGTTGTAAATCCAAACCCAACTGTAACGGCGAGTAGTTCACCAACAGTTGTTTGTAGTGGAAACACAAGCACTTTATCTGCTAATGGTGCACTTACATTTACTTGGAATCCGGGAGCTTTAGTTGGTTCTAGTGTACTGGTTACACCTGCTTCAACAACGAACTATATTGTAACAGGTACAAATGCATTTGCATGTACTGCAACTGCTATAGCCATTGTATCAGTAAACATTACACCAACTCTTAATCCAATTGCAACACCTGCTTCTATTTGTGTTGGCGCGACTTCAACATTATCTACTGCAGGTGCTACTACTTATACTTGGAATCCTGGAAACTTATCCGGATCAAGTGTTACTGTTTCTCCAGCAACTACAACAATTTACACGGTTACTGGTACTACCGGAAACTGTTCAGATACAAAAACAGTAAATTTAATTGTCAATCCTATACCGACTGTGTCTGCAGTTAGTAATCCAACTGTTATTTGTTCCGGAAAATCGGCAACGCTTACAGCAATTGGTGCAACAACTTATACATGGAATCCGGGTAATTTAAGCGGAGCAAGTGTTACGGTTTCGCCTGCAAGTAATACAACATACACAGTTATTGGCTCTAATGGAACATGTACAAGCACTGCACTGGTTAGTCTTTCTGTAAACCCAAGTCCTACTTTAATTGCGACTAGCAACCCAACAAGTATTTGTGCAGGTTCGGGTGGAACAGCAACACTAACAGGTAGTGGGGCTCTTTCTTATACATGGAATCCTGGAAATTTATCCGGATCAATTGTTACAGTTACACCTGCTACAACAACAAATTATACCTTAACCGGAAGTAATTTTATTGGATGTACTTCAACGCAAACAGTAGACGTGGTTATTACACCAATTCCAACTTTAGTTGTTTCAGCATCGCCAACTATAATTTGTGTTGGCAACACAACAACTTTGAATGCAATTGGCGCAACAACATACACTTGGAATCCTGGAGCTTTGAGTGGAGCAAACGTAACTGTTAGCCCATTGATTAACACAACTTATACGGTGATTGGTGGTAATGGAATTTGTACAACTAGTGCAACCATTTTAATTGTTGTAAATGGAAATCCAACTATTACTGCGAGCAGCTCACCCACTGTAATTTGTAGTGGAAACTCAAGCACACTAATAGGAGTAGGGGCATTGACTTATACATGGAATCCGGGAAATATAATTGGAAATAATGTTTCAGTAACACCTGTTGCTAATACACAATATACAGTAACAGGAACAAACGGATCGGGTTGTACTGCAAGTGCAGTTGTAAATGTTTCAGTAAATCCAACACCAACACTTAATCCAATTGCGACACCAACGGCTATTTGCCTTGGTGGTACTGCTACATTATCATCAATTGGCGCTACAACATATACATGGAATCCGGGTGCATTACTTGGAGGCACAGTTACGGTTTCTCCTTTAGCAACTACTATTTATACCGTTAAAGGTTTAAGTGCTGGATGTTCGAGTACAAATACAGTAAGTTTAATTGTGAATCCAATACCAACTGTTTCTGCAGTAAGTAATCCTACATTAATATGTGCGGGTAATCCTGCAACATTAACAGGAGTCGGAGCTACAACATATACATGGAATCCCGGTTCATTAACAGGAGCAAGCGTTGTAGTGAATCCAACTGTTACGACAACATTTACAGTTATTGGAAGTAGTTTATCTTGTACAAATACAGGTGTTGTTACCGTGAGTGTAAATGGAACACCAACTATTATTGCGAGTGCTAGTCCAACCAGTATTTGTAGTGGAATAGGTGGCACTTCAACTTTATCAGCAGTTGGAGCAATTACATATACATGGAATCCAGGGAATTTAATTGGAAGTAGTGTAGTTGTGACACCTACTGCTACCACAATATATACTGTAACAGGAACTTCATTGGCTGGTTGTATTGGCACAAAAACGATTTCTGTTTTAATAATTCCAACACCAACTTTAAATCCTACATCCTCTCCAACTGCAATTTGCGTTGGAAGTTCAGCTACATTGAGTTCTACCGGTGCGATAAGTTATACCTGGAATCCGGGAGTATTAACTGGTAGTAGTGTTGTAGTTTCTCCCACAGTAAATACAACGTACACAGTTATTGGATCTAATGGTAATTGTGCAACTACAAACACAATCTCATTGACAGTTAATCCTTCGCCTACGATGATTGTTAATGTGAGTGGGTCAAGTACCATTTGTTTTAACCCATCAAATGTCGTGGCGATGACGGCACAAGGAGTTTCTTCAGCGACTTGGCAACCCGGCAATGTTGTTGGTTTATCAGTTATTCTTACAGCCACTGCAACTATAGTGTTTACAGTAACAGGATCAAATAACTTTGGCTGTACAGATACTAAAACAGTTCAAATAACAGTAATGCCAACACCGACCGCAACAATTGTTGGTGTACCCTCATTAACCATTTGTATTGGTAGCAATGCAACTTTAACAGCATCTGGTGGGACTGCTTATTTTTGGGATGCGCCATTAAATATTCCAGGACCTACAGTAGTGGTAAACCCTACCGTAACAACTATATATTCTGTTCAAGTAAGTATTGGAATTTGTGGATCAACAGGAACTGTTCAAATAGTTGTTACACCACCACCTAATTTAACAGCAGTTAGTAATCCAACATTAAAATGTGGAAACACTAATGCAACTTTAACAGCTATGGGCGCCACAAGCTATACATGGCTACCGGGATCATCAACAAACTCTTCAATTGTGGTTAACCCTCCATTTACAACTACCTATACTGTTTTTGGAAGTAATGGAGGTTGCGTAACGTCTAAAACAATTACTTTGTTTGCGGCACCTTTTCCTACTGTAAATGCGTTTGCAAATCCACCGATTATTTGTAGTGGAAATTCAAGCACATTAACTGCAGTTGGCGCTTTTTCTTATACCTGGAACCCGGGTGCCATTGTGGGACAAACAATAGTTGTTACACCTTCATCAACTACAATTTACAATGTTACAGGGGCTAATATTTTGGGTTGCGCTAGTTCAATTACTCGAACTCTAACAGTATTACCTTCACCCACTTTAAATCCAGTTTCGAATCCAACAATGCTTTGTACAGGTAACTCTGCAACATTAACAGTTATAGGAGCAAATAATTATACGTGGAATCCTGGCCCGGTAACTGGCTCAAACATTGTTGTTACTCCATTTGTAACGACAACATATACAGTGAGAGGAAATATTGGACCTTGTTTAAACACAAAAACATTAACGTTAGTTGTTAACCAAACACCAACAGTTACTGCTTCTATAAGCAATACATTAGTTTGTGCAAGTGCAGCAGTAACTTTAACAGCTAACGGTGCATCAACTTATACTTGGATGCCGGGATCATTTACAGGTTCATCAGTTGTAGTTAATCCATTAGTAAATACTATATATACAGTCACCGGTTCAAATATTGGAGGATGTACAGGTACAGCGGTAGTTAGTGTAAGTATTAGTCCTGGACCAACAGTTACAATTGCTGCTTCTAACAATACAATTTGTGCCGGAAATACAATAACACTTACACCAAGTGGTTCAACTAATTATACATTGCTACCAGGATTTAGCACGGGAACTGTTTTTGTTGTGAATCCTCCAATCTCAACAACATACACTGTTCTGGCGGCTAACATCAATGCTTGTCCGGGTGTAAACACAGTTCAAATAATTGTAAATCCAATTCCAAGTTTAACTATTACACCTTCTTCAAATGGAATTTGTATTGGCAATTCAGTAACTTTAATTGGTAGTGGAGCTACATCATATACTTGGTTACCGAATACTGTAACAGTTGCAACTCTAACTGATTCTCCGATTGTAAATACTACTTATACATTAATTGGTGCAAATGCATCTGGATGTTCATCAACGCAAACAATTGCAATTGGTGTTTCTCCAATTCCAACTATAACAACTAGTAGTTCATCAAGTGTAATTTGTCAGAGTGGAACTATTTCGTTGACTGCAAATGGCGCAACTAATTATACGTGGATGCCTGTGAACTTAACTGGAAGCAATGTGATAGTTTCTCCAACAGTTACTACAACCTATACTGTATTTGGTGATAATGGCGGATGTGTAAGTTCTGCAACTATTTTAATTAATGTAACTCCAGGACCAACAGGTGTGAGTGCTTCATCAACGGGAACAATTACATGTTTGAATTCGAGTGTTGGTTTATTAGGAAATACAACGAGTACAAATGTGAGTTATAATTGGAACGGACCAAGTTCATTTACATCTGCAGTTCAAAATCCTACGCCAATAACTATTAGTGGTGTTTATACTTTAACAGTAATTGATTTGAACACAGGATGCTCATTATCTGCAACTACTGCTGTAATTGGCGGCACAACCATTCCTAATTTCTCGGTTACATCTTCAGGTAATTTAGGATGTAATACGACTGTTACATTAATGGCAACTTCTTCGCAATCTGCAGGAATTACTTATACTTGGACAGGCCCAGGAAGTTTTACATCAGCAACTCAAAATCCAACAATAAATATTGCGGGAGATTACACTGTTGATGCAACTGATATTGTAACCGGTTGCTCTGGTCAGTTAACGATCACAGTTTTATCGAATACAACTTTACCTGTTATATCTGCAACAATATTTCCTGCAACTTGTAATGGAACAGTTTCAAATAATGATGGAACAATTATTTTAGCAGGAACAGGTGTAGAGTTTGATTATGTTGTTGGAGCGACTTATACAGGCTCAGCAGTGTATTTAACTGCAACTCCAATTCCAACAACAGGAATTATTACAAACACATTAACCAATCCAAGTTCACTTTTACCTTATACTATTAGAATATTTGGAAGCAACGGATGTTTCAAAGACACTACTTTATTCTTAATGCCAATTAATTGCAACAATACAATTTTTGGTTTAACGAAGGCTGCAAGCACGCCAAGCCTAGTGAGTGGAAAATATAATGTTACTTATACAGTGACAGCAATTAATGCATCGTTTAATAATGTTACAAATGTTATTTTGAATGAAAATTTAAATGCAACATTCCCCCTTCCTACAACTTATTCAATTATTAGCGCACCAATGATTACGTCGCATGGAAGTAGTTTAACAATCAATCCTGCATTTGATGGTTCGGCACTTATTAGTTTAACAACACCATCATCAAGTATTTTATTACCAACTAAACGTGATACAATTGTGTTTACGGTTCAAATAGATCCAAAAGGATTCTTTGGTCCGTTCAAGAACTCAGTGATTGGTTTTGCAACAGATGTAAACAGTTTAATTGTGTCAGATAGTTCTAATGATGGCTTTAGCTGGGATCCTGATTTGGATGGAAATCCAACCAATAATAATATTCCAACTATTATTAATTTAAATCCAAACAAGAGATTGGGTATTGCAAAAGCCGGTATATTGTCAACACAATTAAGTGATAAATCATACGACATTACTTACATAATTACTGTGAAGAATTTTGGTAATGATACATTGAAAAATGTTGTAGTGAAAGATAGTTTGAATAAAACAATCCCTTCACCAGCACAATATTCAATGAAAGTTAATCCAAGTATTACCGGCACCCTCTTAACGGCAAACGCATCTTTCAATGGTAATACAGATATTAATTTATTAAGTGGTTTAAATAGTTTAGCACCGGGCGAAGTAGATACAATCAAATTTACAATCAATGTAAAACCAGATACAGTAACCGTCTTTAGAAACTCGGCTTATGGTTATGCAACAGATCAGTTTGCAACTTTGGCAAGAGATACATCTCAAACCGGTTACAATCCAGATCCAAATGGCAATGGAAATCCGAATGATATCGATGAGAGTGATCCAACCGTAATTATTATACCATTTACGGATCTGGAAATACCGGAAGTGTTTACACCAAATGGTGATGGTAAAAATGATTTGTTTGTGATCAGAGGACTAGATGGAAGAAAATTAAAGCTCACCGTATTCAATCGATGGGGAAATAAAGTTTATGAAAAATCAGATTATGATAATTCATGGAACGGTTATGCGAATACGGGCGGAGTAATTGTTGGAAATAATAAATTACCACAGGGCACCTATTATTATATCGCTGAGTTCTTAGATGGAAATAAAGAAGTTAAACCGGGTTATGTTGTATTACAGTATTAATAAAAATATTTTATGATGAAAATGAAATATATGAAATCAAGAATTATAATAATTCTTTTCATGTTAGGAATGTTTGCAAGTAAGGCGCAGTACGATCCTTCTTTCACACAGTATATGTTTAATGAAATGTTTATTAATCCAGCCTACGCAGGCAGTAAGGATGCTATGGCTGTAAATTTATTGCATAGACAACAATGGGTTAATTTTCCGGGCAGACCAATAACAACAACATTTTCATTGCATGGTCCGTTAATGAATAATAAAATGGGATTAGGTTTAAGTGTTTTAAATGAAAGTATTGGTAAACTCACTCGTAATTTGGTTTATGGAAGTTATTCATACCGTGTAAAAACAGATAAAAAAGGAACATTGGCATTGGGTTTAAATGCAGGATTTGAAAACCAAGTCAATAAATTATCCGAATTAAAAGCAACTGATCAGGGAGATGTTCAAATTTCGCAAAATACGCCGAGTATGATTGCTCCAAATTTTGGTTTTGGTTTATTTTACAGCACAAAAAAATTCTATGCCGGTTTATCTATACCACGTATTATTGATAATTCATATATGTTCACGAACGGTGGTTCCTTTAAGCAATCCATGAAATTCAACGTTCAAACATTTACTTATTATTTTACGATTGGTCGCGTTTTTGAAGTTAACGAGTATTTAAAAATCAAACCACAAGCAATGGTTAAAATGGTTGAGAATGCACCTTTACAATATGAAATGAACGTAAATTTTTTAATTAAGAGTTTAATATGGGCTGGCCTTTCTTATAGAAGTGGTTCTAATGTTTCAGTTATTCTTGGTGTTCAGGTTAATCCTCAATTTATTGTAAGCTATTCATATGACTACGGCTTAAATGCTATTCAACAGTATTCACAAGGTTCTCACGAGATCGCATTGGGTTATGTATTCTCTTATAAACACAAGAAAGTTATAACACCTCGATATTTTTAATATGAAAAAATTAGTTTTTTTATTTACTATACTTTCCATTTTTGTTTCGGCACAAAAACAAACAATTGTTGCCGGAGATAAATTATATGGTGAAAAACTATACGCCGAAGCAATTCCGGTATATGAAAAAGCAATTAAGAAAGACAGCTCTAATGCTGAGGTGCTTTCTAAACTTGGAGATTGCTACAGACTCACCAATAATTTAAATGGAGAATTGTTGTGTTATGGAAAGCTTGTCAAATCTGGCTCTGCAAATGATTCCCAAAAGTTTTTGTATGGAAAAGCATTAATGCAAAAAGGAAATTATGATGAGGCCAAAGGATATTTAAATGGATATACTGCGGATAACAGAGGCTCTAATTTAGCAAAAGGTATTGCAAATTTTGGTAAGATTAATAAAAATGCAGATGCTTATAAAGTTGATGAAGCACCATTTAATTCTTCTGATAATGATTTTTGTGCTCTTACATACGGAGAGAATATTGTTTTCACTTCTTCAAGAACAAAATCAACCTGGATAACAAAACATCATGGTTGGACAGATAAGCAATATTATAATGCATATGTAACAAATAAAGATGTACAAGGAAAATACATTAAACCAAAGCAATTTTTGGATGGCATTGATTCAAAATATAATGATGGCCCATTATGCATTGCTAGAGATTGCACAACTGTTTTTTTTACACGCAATACTTTTGAGAAAAAAAATGTTAGTTCTGATGGATCTTACAAACTAAGAATATACCAAGCAACAATTTTTAGAAATGTTTTAATAAAACCAATTGATTTAAAATTTAATAACAACAATTATAACTGTGCGCATCCTGCAATTTCTGCTGATGGGAAAATATTGTATTTCTCTTCGGATATGCCAGGCGGTTCAGGTGGTATGGATTTGTATTATAGTATTATTGGAGTGGATAGCACTTGGGGAACACCAATAAACTTGGGCGAAAGAGTAAATACAAAAGGAAATGAAATGTTTCCATTTATAACTTCTGAAAACCTTCTTTATTTTTCATCTGATGGTTTAGAAGGATTAGGTGGTTTGGATATTTATGAAACAAAAATAAAAGACAATAAGCCAACGAAGGTTTATAATATGGGTAAACCTGTAAATAATGAACATGACGATTTTTCTTATTATCTTAATAATGATGAAAAAAGTGGTTTTCTAAGTTCAAACAGAAAAAATGGTGGCATGGATGATGATATATACACACTCCAGGTTTTGAGAAAAGTTTCAAGAGGAAAAAATGTCACGTTTATTTTAAAGGATAAAGTCAGTGGAGAATTATTGCCAAATTCGAAATTAAAAATTAACTCTGATACAGGTTCTACAAATGAAAAAGGAGAGTTTACTTATTTAATAGAAGATGATATAGAATACAAAGTATTTGCAAACAAAGAAAAATATTTTGAAAATAAAGATTCATTGAACACAAAATCATCAGAAGATGAAGATTTTACAAGAACAATTACTTTAGAAAAAGATCCTAATTTATCATTCTTAGCTTTTGTAACAGATGCAAAAACAAAAGAAGCTTTAGGTGATGTGAAGATCAAGATAAAAGATCTTTTTAGTAAAAAAACATTTGATAGTACCACTACTTCAAGTAATGGAGAATATAAAAAATCATTGAAGGGAAGAAAAATTGGAGACAAGCTTGCATACGAAATCACTTTGGAAAAACTAGGTTATGTAACTAATGTTTTGAATTACACTGCTGAGATAAAAAAAGAAGGCGAGATTAAATTGCATGAAGAATTAAAAATGACTTTAGGTAAAGCTTTGGTAGGAGTGGATCTTGCGAAGATTATCGAAATAAAACCAATTTATTTTGATTTAGGAAAATCAAAGATCAGACCTGACGCTGCAATAGAATTAGATAAAGTTGTGAATATCATGAAGGAATATCCGAATATGTATATTGAATTGGGAGCGCATACTGATTGCAGAGGAGCTGCAAGTGCTAATAAAAAACTATCAGATGCGCGTGCGAAAGCTTCTGCAGCGTATATCATTAATAAAGGAAAATTCAATAAAGATCGCATTGTTGGTAAAGGATATGGTGAATCGAAATTATTGAATGCATGTGCTTGCGAAGGTAAAGTTCAGTCAAAGTGTTCAGAGGAAGAGCATTCAGTTAACCGTCGTACAGAGTTTATTGTTACAAAAATGAAGTAAATATTTTAATCCTCTATACTCATTCAGTTTATTTCTTTTCAATAGTTTCTCTCTAAATTACTTTTTTATTGAATTACTTTGCTCTGTGCAAATTAATTTCAAAAAATCAGACTTTGTAAAAGAAGTTAATGCTTCGCTTCCTTTCACACCCAATGATCAACAAGCCGAAGTCATTCAAAAGATTACCGATTTTATTTTAAGTGTAAATGAAAACGAAATATTTGTTCTCAAAGGTTATGCAGGTACCGGCAAAACAAATTTAATTGCTGCTATTACAAAAGCACTTCCGCTTATAAAAGCAAAAAGTGTTTTGTTGGCTCCAACAGGCCGTGCTGCAAAGGTTTTATCTCATACATCTCAGAAACAAGTGAGTACCATTCATAAAAAAATATTTAAAAAGGATTTTTCAAATGATGGTGTGACGATGTTTTCATTATCAGAAAATCTTCATACTAATACTCTTTTTATTGTAGATGAAGCTTCGATGATTAATGTGGAATCAGAAACCTCTCTCTATCAAAATAATTTATTAGAAAGTTTATTTGAATATGTCTTTAGTGGAAATAATTGCAAACTTATTTTTGTTGGTGATACTGCTCAACTTCCACCGGTAGGCAGTAATGTTAGTCCGGCGTTAGACATTAATTATTTAAAACAAAATTATCATCTCACTATAAGCACATATGAATTAACCGAGGTTGCCCGTCAAAAATCAGAGAGTGGTATTTTATTTAATGCTACAAAATTAAGAGATTCGTTAAAAGCCGAAAAATTTATTCTCCCAAAATTAGAAATCACAAATGATGTTCAAAATATAAATGGAGAAGAATTGGAAGATGCTTTAAACAGTGCTTTTAGTAAGTACGGACAAGAAAATGTTATTGTTGTAACGCGAAGCAACAAGAGAGCAAATCTCTTTAATCAAAATGTAAGAAACCAAATTTATTTATTTGAAGAAGATTTGTGTACTGGTGATAAACTCATGATTGTGAAAAATAATTATTTTTGGTTAAACGAAGATAAATCAGAAACGAGTTTTATTGCTAATGGTGATATGGCTGAAATTACTCGAATTACAAAACGTGAAAAATTGTATGGATTTAATTTTACGGATTGCTCAGTTAAATTGTGTGACTATGAAAATTTGTCAGAGCTAAGCGTTAAAATTATTACAGATAGTTTGTATACCGATTCAACCGCTTTATCAGGCGAACAGCAAAATTTATTATTTCAGGAAGTGATGCATGATTATGAAGGTGTGCCCGAAAAATGGAAGAAAATGGCTTACTTAAAACAAAATCCTTATTTTAATGCTTTACAAGTTAAATTCAGCTATGCCATAACTTGTCATAAATCGCAGGGTGGACAATGGCCTTGTGTTTTTATTGATCACGGTTATTTAACAGACGAAATGCTAGACCTAAACCTGATTAGATGGCTTTACACAGCTTTGACAAGAGCCACCGAACGGGTTTACTTAATTAATTTTAATGGGTCTTTAATAAATAATTAACAATCAAGGGTTATTAACCCTCATTTTTCTGCAAAATTTAGGCGTTTTTTTACTAAATTTACGGGAATTTACTGATTCATAATATTGGATGAAAAAAACTGTACTGTATATTTTTTTTCTTGGGATTACAACTAATTTATTCGCTCAAGGTTATAGTAGAGCTGGTGATTGGAAAAAATATAGAAATGAAGTATTTGTTTCTATGGGTACTTCCCAGTTTTTAGGTGACTTAGGAGGTAGAGACAGAACAGGGACACATTATAGTCCTGCTGACATTAATTTTAGCCAAACCCGTACTGCTTTTGGTGCCGGTTTTCGTTACAGAGTTCAAAAGTGGTTTAATGTTACCGGAACTTTCAATTATTTAATTGTAAAAGGAGATGATGCTGAAACACAAGATCCATATAGAAATAACAGAAATTTAAATTTTAAATCAAATATTTTTGAATTAATGGGTAGGGTAGAATTTGGTTATTCAAGCGCAAGATCTGGTAATCGCTACTCAATTAAAAAAACACTTTCTTCAAGAGTTCATAAGAGAAACTGGAATTTATTTGGTTATACTGGTTTAGGAGCTTTTTATTATAATCCAAAAGGAAGAGAGTCAAATGGACAATTTGTGGCTTTACGTCCTTTACATACCGAAGGTCAAGGGTTACCAGGTGGCCCAAAACAATATACTAATTATAGCATGTGCATTCCATTTGGAATTTATTATAAAGTAACCTGGGATAAAGTATGGAGTGTTGGGGTTGATATTTGCTGGAGAAAAACATTTACAGATTATATTGATGATGTAGGTACTTCTTATTATGATCCTGTTGCTTTACAGGCCGCTTATGGCAAATTATCTGCAGTGATGGCTGATCCAAGTAAGGGAGCTATAGCTGGTGCTACTAAACCTGATGGGAATGGAATTCCGGCTCAAAGAGGAAATATTCAAAAAGATTCATACGTTTCTTTTCAGGTTACAGTAGGCTATACCATTAAGAAACAAAAACGTAAGAAAGCTCGCCTTAGAAGTAAATTCTAACTTTTTCTTAATCCGATTTTCCTTCGACTCCGCTGCGCCACCGCTAAAGCTTATGCGACACGCGCTCAGGATAACATCGGTTCGGGGTTGACAATTTGTCATTTTACTATGTTTGGCACAATTTTTATGAATTAATGTTTTAAAAACTAATACTATGAATACAGGTAAAATTAATGTTCAAACTGAGAACATCTTTCCAATCATCAAAAAATTTCTTTACAGCGATAATGAAATTTTTTTGAGAGAATTAGTTAGTAATGCAACTGATGCTACAAAGAAATTAAAAGCGTTAGCATCTATCGGCGAAGCAAATGTGGAGTTAGGTGATTTAAAAATTGAAGTTGAAGTAGACAAAAGTTCTAAAACCATTACCATTAAAGATAAAGGTATTGGTATGACTAAAGAAGAAGTAGAAAAGTATATTGCGCAAATTGCTTTCAGTGGCGCAGAAGAATTTGTAACTAAATATAAAGATAAGGTTGATAAGAACGTTGTGATTGGTCATTTTGGTTTAGGTTTTTATAGTGCCTTTATGGTTGCCAAAAAAGTAGAGATCTATTCGTTGTCTTATAAAAAAGATGCTAAAGCAGTTCATTGGGAATGCGATGGTAGTCCGGAATACAACATAGAAGAAATAAGTAATCGAGTAATCAGAGGAACAAATATTGTTTTGCATATTGCTGATGATTGCGAAGAGTATTTGGAGAATGCTAAAATAGAAGGGCTGTTAAAAAAATATTGTAAATTTTTACCTGTTGAAATAAAATTTGGTACTAAAAAAGAATGGGTTGATTCAGGAGAAAAAGATGATAAGGGCGAAGACAAACAAAAAGAAGTAGAGGTTGATAATATTATTAATAATCCAAATCCGGCATGGACAAAGAAACCTACCGATTTAACGGATGAAGATTATAAAAAGTTTTATCACGAATTGTATCCAATGCAATTTGAAGAACCTTTGTTCCACATTCATTTAAATGTTGATTATCCTTTTAATCTTACAGGTATTCTTTATTTTCCGAAGCTGAGTAATAAATTGGAAATGCCTAAAGACAGAATTCAATTATATTCAAATCAAGTTTTTGTAACAGATAATGTTGAAAATATTGTACCTGATTTCTTAACCTTGTTGCGTGGTGTGATTGATAGTCCGGATATCCCTTTAAACGTATCTCGTAGCTATTTGCAAGCAGATGCAAACGTAAAGAAAATCTCAAGTCACATTACTAAAAAAGTTGCTGATAAAATGGAAGAGATCTTTAAAAAAGATCGCGCAGAGTTTGAGAAAAAATGGGACGATATCAAAATATTTGTTCAGTATGGAATGATCAGTGATGAGAAATTTTACGACAAAGCAATTAAATTTGCATTGGTAAAAACAACTGATAATACCTATTATACATTTGAAGAATTTGAAAATAAAGTTAAAGCACTTCAAACAGACAAGGATAAAAAACTAATTTACTTATATGCAACCAATGTATCTGAACAACATGCATACATTGATGCAGCGAAGAGTAGGGGATATGAAGTGATGATCATGGAAACAGGACTAGACCCACATTACATTAATCATTTGGAAAGTAAATTGAAAGATGTTTCGTTTGTTCGTGTGGATGCAGATACCGTAGATAAATTAATTAAGAAAGATGATAACACGATTAGTAAACTTTCGGAAGATGAACAAAAGAAATTAGAACCAATTATTCAGGAAACTGTAAGTAAAGAACAGTTTCATGTAATATTTGAAAACTTAAGTGAGACAGATGCACCAATGATTATTACGCGCCCGGAGTTTATGCGTCGCATGAAAGACATGAATCAAATGGGTGGCAGCTCTATGGGTTTTAATATGCCTGATATGTATAATTTGGTTGTTAATTCTAATCACCCTCTCATTAGCAGAATTTTAAATGAAGGCGATGCTGACAAACAAAAGAATTTAGCAAAACAAACAACTGATCTCGCTTTACTTTCTCAAGGCTTATTAAAAGGTGAAAGTTTGACTAAGTTTATTAAACGAAGCGTGGAGCTGATTTAAGTTAGAAAGTTAAAAAGTTTGAAGTTTAATGTTCAAAGTTCTGTGTGTATTGGCAGAACTCATAAAAAAAACCGTGTCTTATTAGATACGGTTTTTCTTTTGCATTATATTTAAGTAACCTCGCAATAACGAACTAAGCTTTTGAAATGTTTGTTTTGAAACAACTGGGCGATACGCACAGAACTTCAAACAAGAAACTTCAAACAAAAAACCTCTAGCTATCTACCAGAGGTTTTTCTTTTCCATCATATCAATGTACAATTAATTTTTGAATTATACAAGTACCCTTCAAAATACTTCTCATATCGAAACCTATTTCATTAGCTTAGGTATAACTAGCTAAGAATGGTGACAAACTACTTTACCAGAATATTAAAGAAAATAACTTTTGCCGGTCTTCAACTAGCCAGAGCCCCTATTAACCGTAAGGGTGTCCTTTTTATTAACCGAATGAGTATTCTAAACACAATGATGATGCTCATTTTTTCTTTCACTATGCCTTTTTTTAGTTTGGAAGAGTTACTTGTATTTACGTTGCCCTTTACTATTTTATTTGCTCTGCCAATATTTTTAAATTACAAAGGTTACTTTGCATTTTGCAGATATTATTTTTCTGTTTTGCCTTTGTTGTTTTTAATTGGTTTGTGCATTCAAAATTCTTCCGTTTTGGGCGATAAATATCTACTCTTAACCACAGCAACAATTCCACTCGTTTTATTCAGGGATAAATCAAAAATTTATTTAATGTTTACACTTAATATTTTGGTTTTTCTTTTTATCGTTTGGTATCAATATAATTTTAAACCTCTGATCACAATGCCGGAGGTTGTGCAACAGGTTTATTTTATTCTTTCGCAACTAACAGTGTTCATGATTATATTTTTTATAATACAATATTTTAGAAATGATACAGAAGCTTACGAAGCTGAACTCGTTGAAAAAAGCAGAATTATCAGTTTAAAAAATTCAGAGATCATTGATAGTATTGTTTATGCAAAACGTTTGCAGGAAGCTATTATGCCTCCTGCAAATGAAATTTCAGATTCTATTCCTGAGAGTTTTGTTTTATACAAGCCGAAAGATATTGTTGCGGGTGATTTTTATTTTGCTGAACAAAAAGATGATTACTTTTTTGTTGCTGCTGCCGATTGTACCGGCCATGGTGTTCCCGGAGCAATGGTAAGTGTGGTTTGTAGCAATGCACTCAACAGGGCTGTGATAGAATTAAATTTAAAACTTCCCGGAGAAATTTTAGATAGAGTTACAGAACTTGTGGTTGATACATTTAAAAAAAGTCACCACGACGTAAAAGACGGAATGGATATTTCGTTATGTGTGATTAATACCAGAACACGCGAAGTTGCATGGGCTGGTGCTAACAACCCTTTATGGTATATTAGTAATAATGAAATAACAGAAGTGAAAGCAACAAAACAACCGGTTGGCAAAAGCGATCACTACAAAAACTTTACAACACATGTATTTAATTTAGCAAAAGGTAGTTTGCTTTATTTATTTACGGATGGTTATGCCGATCAGTTTGGCGGACCGCAAGGCAAAAAATTTAAATACAAACAAATGGCAGATATTATTCTTTCTAATAAAGATAAAGACATGCAAATACAACGTGATAGTTTAGAAAATGCATTTGTTTCCTGGAAAGGAATGTTAGAACAGGTCGATGATGTGTGCATTATCGGATTGCGTCTTTAAACGCAATATGAGAATGCTACAACATCACGATCTCAACCGAGGTATGAGCGTCGGGATTGATGATGTATGTATAATTGGATTGCGGTTGTAATTTATAGGTCGTACCTACGGCACTTCAATATATCCTTCTTTATTTTGTTATTAAGATATCGCTCCTATAGAGCTAAAAAATATTTGATGTAAGAATTCTAAACACTTCTATCTTTTATTAACGCAGCTCAATCGGCACCAAATATTATTAATAAAAGGCAAATAGAATGAACAGATTGCCGTAGGTATGACCTACTTTATACTATTTTATCATTTGAAATGTATCCCTTATCTTTTAATTCCTTCTGAAATGTTGTTACGCTGCTAAAACATTTTTTTGTTTCAATCATTGCTTTATTAATATCAGTATCGGTTATGTTTTTTTCGATTAATTGTTTGTTGATATACTCTAAATACCTATCGAGTTTGAGATAGATGTCTTTTCTATAGTCATTATCTGAAATGGTTATGTATGAACTTAATTTTTCAAATTCTTTGAATATTATAAGTAACATTTTTTTGTTAATATTATTAGCCTCAAAATTATTAATAAGATAAAAAGCTTCTGCCTTTATAGAATTAATTGCCATGCTGTTTAGCTTTTCCTTTGCAAATAATAAATCAACTGCTTTTAGCGAATAAAGAAAAGGAATATCACATTTAATTTCTTTTATTGCATGAGTTGTACTTAGTGTTCCAAAAGGATAATTCTGCGTTTCAATTTGGGCACAGCCACTATCTAAATAGTTTTCGAATGACTCATATTTCCAGTTATTTATCAAATTAAGAATGAAAACTTTACCCATTTCGGTGTTTCCCGAATCTAGGGTAACAAGTTCTAGAGTTGAATATAAATTTGATAAATTCTGAAATAGATAATGTTTTTTCGCTGTAAAAGATATTGAAACGAATTTTGATACGTCAGCTATTATATTTTGAATGAAACTTGTTTCGTTTCTATATGTTTGCCAATCGTTTGGTATATAATCAAATCTACTTGGTAAATAGCTTTTAATAATTGTTGAAATGAAATCTCTATAACTGTCTATTATTAATTTACAGGCCCTATCTTCATTAAATTGCACAGCACGATTGAAAAAGTCTTGAAAGGTATTATTAAAGTCCCAACCTAGATATTTATTTTCGAAATCATGTAATTTTATTTCATCAATATTATTTATAACGTGAGTTTCAATATTTAATCTTGCATAAATAATCTTATTTATTGCATTTTCGTTCCTTTCCTTAACAGCAATTGAAAAAAGTTTTTTAAGAATATCATTTGACTGATGGTATAACGCCCTTAAATAAATACTTTCCTTTATATCAAATTCTTTTTTGAAGTTATTTTCAATATCTTCAAGTAAAAGATTAGTTGTTGTATAATCAAAATCTTTGATGGATATAGTTCCAATTTCAATTAACATTATTTCGGGAGACGTTGTTATTTGAAAAGTTGAATCATGAGAAATTATAAACTCTGTGTCTTCAAAAGCGATGTTCAGTTTATTTATTAATTGCTTAATATTTGTTCGATTTTGGGAGTCCTTCATTAATTTATTTGCAACTGGAAATATTGAAAATAGAATTGTTGAACTGAACATTATTGAAAGAATAAATAATGAATTACCATATGTGTCAACTTTATTAATCCCTTTTAAATAAGATAAACTATAAAGCAGGAAGGTCAATGTGAAGATGAACAGAGTGAATAAAAACTTGATCCCTTTATTTTTAAATAAAACATTAAAGGCAAATCTGCCAAAATACTTACTGAAAATGTTATATGATAAAATTATTAATGAAAATATTATACCTAGAAAAACGCTTATTATTCTTGAAAGAGTCTCGGTTATATTGATTTGAATATTAATTTCTGGGAATTTAATTACAAGATCGTCTGAGCCAAATATCAGAAAATTTATGAAAACAATTCCAATTCCTATCAGAGCTGTTATCCAATGAATGAAAATTGCTTCGTAAAAACTCTTTATTCGAGATTTAAAAATCAAAAAGTTCAAATTTACTCGTTTTTTGTGAGGAGAATTATTCATAGTTGAACCCTTTTAATTACTAGATGAATTTATTTTGGCTAGTTTTTGTAATGTTTTTCAAAATTGTTCATCACGCCAATAACCAAATAAAAACCCCCACAAATTGCAGAGCTTTTATTCTTTGTGCCTTTGTGTCTCCGTGGTAGAGTAATCCTAAGCCTCAACTTCCGTAACAATACTCGGGAATATCCTCACGTTATTATTTTCTTCTCTTCTAAATTGGTAAGTGTATTTGTAATGGCTCTCTAAACCTGATTTGTTTGGGAGACCATTGATCATCATAATATTTCTGTTTTTTGCAAAACGCAACAATTCACGTAAGTAGTGAGCAGAAATTTGTCCAACCTCGTCGATGATGCAATGTACTTTAAAGTCTTTGCTGCTGCGGTGCGAAGACTCTTTAATAAATACGTGTAATAAAGTAATGTAGATGATTGCTTTTACAAGAATGTCTGTTCCGGTACTTCCGATGCTGTCTATCTTGTGAGTCCAACCCGTTTCGTTCATACCTTCTTTAATGTTGAATTTCAATTCAAATAAATCTTGTAAACGAATTTCTTCTTGCTCTTGCTCTTTAATGGCGTTACGCAATTGTTCTAATAATTTAACTGCTTTACCGCTGATCTCACGTTTTTGTCCGGTTGCGAAATCGGTATTAAATAAACCTTCATCGTAAACCAATCCGTTCTCTTCTCTGAATTCCTGAATACGTTTTAATAATTTGTAAACTTTATTATCCGATTCTTCCAAACGAATTTTAATGAACTCAATTAATTTACTTTCTTCAAACTCGGCTTTCTTAAAGTCTTCCGCAATTAAAGAGATGATGTGTTGAATTTTATCTTTTTGTCCGCTGAGCTCTTTTACTTTGGTAGAAATACTATCTGTTACCAAACCAATTTGAGTTGCAGTTTCCGCGATTGATAATTCAATTTTATTTTCGTTGATGAATGAACGTAAATTTTGTGCAAAACGTTCGTATTCGCCTTGGGTTGCATCGTTACGAATTACAAAATTAAAGTGATTATCAATTCTGAATTTACCGCCAAACTCATTCACATAACGTTGAAAAGCGCCGTATTCTTCATTAAAGTGTGAATCATTTTTTAATAATTGTGTACACAGATCCATGATATTATAATTGGTACGTTTTGCTTCGGCACGTTCAATAATATCTGAATATTTTGCATACACAGGTGTTTCACGGAAATTGTTAGAGTAGAAATTAATACCATTATTAAAATCGATCAGTTCTTCATCAAACGCTTTTTTTTGTTTGTTGAGTTCCATGCGTTTTAAATTGTACTTGCGACTGATATCTTCTAATTGAGTTCCTAAATCACCATTTGATTTTACAAACTCTTCTTTCTTTTGAATATGATCAGGCAATTTATCAAAGATTTCACGTTTATCTTTTAAATAATCACTGATAATTTGCGCGTATTGCTCAATGCCTTTTAATGTTTCTTGCAGTTCTTTCATTCTGCCTTCAACATTTTTCAGTTGTTTTGAATCAACACCTTTGCTTTTGAAATTGGTTTCTTTTTCTTTTGCTAATTCGTCTTCCTTATTTTCAAATTCTTTAACCTGATTTTTCTTTTCAACTTCCAATTCGCTGATCTCAGTTTCCTGACGAGTTTTTAATTCAGTTAAACGCTCATCGTTGTAAGCTTTTAATTTATCTAATTGAACATTGAATTCACTTAAGAGAACATTTTTCTTTTTATTTAAAATGCTGAGTTCTTCTTCAATAATATTTAAACGCTGACGGTTGCCGGTTAAAGATTCTTCAATTTCCTTACCGGCTCTGGTTTGCCAGTCTTCAAACTCATCTGCTAATTTTTTCTCGCGTTTATCAGCAAGTTCTAAAGAGTAGGCGAGGATCTTTACATCTTCTTTTAATTCGCCCAATTGCTTACCGTATTTATCGGCAGCTAACATTTTTTCTTCGTTATTGCTTGTTTGAAATTGATTTAATGCATCTTCCAAGTCACGAATTTGTGCTGTACGTTCATTTTTTTCATATTGATATGCTTCAATTGATTTTGAAACTACTTCAACAGGTTCCAAATTTAAACTGATACCGTATAAAGTGTTTGCAGTTTGTTCACTCAGCTCCGGATTCATATCTGTTCTGAAAAGTAATTTTTCATTTACTACTTTACCAATACTTTCGTGCCAATTCTTTACATTTTTTTCGAGGAAACCATAAAATGCATCGTTTTGTACATTTAATTTTTCTTCAATATCTTTTATTTCTGTTTTAATTTTTATGATCTCGTTATTGGTTTGATTAATACGATTGCTTAGTGACGCTTTTAAACGTTGTTCTAAAGCTTCCCATTCACGCTGAAGTGTAGCAACCATATTTTGTTTGATTGCTCTTTCGCTTTTGTTCTTATAACTTACAGCGCGTAATTCAGCCAACTCATTTTCTAAATTCTTTATTTCTTGTTCATAGAAACGTGTATTACGAATTACTTTTTCTTCACTTTTTAATTCGTTAAATTCAATTTGTTTGGATGTAACTTCTGAATTGAGTTCATTTAAAGCTTCTTCGCGCTTATCTTTTAGTTCGGCATCACGCTTATTGTATTCGTTCTTTTGCAGTAATTGTAATTCGTTATAATGATTAAAAATTTCACTCGTTTTAGAGTTGATCTTATTTACATAAGCACTTTTATCATTACGTAATTGCTCAATCAAAGAACTATATTTTAATTCAATACTTGCTACATTAGAAGTTAAACTTTCGTATTCGCGACGAGCAATATTTAATTCAACTTGTAATTTTTCTCGTTCAGAATTTTTCTCAACAGCTTCTTCAATATTTTTTTCTTTGTATTCTTTTAATTTTTTGTTGGCTTCGCGAATGGTCCTATCGTAATAACCAATTTCTTCACGAATATCATTTTGCTTTGCTTCAATATTATCTTTAGTTACTTCGTATTCGTTAGCAAGATTCTCCAGCTCTTCTTCTTTCTTTTTAGAAGCTTCACGAATAGCTTCATTTTGGGATTCAGCAAAACGTAAACTGCTTCCTAATTTATCAGCCATTTCCATTTGCGCTCCTTTGAGCATATGAACCTGATCGTATTTTTTATCAATGAGTTCAATTAATTGTTGCGTCTCTTTTTTTAGGTACACTTCAATATCTGAATACTTTTCGTTGAACTGGCGTAACTGACGTTCTACTTGTTCTAACTTAATACTGCTGCTTTCTGTTGTTAAAGAGTTTGCAATAAAGTCCTTGATGAAGCGTGAGTCAACACTACTTTTTGAAGAAAGAAATACGTTTGTAATTGACTTAGGAATGTTTTGATATTTCTCGTTTCCTTTTAGTAAAAAGAATTTCGATAATTGTTTATCAGTTTCTGTTCCGTAAATAATATTTCTGTAACGTTCAAATGTATCAATTTGATTAGAGATATAAATGCCGCGTTTTTCGAAGTTAGAAATAACCTCTTTGATCTTCATGGCTTCGTCATTCTCTGTAAAAAAGAAATCAGGATCGTAAGCTGCATCTACAAAACGAAACACCAATTTATTATGGCGATACACAATAACGAAAAATGGTTTTTCTTCAGTCGCAATTTCATAAATTAGGTATGAGTTCTCGTATTTGAAATAGTGTTCTTCAAATGGTTTTTGTGAAGCTGAAATACCTAAACCTCTACTGTTAGCGCTGTAAAAAAATAAAATAGCCCGTTGTAAGGATGTTTTACCAAAATTATTGGTACCAACAAAGCAAGTATTACCACTTAATTCAATATCGGTGTACTTTACATTTGAGATATTAATTTCTACAATTCTGTTTAAAATTCTGCAATTTTCCATTCTCTACTAGTTTCTTGTTTGAAGTTTGTTGTTGTTTTGTTCTTGGTGTAATCTGTGTTTTACGTCTTGTCTTACTTCTTGCTGTCTTGTCTCTTTCTTCTAAACCTTTTTTTCTTGTTCCTATTGTTCTCGACTCCCGCTCGAACTGACAGCATCCTGTATCTAATTATAAACTATCCCTTGCGAATCTTCACCACTATCTTCATAAATAGCAATTGAATTAATTACATCTAAAAGATAATTGTATGAATCCAATACTTTGTATGATTCTGTTTTTTCATCTTCTAATTCCAAGTATGAATCACGACTCATTAAGTCGCAAATCTCACGTACTTTATTGTGTAGTGTTTCTGAACGATATAAAGGAATTTTTTGTAGTTTTTGTTTCAAGCGTACATTTGCATTACACTCTTCAGCAATTTCAGTTGGTCTGAAACGGCTGCCGATAGTGATCTTGTTATCCATACTAGCCAAAAGATCAATAATGTCAATATAACGTTCAAAACGTTCTAATTTTTTTTCTAATTCGCTATTTGGTTCACCCAATTTTGAAAAGTAGAAATAATTATTTCCACGTTCGATATTGTATCTGATGATATTGAAATACGCTTGTAAACGATCAAAATTATCAGGGTTATTGATAATATCGTACAAGCGATTCATTCCATCTCTTGAGCCGTTACTCGAAATAAAATTACCACGAGCCATCACTGAAAATATATCGTGTGTTTGTTTCGGTAGATTGAAGTCTTCTGCGAGCATATGTTATGAATTTTGAATGTTTAATTTTGAATTGGTTGTGTGTGCTATTCTGTGTTTATTTTTTTGTTTAAAGTTTAAGGTTCAATGTTTAAAGTTCTGTGTGTAATCTGTGTTTGTTTTTTGTTCTAACACTACTTAATCCCACTGCTTACTTCTTATACTTTCTCCCTATACTTTTTTATTGTCTCGTCTTACATCTTGTTGTCTTGTTTCTTGCCTCTTCTCCTAAGCAGTTTTCTTAATCGCTTCCTTCTTGCTCTTATCTTTCGATGGTAAAATCAACGTGTAACCTAATCGTTTTTTTAAATTTGTTCCTGTTTCTTCGTAATCGTGATACTGCAAACGGTATTTAAAATCTAACGCATTTTGGTATTCCATAGCAATCTCTACAAACAGTGATAAACGTTCTTCAAACGTTACAGTGCCAATTGCTTTCGGGAATTTATATTCAATCAAATACTCAAATAAATTATTTTTGGATTGAACTAAAAAGCGTTCAACTAATTTTTCGGTATCTAATTTAATTTGTTGTTCTAAGCCTTTATCTTTAAAATTGCCAGCCATTTTATCGGCCAAACCACGCACCATTAAACGCGTGAGTTTATATTTTTCTGCAACACGTTTACATAAAACATGTCCATCATCGGTGTATAAAAAATCGACCGCAATTTTTGTACGTGGACCTTTATGGCCATTGTATCGTAGAGTGTTGACGTTTGTGGTGATCTCTTTGAAATTTGTTTTAAAATAAAGAGAACCGTGATCTTTAATTTCTTTGAGACGTTGTGCTTTTTTGTAAACATCCAATTGAAACTGAATCTTATTGATAAAGTCGGTAATGTCGGTTTGTATTTCAATTAAGAAATCTAAGTTCTCAATTAAACTAACTTTTAAAGCTTGGACAATGCCATATAATTCTGAATCGTTTGTTAAACCAAATAGTCCACGGGCTTCTTCAACAACTGCATTTGTACGTTTAATAAATTCGATGATCGTATCGCGTTTCTCACGGTAATCTTCCAGCTTTTGTAATTTGATACGATAATTACTTTCGTTTTTATATGTATCATCTACATTTTTTTGAAGCTTAATAATCTCACGTGTTATTGTAGCGTTTATCCGTTTTAAATATTTTTTAATGCTGCGCAAGAATCGCATTTCGCGAGCCTCTTGGTAGAACTTAATGTGACGGGTTAATTCGTTTAAGTAATCGTTAATAAAGCCCGGAGTAACTTCACCAATTTCCATGAAGTCCTCGAACATAGCCACTACTGCATCGTTTAAACTGACAATGTTTTCGTATTCGTAAATGAGATCGAGTGATTTTAATTTTTGGTATTGATCACTTGATAAGTCGCCACGACTTAACAATTCGTTAACCGTAATATTTTCACGATTCGCAAAAAGAAATTCAACTGCATTCCTGTTTTGATACAGTTGAGATAATATGTCGTTTACATTGACCTGTAGAGCCATTATTTAATAACAATTAGGTATAATCTCCTAAAAATACTAAGGCTAGAGCGCTTATTAAATTTGCGTTATTAACAAAAACGAGAGTAATTAACCGTTTCAGAGCAAAAATATGGCAAAATCATTGAAAATAAAGGGATTGGGAAGGATTACTGAAAGCGAATAAATTATTAACACCTGTTATACAATTCTAACAGGGTGTTGATAAAGGTGCCCCATTCGTATTTTTTCTTCTCTTTTTCAACATTGGCCACCATTTCCTTTTCGCGATTATTATCAAAAAAATCGATGATAGCGATTGCTATTTCCTCTTGAATTACAGGAAGTACATATCCACAAATATTATGCGGAACAATTTCTGATAAACCACCTACATTGGTAACTAGCATAGGTTTATTATAATAATAACCTACCATGGTTACCCCACTGTTTGTGGCGTTACGATAGGTTTGACCAACAATATTGCTTGCACAAAAATAATAACGAACCAAATCATTTGGAATAAATTTATCGTGTAAGATCACATGATCCTTTAAACCATAATTCGAAATAATATCCAGGTAAGGTTGTTTGTCTTCGTAAAATTCGCCCGCTATCAGTAGTTTTATTTTACTTTTTTTAATCTGTGGGTTATTTAGCGATCTCAATAAAATAGCGAGTCCTTTATAATGTCTTATTAAACCAAAGAACAAAATAATTTGATCTTCTTCATTCAATCCTAGTTTTTTTCTAGCCTCTTGCATACTCACTGCTTCACCATAAGTAGCATACATTGGGTGAGGAGAATAAGTTTTTTTATCGGTAGAAGAGAATTTTGAAATATCATTTAAAACCGCCTTGCTCATTGCAATAAAACCATGACAAGATTTTACAAAATACTTGGTAAACATTTTATCACCAAAACGTTTTTCGTGTGGAATAATATTGTCAGTCAGTGCTAAAACTTTTGTATGTTTTTTTACTAAGCGTCCTATTGTGCCTAAACATGGACCAAAGAAAGGCAACCAATAACGGAATAAAATAAAATCAGGTTTCTCTTTTTTAATAAAGGAAGCAACCTTAAACCAATTAAATGGATTGATGGAATTAATAAGTGTATGAATTTTAATTCCATTTGGAGCACTTCCGCTTTTTTCAAATTGTGAAGAACCAGGAAATAAAAAATTCGGATATTGTAAAGAGTAAGAAATTATTTGCGCATTGTGTCCTGCTAAATTTAATTCCTCACATAAATTTTCATTGAATTGCGCCGGGCCGCCACGGAGTGGGTAAGCGGGACCAATGATAAATATTTTGAGAGATTTAGAGGACATGATGTAAAGATACGAAATGTTGATTAATATTTTTAGCGATCTTCGATCAGCTCAGGCCAGGCTTCGTTATAAAGTCATAGCTTAAAACCGTAGAAATTTTGCCACAACTCTCTCATGAACTAAACAGAGGCTTTTTTATAATTAAGTTTTTAGAATACAGTTCACGATCTTTGCTTAATCTTCGCGCCCATGTGCTTAATGTTTCCAGGTTTCTATTTCTATAGACTTACAGCTTACCTGCAACACACTCAATCAAATCTTTTTCTTGGAGATATTTATTCGCAAGATCTCTTAATTGATTAGCAGTTACATTATTTACTGCGTTAAAGTAATTTTCGTAGTAAGAGTAATCTAAACCATATTGCCAAATGCCTTTGAACTTATCTGCTAGAGCAAACGGACCATCTACACTTCTTAAAAATTGACCAAGGATATAATTTTTTACAGTAGTTAATTCTTCTTTGCCAACTAAATCATTGCGCAAAATATTTATTTCATGATAAATTTCTTTCAACGCTTTTCCTGTCACGTCAGAACCAACTTCTGTACTAATGCTGAAATAACCAGCGTTAACCAAGGAAGATAAACCTGAACCAATACCATATGTATAGCCTTTGTCTTCGCGGATATTTGCCATAAGACGTGAACCGAAATAGCCACCTAAAATTGTATTCAAAACTTGAAAGTGAAAATAATCTGGATGTTTTTTATTGAATAAAATTCGCCCAACTTTTATTGCTGATTGAATGGCATCATCTTTTTCAATTAAATGTTTTTGTTGTTTTGTTGTGTCTAATTTAAATATAGGTTCTGCCAAAATAATTTCTGATTTACCCCATTTGGTGTTACCAAAAAGCTCTCCTAATTTATCTAATAAATTAGTTGGCATTTTACCGGAAACAAAAACGGTGCAGTTACCCGAATGGTAATGCGTTTCAAAAAAATCTTTTATACTTTGAGTATTTGCTTTATCAAAATCACCATCTTTTACTTCAATTCCATAAGGATGTGTATCGCCAAAAAGTAATTCATTAAATCGGCGACGGGCTATAACACTAACTTTTTGAGAGTTCTCTAAATGTTTTTGTTTTTTATTATTGATGTAAATATCAAATTCATCTTTCGGAAAGGTTGGTGTTTTTAAAATATCTTCAACAATTGAAATGGTTTCATTTAAATATTTATTCAATGTATAAAGTGTGATGCTTGCAAAATCTTGTCCTGTTTCCAATTCAAGGAATCCACCATAGTAGTCAATGTGTTCAGAAATTTGGTTGGCGGTATATTTGCTCGAACCAGTTTCAATTAAATTATTTGTAGCGGATGCAACTAATGTATTGGGCTGATAATACATGCCCGCTTTAAAAATAAATTCAATTTTAATTAACTCTTGTGATCCGGAATCAACGTAATGAACCATAATACCATTATTCAACTTTTGACTAACTGCGTGTGGTATATGAATACTTTCTATGGAATGAAATTCCGGTGCTTTGGTTCTATCTAACATAATTAATAATAAATGGGTGCAACATAATTAATTCCTTTTCCGTAAAGTTGGTACAACTTAAGTGATGTAAAGGTAATATCAATTTTCTCATTTTTGATATTCCACAAAAATGCTTTAAAACATTTGAAATGTTTTGGTAAACTTGGTGTAACAACCGAATAAGTGTATTCTTTCTCATTATTGTAATCTAGTTTAATCCAATTTAATGCGGAACGTTTAAAGCAAAACTGATGTCCGTTCATGCTGTCTATTTGTACTACTAACCAAGCTTCAAATGGAACAGGAACTTCTTTTACTTTAAATGTAAAATCGGCACGGATTGGGTTTTTATTCGGGAAAATTGCATTATTGGTATCATTCATTAATTCATAAAACTCACCATCACCAACAAAATGTTTATCCTTAATTTCTAATTCTAATTTATTTATTATTCTTTCCTTTCGTTTTAATAATCTGAAATCCCAATCGGGTTCAGAATCTAGTTCGGTATAATAACGCGAGTAAAATGGTTTTTCCCCTTTTTTGGCAAGGAGGTAATCGCAATTCATGTGCAATAATTCTGGCGCATCCATTGCATTTAAAGCACCATCGCTCCTGTAATTCATAAAGCCGTAAATAAATTCTCTGCACCTATGTCCACCAATAGTGATAGGAAGTTTATAATCTTTTTGCTCTTCTATTAATTTTTCATAGAAGCGGGGAGGGAAGGTGTCGTATATATAGAGTTCATGTTTTCTGAAATTCATTTTGAAAACAAAATGAATAATAAAAGTGACTGAGATGAGAATAGAAAGATAATTCAACCAATTGATATCTAATTTATCAATCAAAAAAGTGACGTAAAGTATGAATGTGATGTAAAAAAAGAAAGCTGTTCTATCTTCTGGATAATTGATATGCATAATTTTTTTCATGAGAAACATTGCCATGATTTCAGCTAAAAATAATTTAAGGAAGAAGAGATGAGGATGAGCTAATGTGCTTTTTAGAGTAGGTTTTGTTTTAAAATAATTTATAGTTCCGGCGATAACTAAAATACTAGTAACGCTAACAATAATTGTTTCCACTAATTGTGACCAGCTCCCGGTAACGATGTAAATAAGGGTTACAAAGGTTACCTGCCAATAACTTTCTCCGGCGCCGTGTGTGAGTCCGTTTTGATCTTTTAAATAAGACGAAAATTTTACCCAATAAAAAACAAACGCAGCATTTATTAATAAATTCAAGATATTGGAAATAGTAAAGAACTTCGAATTAAGTAATTGATGAGCGGAAACCAATCCCAATAACAAACAAAAAACCGGCATCATGATCAAGCTTGCTGCCATTGCTAGTTGCATCCAAAAACAAAAATAAACTACATATTTAATTTGGTTAGTTTTTAAATAGTCTAAAACAAAACCCGCGGCCATTATAAAAGAAGCGAATGAAATGCCATAACCTCTGCTTACTGAAAAAAACGTGAGCCAATTGTAAGAAATCAGAAAACCGAAAGTCAAAAACACTTTAGCGAAATCTGATCTCAAATGTTTACTAATTCTAAAAGTTCCCAATATTAAAAAGAGAAAGAAGATTAGATTTGGAATCCGTAAAACAAATTTAGAAGAACCCATTAATATATAACAAACATGCGTAAGTACACTGTTCAAAATATGATTGTTGGTATCTACGTGCGCATAAAACGGCATATAATGCCCGCTTTGAATAAAATAATAAAATGTGGCCGTTTCATCATGGGTAAAGGGTGTCATTTTTGCGCGTAACACAACAATTACGAATGAAATAAGCGCAACACTAAAAAATAAAATGTTGAATTTGTTATTTAAGAAATTGCTTTTTAGCATCACAGACTAATCGAGTAAATAATTTTGATGCTTATTATATTTTTCAAGGGTGCGAATCCCAGATGAACTGATGTGTTCAAATTCTTTATCGCAAAAAATATTGACGATCTTAATATTTGGTTTTAATTCCTGAATATAACGGTATTGATTTTGTTCATATTGAAAATCGGTTGAATTTCGTAAGCCACGTATCACCGTTACTTCGTAATGAAGTGAATCAACAAAATCAGTCAATAAATGCGAGTAATTTTCTATTTGTCTGTTTTTTATTTTCGCAGGTACTGGCCATTTTCTTTCTTCTTTGATTGGGTTTTCACCGAAGGCAATAATTACCTTATCAAAAATATTTTCAGCTTTTATTAATACATTATAATGTCCTTTATGAAAGGGATTAAAACTTCCTGCAAACACGCCAATAGAAGGTTTGTTTTGTTTTAAAAAAGTAATTAAATCATTTAACTCACCATTTTTATTGAGAGTTTCAAGTGCTTTTAATCTTTCCGGCAAATAGGTTTTGTAATCAACATTCTGAAAATCTTTAAAGACTTTTTTTTCGTTTTCAAGTTGTTGAGCAAAGCTCAGACTCAAAAATTTTGAATTGATGTCGTTAAATACCATTGTTTTATTTTTTTAAATAATAAAGGGTAGAACAGTTATTTCTTTGAAACAATTCGTTCGCAACTTTTGTAAGTTGTTCTTTTGTTACCGCATTGTATTTAGTAATTTCTTTATTTATTTCATCTGCATCTCCCAGTAATTCTGATATAGCAAGGTTGGTGGCTTTTGTAAGAACATCGGTTTCACTAAAAGTTATACTTGATTCAACTTTGTTTTTACATTTTTGTAATTCGTCGTCGGTAACAGCGGTGTTTTTTAATTTAGCCAATTCTTCTTCAATCGCCTTTTCAGCAATTTTTATATCAACATCATCATTCAATTTTCCAGAAACTACAAATAATCCCGGATCAAAATCGCCACTTACATATGCGTTTATTTCACTGAATAGTTGTTTCTCCTTTACAAGTGAAATATATAAACGGGAAGAATTTCCTCTTGATAAAATATCTGATAAAATATCAGTTGCGTAATAATCTTTATCTAATCTACTACACATATGATAGGTCATGTATATCGCGTTAGCTGGTACATCGCTATGAACAGTTAATTCTCTGAATTCTGTTTGTTTGGGTTCAACCGGCAAATCTCTTTTTAATTTTGGTTGAGCCGGAATTGGTCCAAACCATTTTTCTGAAAGTTTTTTTACTTCTTCTGTATTTACATTTCCTGCAACAACCATAATTGCGTTTGCCGGATGATAATGTTTTTTGAAAAAACCTTTAACATCGTCCATCACTGCATTTTCAATATGACTAATTTCTTTTCCTATTGTTGCCCATTTGTATGGATGTTTTTTAAAAGCAAGTGGTCTCAGTAAAAGCCAAACGTCTCCATAAGGTTGATTTAAATAGCGTTGTTTAAATTCTTCTATAACCACATTCCGTTGCACTTCTAAACTTTTATCAGTAAAACCCAGACTCAACATACGATCGCTTTCTAACCAGAAAGCAGTTTCAATATTTTCAACCGGAACAGTACAATAATAATTGGTAATATCATTGGTTGTAAAAGCATTATTTTCCCCACCTACTAATTGAAGAGGTTCATCGTAGTTTGGAATATTTACACTTCCACCAAACATTAAATGTTCAAACAAATGTGCAAATCCTGTTTTGCTTTCATCTTCATCGCGTGCACCTATGTCGTAAATAATATTTACACAAGCCATCGGAGTACTTTCATCTTTATGTACAATAACTTTTAGACCGTTATTTAGGATAAACTTTTCGAATTGGATCATGTTGTGCTTTAATATTTCAATTTATTGTATAAATTTAGACTTAATTTTAATTTTTTTCAATTAAACTTATTGAACATTGGTACTGAAGACTGAAATAGAGGAAATAATAAAAGTAGTTAAACTTAAAAAGGCAAATGTTTATTTGCTTTCCGGTGATATTATTAAAATTGAACCTATCGAAAATGTTGAGTTTGATGTAGAAGAAATAAATCAATTACAAGAAGCCAAAAGAGAATTACTTGGAGATAAAAAACATGGGGTAATATTTGTTACGCCTCATATGGGCGATATGACAAAAGAGGCTAAAATATTGGCATCGGGAGAAACGGCTAACAAAAATGCAATTGCTAAGGCAGTTGTTTTAAGAAATTTAGGTATGCGAATTATGGCTCAATTTTTTATTAGTTTTAACAAGCCTTCGGTTGAACATGCCGTGTTTCAAAATGAAAAAGAAGCATTAGTTTGGCTGAGGGAAAAAATAAAATCTAAGAAGTAATTGTTGCTAATTTTGAAAGAGTGATTTTAAAATCCTGCATTATTTCTTCCACAATTTCAGCGGCAGGTTTTATTTCTTTTATAGAAGAACTTACTTGACCAATTTCTAATTCGCCTTCATCCAAATCACCTTCAAACATTCCTTTTTTTGCTCTGGCTCTACCAAGCAACTCCGTAATTTCTGAAATTGATGCACCTCTTTTTTCAGCTTCATCAACGGCTTTATAAAATTTATTTTTTATTAATCTAACCGGGGTTAATTGTTTTAATGTAACTTGAGTATCGCCTTCATTTGTTTGTATAATTGCATTTTTAAAATTCTGATGAGCACTACTTTCAGGTGTCGCCACAAATCTACTCCCAATTTGAACTGCATCAGCTCCTAATGCAAAAGCAGCCGCCATTTGATAACCGCTTCCAATACCACCGGCAGCAATGATGGGAATAGAAACAGCTTTTCTTATTTGAGGAATTAAAACCATGGTAGTAGTTTCTTCCCTTCCATTATGACCCCCGGCTTCAAAACCTTCAGCAACAATTGCATCAACTCCGGCTTGCTCACATTTTAAGGCAAACTTTATAGCACTTACAACATGAACAACGGTTATTCCATTTTGTTTTAAAATTGTTGTCCAGGTTTTAGGATTTCCGGCACTTGTAAAAACAATTTTTACACCTTCTTCAATAATTACTTTGATATGTTCTTCAATATTTGGATATAATAAGGGTACATTTACACCAAAAGGTTTATTTGTTGCCGCCTTACATTTTTTAATCTGATCTCTTAAAATATCAGGATACATAGACCCTGAGCCAATTAAGCCCAATCCACCAGCATTACTTACAGCGCTTGCTAATTCCCAACCACTACACCAAATCATTCCTGCCTGCACAATTGGGTATTTAATTTTAAAAAGTTGAGTGATAGGATTTGTCATGCGTTGGGGCTGATTTAATTTAACAAATTTCGCCTAAAAATATCAAAAAATGCCGAATTTTGGCAAATTTTATTTATATTTGAAACTGCATTACTTATAGCTTTATGAAGAAATTAATATACCTCTTACTTTTAATCAGCTTTTCAGCCGAGTTTAAGGCGCAATGGCTTTGGGATTATGGGGTATCTGCGGGCGTTACGAATTATTTGGGCGATATTGGGGGAAAAGAAAAAACAAGACGTGATTTTGTTTCTGACATGAAACTGTCTAAAACTCGTTGGAATGGCGGAATTTTTGCAAGATACAAGTGGAAAGAAAAACTTTCATTAAAGTTAGCATTCGATTATTTAAGGATAGAAGGCAATGATAATCTTTCAACCAATCCAGGTAGAGAATATAGAAATTTTAATTTTAAAAATGATGTTTTTGCTTTAAGTCAAACCGTTGAGTATTTCTTTTACACCGATCCGGATTTAGGTAATACCTATCGTTATAAAAATAGTTTTAGAGCTTATGTTTTTGGCGGACTAGGTGCATTTTATACTAACCCGAAGTCTTTTTATCAGGGAGAATGGGTAAAAATGAGAGATTATTTTGATGAAGGTGTTCAGTATAAACAAATTGTTCTTGGTATTCCAATGGGAATAGGCTGCTATTTTACATTTAATAAGAGAAATCGTTTTGGGTTTGAATTTAATTATATGAAAACCTTTACAGATTATCTGGATGATATTAGTGGTAATTACCCTAGCACTCCTCCTTCGGGTGCTTATGCGCAAGGATTGGTTTTACGTACAACTTCTTTGCCTCAATCAATGAAAGATGCCAATCCGGGTGCTTACGACTCTCATACTTGGGGTGCTAAACGTGGCGATAAAACCAATAAGGATGCTATTGTATATATGAATGTTACTTATAGCCGTGTTATTCGTGGAAAGAGTAGTTTCTATCGTGCAAAACACAGTTCTTTCTTCGGAAAAAATAAAAGAAAAGTCCGTAAAATTAGAGCTAAATTCTAATTCAATTACTTTAATAAAGTAGTATCTTTGTTCCTGTTATGAATCTTAAATTTTGTTTTGTTATTTTTCTAAGTATTTTTTTATCCTCTTGTGGCGAAGAGAGGAAAAATATTGACTCTTCTGATGTTTCAAATAATGCATCTGCAAACGGAAAAATAAATAGCAGTTTGCCGGAAATGCAATTTGAAGAGGAGGTTTTTGATTTTGGAAAAATTACTCAAGGAGAAGTTGTAAGCCATGATTTTAAATTCAAAAATATTGGTAACAGTAATTTAATTATTTCAGGAGCAAGCGGAAGTTGTGGTTGCACGGTACCAAAATGGCCAAAGGAACCTATCTTATCTGGTAAAGAAGGAAAAATAAATGTTATTTTCTCGAGTGAAGGAAAAAAAGGTTTAATGGATAAAACAGTTACCATAGTTACAAACTGTGAGCCATCAACACGCATAATCAGAATTAAAGCTGAAGTAATTGTTGTTGAAAGTGTGAAAGAACCAGGGTTTTAATTAAAAAAAGTATAAGAAGAAAGAATAGAGTATAAGAACTAGGAAGTGCAAAGTAGACAGATAGCAGTACTAAACATAAAAAAATAAACGAGGAATAAAAAACACAGATCACACACAGAACTTTCAACTTTCAACTTTATACTTTTTACAGAAGTAGAAACAGCAAACTTTAAACACTTTAGCAAACAGAAATAACAAATAAAACAAAAATAAAACTATGTTACAATTAATAATTTTAATGGGGCAACCACAACCGGGAGCAAATCCAATTATGCAATTTTTACCTTTAATAGCCATTGTAGTTGTTTTCTATTTCTTTATGATTAGACCTCAAATGAAAAAAACGAAGGATCAAAAGAAATATATTGAGGCTTTGAAAAAAGGAGATAAAATTTTAACTATTGGTGGAATTTATGGAAAGATACATGAACTAAAAGAAGATGGTTCTATTATCATGGAAATTGAAGACGGATCAAAAATGAGAATTTCGAAGAATGCTGTATCCATGGATGCGTCAGGTACGTTGAATCAAAATCCGTAATTGAGTGAACACAACAAAGCAAATAAAAATTAATAAGCCGAATAAACTTTCGGCTTTTTTTATTTGTATAATAATAGCAACTATTCTCTGGTTGCTCCATTCTCTAAATACAGTTTATACCAAACAGTTTGCCATACCGGTTGAATTTATTAATTATCCTCATCACAAAATGATGATTAACGAAGCACCGAAAGAATTAAGTGTATCAGTTAAGGCAAGTGGATTAAAATTATTTTTAATTGGTTTAAATGAACCTTTTTCAGCCTTGCAGGTAGATTTTAATGATACAAAATCTAATCAAAGCAGAAATAGATTCTATCTTTCTTCCAACATTGGAAATATTCAAAAGTTACTAAAATTAAAAGCAGATATTAAAAGTGTTTATCCTGATACAATTGCTTTTATAAATAGTGCAGGTACACAAAAGGAAGTCGCAGTTAAAGTGCCGCTTTTTATTAAATATGCTCAAGGATATGTGGCTACGAGTGTAAAAATTGAACCCAATAAAGTCTTAATTAATGGTGAAGAAGCGGATATTCAAAATATAGATACTTTATACACTTCACCCATATACTTAAACAATCTTAAAAGTAATTTTAGCAAAAATGTTTCTATTTCAAATTCTAATTCAAGAATTGTTTTAAACAAAAACACTGTTGAACTTACAATTTCAATTGATAAATTAATTGAACGTGAGGTTACTTTAAATTTGCATATCGAAAATGAAGAACCAACTTTTAAATATGTTTTATTTCCATCAAAAGTAAAATTGAAATTAACTACTTCTTTCAATAAATTATCTGATATTGATACAACTATTCTGAAAGCGAACGTTAATTTAAAACAGAAAAAAAACAATAAATTACCTGTCAATTTATCAAGTATGCCTTCAGGTATTAATATAATTGACTATTATCCTAAAGAAGTTGAATTTTTAATAATCAAGAAGAAATGATTGTTGGATTAACAGGTGGTATTGGAACCGGTAAAACAATGGTAGCTCAGCTTTTTGCTATGTTGGGAGCTAAAGTTTTCAATAGTGATGAAAGCGCAAAACAACTTTATTTTGATCCCGAAATAAAAAACAAGGTTATTCAATTACTTGGTTCCGAAAGTTATAATGCCGCCTTTTCATTAAACAAAAAATATATTTCTGATAAAATATTTTCTGATACAAATTTATTACAAAAACTAAATGGGATTATACATCCTGCTGTGGCAAATGATTTCAATAATTTTGTTGCTAAAAATTCAAACTATCTTATTATTAAGGAAAGTGCTATTTTATTTGAAACCGGTATTTATAAATCTTTAGATAAAGTTATATTAGTTACATCTCCAGTAGATTTACGAATTAAACGTGTGATGAAGAGAGATGGGCTTAATGAAACCGAAGTCCGAAATAAAATTAAAAGTCAAATGAGTGAAGAAAAAAAAATTAAACTTACTGATCTTATAATTTATAATAATGAAATCGATTTTTTAATTCCTCAGGCACATACAATTTATACTAAATTATTAAATGCTTAAGAAGGATTATATTCAACGCCAATTTGAAGAGTTCGGCAAAGTGATGGCCGTAATATTAAGTTACAAAAGAAATAATGATTGGACTAATTTTGAACTCGAAATTGAGAAAGCTTTAAATAGATTTACTAATTTTGGAATTAAAGATCTTATTGAAAAGGATCTGAAATCATTTGAAGTTTTCATTAATGAAAACGTACAGCTAAAATCTGAGCAAATAAAAATAATTGCAGATCTTTTGTATGAGAAATCATTTACTTCAGATAATACCGAGAAAGAAACGAAAGATATTCTAAAAAAAGCAGGTTTTCTTTATGAGTTATACAGTGACAACTTAACCGCGAATGAATTCAATTTAGAGGTACGTTATAGAATAGATCTTATTAAAAAAATTATTCTTCCACCCAATCAGCTATAAATAAATTGGTGTCTCTTGTGCCATGATTATTTCTGTTGGATGACCAGATTAATTTTTTACCATCCGGTGAAAACATCGGAAACGCATTAAACAAGCTTTCTTTAGTGATTTGTTCTAAACCTGTTCCATCTATATTAATAGTAAACAGTTGAAAATCATAACCTCGTTTACTATGGTGGTTCGATGAAAAAATAATTTTATTTCCATGAGGAATAAAATAAGGTGCCCAATTTGCTTTTCCTAAACTTGTGATTTGTTTCATATCACTACCATCTACATTACATGTAAAAATTTCCATAGTAGTAGGGGCAACAAGATGTTTGTTTAAATAGTATTTATATTCCATTATTTCTTCTTCAGAATTTGGTCGAGATGCTCTGAATACAAGTTTTTTTCCATCTGCCGAAAAGAAGGCACCTCCATCATATCCCAGGATATGCGTAATTTGTTTTTGGTTTTTGCCTGTTATATCCATTGTCCATAATTCCAGATCACCACTTCTATCACTCGTAAAAACAATCTTGTCGCCTTTTGGTGAAACCGTAGCTTCGGCATCATAACCCGGACTATTAGTTAATTGTTTTTTTACGACGCCATTTGGTGCTGCAATAAATATGTCATACTCAGGATAAATAGGCCAAAGATATTTACCTATTTCAACTGGTACAGCAGGACATGTATCTTGTTTCAAATGTGTAGATGCGTATAAAATATCAGTGCCATTCGGCATATAGTAACTACAGGTAGTTCTTCCTCTTCCTGTACTAACCATACTTGGTTTGTAGTTAGTATCTAAAGCTGCTTTCGCAAGATCCATACTAAAAATCTGATCGCAATGCAATCCCCATTTTTTAAAATTGCTTTGGAAACTAACGAATTTGCCATTTGGTGAAAAATAGGCTTCTGCATTATCGCCACCATACGTTAGTTTTTGAATATTTTTTAAATGTTTTTCCTGGGCATAATTGTAATTAAGAAAAACAATAAGAAAAAAAAGAATAACGCAGTTGGTTTTCATAATGGTTTACAAAAGTAGCAAAAGCATTTAATTAATTGTTAAGGAATTTAGTGATTTAGATTGTTAGGTCTTCTGGACTTTTTCTTGAAATCTAAAAAACCAATAAAACACGCAGTATTTAATAGTTTTATAAAAAGCGATAAATGATTTGTTTTTTTATGTTAAATATTAGATTATAATGTCAACTATTTGCAGAAACAACTAATTTTGCAAAGTCATGCCAAATTCCCCTGAACTATTTCCTATTTTTCCTCTAGGTAAACCTTTATCAATTCTCACAAAACTTTATGTTGGTGTGTTGACAAAGAACTTAGAGCACTTGGAAGTTGAACGTCATTTTTCGGTTTTAATTTTGATTGAGAAAACTAAATGCAGTCAACAGTTTCTGTCAGATAAATTAATGGTTGACAAAGCGTCTATGGTAAGGATAATTGATGCTTTTGTAAAAAAGAATTATCTAAAACGTACCGTAAATCCAAACGATAGAAGAGAGCATTGGATGGAATTAACTTCCAAAGCAAAAAAAATAATGCCGGATATACATAATACGATCAAAGTATTAAACGGAAAAGCTTTTAAAGGATTAACAAAAAAGCAAATTGATGATTTTTATAATTGCATTTCATGCATCTATTCTAATTTGAGTAAAGAACCTGCGAATAAGGTTGTTTTGCATTATAAAAAAAAGAATTAGGGCAGAATAAAAAATATAATTTAGTGTACAATGAAAAAATTTAGAACCATAACTATTATTGCTGTCTTAATAGGAGTACTTGCTTTCATAAAAATTAAATTTCTTAGTCCGGAAGTAAAAGCTGCGGGTCCTCAAAACGGAAAAACGCCATCTACTATAGTTACAATTTATGTTGCTAAAACCGATACCTTAGGTAACAATGTGTTTGCTACGGGTTCTATTTTGGCGAATGAAGAGGTGACTTTAATGTCTGAGATCTCAGGTAAGGTTGTTAAACTGAATATCAGTGAAGGAAATCCCGTTATCAAAGGAGATTTACTCGTTAAAATTGACGATGATGATTTCCAAGCACAATTAAAAAAATCTCAGGTTCAATGTGATCTGGCGGCGCAAACAGTTAACAGGCAAAAACAATTATTAGAAATTAAAGGAATTAGTCAGGAAGAATTTGATTTATCTGTTAGTCAATTAAATTCATTTAAAGCTGATGTTGATTTTGCAAAAGCGCAAATCGCTAAAACAGAAATTAGGGCGCCTTTTAATGGTATTATAGGATTAAAGTCTATTAGCGAAGGAAGTTTTATTTCACCTACGATTCGTATCGCATCCATACAGCAAATTGATCCTGTTAAAATTGATTTTTCAATACCTGAACAATATGCTGATGTAGTTCACAAAAATGATGAATTGAAATTTACTTTAAACGGAATTAACGAAACATTTAGTGCAAAAATATTTGCGATAGAACCTAAGATCGATTATACAACACGTACAATTCAAATAAGAGCAATTAGTTCGAATAAAAGTGGCAAAATATTTCCAGGAGCATTTGCTGAAATAAAATTACAATTAAAACAAATTAACGACGCTATTGTAATTCCAACTGAAGCAATTATTCCTGTATTAAAAGATAAGAAGGTTTTTATTTGTAAAGATGGAAAGGCTCAGTTGGTACTTGTTCAAACCGGTATTCGTACTGCTGCAGGAATTCAAATAGTAAAAGGCATTAATCCCGGTGACTCGGTTATTACAACAGGTATTATGCAATTGAAGCCTGATGGTCCTGTTAAAGCGATTAAAGTAAAAAAATAATAAATATTAAACTGTCAATGAGTCTCTCAACTACAAGTATAAAACGTCCGGTATTAGCGATAGTGATGTCGATAGTAATTGTTCTATTCGGATTAATTGGTTATACTTTTTTAGGAGTCAGAGAATTTCCATCCATAGATCCACCAGTTATTACTGTAAAAACAACTTATTCAGGAGCTAATGCAGAGGTTATAGAATCGCAAGTGACAGAACCTCTTGAAAAAGTTTTAAATGGAATTGACGGCATTCGAACAATTTCAGGATCGAGTAGTCAGGGAAGCAGTCAAATAACAGTAGAATTTAATTTGGATGCAGATTTAGAAGCGGCCGCCAATGATGTACGTGATAAAGTTTCTCAAGCCGTAAAACAATTACCGCAAGATATTGATGCTTTGCCTACTGTAACAAAATCAGATGCAAACTCAGATGCTATATTATCTATCACACTTAGATCGGATACAAAAAATCTTTTAGATCTAAGTGATTATGCTGAAAATGTAGTAGCTGAAAGATTACAAACTATTCCGGGCGTTAGTAATATTCAAATTTGGGGACAAAAACGTTATGCAATGCGTATTTGGATGGATCCGGTTAAATTGTCATCGTACTCATTAACACCACTTGATATAAAAGATGCTTTAGATGCTGAGAATATTGAATTACCCGCAGGAAAAATTGTTGGAAATACAACTGAATTGACAGTAAACACAAAAGGTAAATTTACAGATGAGGATAGTTTTAATAATTTAATTGTTAAAACAGATGGAGACAAAGTAGTAAAATTAAGTGATGTTGGTTTTGCGAAATTAGGGCCGGAAAATGAAGAAACAATATTGAAGCTCTCGGGTGTTCCTATGATTGGGTTGGGACTTGTGCCGCAGCCCGGTTCTAATTATTTAGATATTTCAAATGAATTTTATAAACGGCTTGAACAAATTAAAAAAGATCTTCCAAAAGATTATATACTCGACATAGCTTTAGATAATACAAAATTTGTAAAGCAATCAATTACCGAAGTAAAAGAAACCTTAGCCATCGCTATTATATTAGTTGTACTTGTTATCTATTTGTTTTTCCGAGACTGGCTCATTGCTTTTCGTCCGTTAATTGATATACCCGTTTCATTGATTGGCGCTTTCTTTATCATGTATTTGTTTGGGTACTCTATAAATGTATTAACTCTTTTAGCTATTGTGTTGGCAACCGGTTTGGTGGTGGATGATGGAATTGTTGTGACCGAAAATATTTACAAAAAAATTGAACAAGGCATGAAACCTTATGAAGCTGCCATAAAAGGTTCAAATGAAATTTTCTTCGCCGTTATATCAACATCAATTACATTGGCCGCAGTATTTTTACCGGTAATTTTTTTACAGGGATTTGTTGGACGTTTATTTAGAGAGTTTGGGATTGTAATTGCCGGAGCAGTTTTAATTTCTGCATTTGTTTCTTTGTCGTTAACACCAATGTTAAACGCATATCTCGTTGGTAAAAATCCAGGGAAGAAAAGTAAATTCTATGAAATGACTGAACCATTTTTTGTGAATTTAATAGGTGGATATGGTAATACTTTGGGCAATTTTTTAAAGGTAAGATGGTGGTCGTTTATTATTATTTTTATTGCAACAGTAATGATATTTTTTATTGGAAAATTTGTTCCATCTGAATTATCCCCACTTGAAGATAGAAGTTGGCTAAGGTTTTCGGTAACTGCACCCGAAGGATCTTCTTATGACTATACAGATAAATTCATGGACAAGCTTTCTAATTTTGTGACCGATTCTGTAAAAGAAAAAAGTTTTTGTTTGACTGTTACTTCCCCAGGATTTTCTGGTTCTGGTGCCGTAAATACCGGTATGGTTCGTTTGGGTTTAAAAGATCCTGATGAGCGTAAACGTTCGCAGCAAGACATAGCAAACTACATTACAAAAATTACCAAGAAATTTCCTGAAGCAAAAACAATTGTTATCCAACAACAATCTATCTCTTCTGGTGGTAATCCTGGTTTACCAATACAATTTGTATTGCAGGCACAAAATTTTGATAAACTAAAAGAATTTTTACCAAAATTTTTAGATGAAGCCAATAAAAATCCGGTGTTTAGAATTGTAGATTGTAATTTGAAATTCAATAAACCGGAAATAGATTTAACAATAGATAGAGATAAGGCGAAAAATTTAGGTGTTTCTGTAAGGGATATTGCTCAAACTTTGCAGTTGGCGTTAAGCGGACAAAGATTCAGTTATTTTAACATGAATGGAAAACAATATCAGGTGATGGGTCAGTTTACGCGCGAAAACAGAAATGATCCTCTCGATCTAAAATCTATTTATGTAAGAAATAGTAGTGGGGCATTAGTGCAATTGGATAATGTAGTTAAGTTTGATGAGCAAAGTAATCCACCTCAATTATATCATTACAACAGATATGAATCGGCTACCGTTTCGGCTGATTTAGCACAAGGAAAAACAATTGGTGAAGGGATTCAGGAAATGAAAAAGATTGCAGATAAAGTTTTAGACGATTCGTTTACAACTGCTTTAACCGGTACATCAAGAGATTTTGCTGAAAGTTCATCAAACACCTTATTTGCTTTTGGGTTGGCGCTCTTATTAATTTATTTAATTCTTTCTGCTCAATTTGAAAGCTTTGTTGATCCTTTGATCATTATGTTAACCGTTCCATTAGCGCTTGCCGGAGCACTATTATCACTTTGGTATTTCAATCAAACATTAAATATTTTTAGTCAAATAGGTATAATTATGTTGATTGGACTTGTTACAAAGAATGGTATTTTAATTGTGGAGTTTGCTAATCAATTAAAAGAACAGGGTAAAACAGTTAAAGAAGCCATTGAGGAAGCAGCTAAAGCTCGTTTGCGACCAATATTAATGACAAGTTTAGCAACGGCGTTAGGAGCACTTCCAATTGCGATGGCTTTGGGTGCTGGTGCAAAAAGCAGAATGGGAATGGGAATTGTTATTATTGGTGGTTTAATGTTTTCATTAATACTCACCTTATATGTTATTCCTGCGATTTATTCTTATTTATCAAAAGAACATAAACCATCGGATAGGTATGATGAAGAGAGTGAAAAGAAAAATGAATTTTCAACCAAAGAAATTAGTCAAAATTAATATGCGAAACATTTTTCTATTATTTATCTCAATATTTATTATTCCGGTTACAGCTCAAGAAGTATTAAAACTTGAAGATGTTATAAAATTAGCAATAGAAAGTAATTTTGATGTTTTAATTGCAAAGAATAATACAGAAATAGCAAAAAACAATAACAACATTGGTTTAGTTGGTGGTGGTCAATCTACCGGAGGCACTGTTTCTGGAGGTTCTACGGGTATGTTGCCGCAAATATCTATATCTGCAGGTAGTCCAAATACACCATTAGGTGTTGGACAAACTATCAGTACTTTAAAATATTCGAACCCTGCATCTAATATTACAAATCAAAAATTAACGTCAACAAATTATGCACCTTCCATTATCGGCACCTGGTATTTTTTTGATGGCTTAAAAATGTTTGCAACAAAAAAGAAATTAAATCGGAATGAAGAGTTAAGCAATCTTCAATACCGTTTGGTTATTGAAAACACTTTGCTTAATGCACTTACAGCTTATTACCAAATGATAAGCATTCAACAATACATTAAATCGTTAAGGGAATCATTAGTTTTGGGTGATGCGCAAAAAAAATTAGCTGAACAAAAATTAAAAGCAGGTACCGGATCTAATGTAGATGTTTTGCAAACACAAATTGATTATAATAACATAAAGGTTACTATTATACAACAGCAAAATTTACTGAACGATCAACGAGTTAATTTAAATAATATTTTAAAGCGTCAACCTGACGTTGATTTTGGAGTACCTGATACTATTATAACGCAAACGAAACCCGATTATGCCAATGCATTAACAAATATCGAAAAAGGTAATAATTCTGTATTGATAAGCAGCAAAAACATTCAAATAAGCGAATTAGGCTTAAAAGAATATAAAGGAAATCGTTTCCCAAAAATTGGTGTTACTGGAAATTATACTTTTCAACGGACTACAAATGATATTGGTTTTTCTCGTTTGAATCAAAACTACGGATACAATGCAGGTTTTATTTTTTCTTGGACACTATTAAACAATTTAACTACCAATACGGCGATTAAAAATCAAATGGTACAAATTAGAAATGATAAATTGAATTTTGATGCTTCTATGTTACGTGAAAAATCAAATTTGTACAAAGCATATTTGAGTTTTGAAAATAATTTGTCTATTGTTGAAATTGAACAACAAAGTGTTGTGATGGCAAAACAAAATTTAACCATTGCTGCTGAACGTTTCAGACTCGGATTATCTAATTACATTGAATACCGTACAGTTGAACAAAGTTTTGAGGATGCATCATTTCGTTTAACCCAAGCGGCTTTTAATACCAAGATAAGCGAGTTAAATTATTTAAAAGCTCAAGGGTTATTGGTGCACTAATTTCTGATCAGAATTTTTTGAATCGCATTTGAAAAACGCCTAAAAAAGCTTCTTTAAATATTTTAGAACTCATTTTACTTGTTCCTAAAACACGATCTACAAAGGTAATTGGAACTTCAACAATTTTAAACCCTTTTCTATATGCGCTATATTTCATTTCAATTTGAAAAGCGTAACCCATAAATTTAATTTGATCTAAATTAATTGTCTCTAACACTTTTCTTCTGTAACATTTAAATCCGGCAGTTGTATCTTTTACATTAAACTGTAAAATCATTCTTACATATACAGAAGCAAAATAAGACAATAAAATTCGCTTCATATCCCAATTATTTACATTTCCACCCTTCACATATCGGGAACCAACTGCAAGATCTGCGCCTTCTTTACATGCTTTAAGCAAACGAACTAAATCATCCGGATTATGACTGAAATCGCAATCCATTTCAAAAATATAATTGTATTTATTTACTCCGGAGGAATCTTTTTGTAACAAGGCCCATTTGAAACCATGAATATAAGCAGTTCCTAAGCCAAGTTTTCCTTTTCTTTCTTCAATAAAAAGTGAGTCTTGAAATTCTTTTTGAAGTTCTTTCACTTTATTTGCAGTACCATCAGGAGACCCATCATCAACAATGAGTAAATCAAATTTTTCGGTTAATGAAAAAACCTTACGGATCATTTTCTCAATGTTCTCGATCTCATTGTAAGTTGGAATAATGATCAGGTTTTCACTCATTTTAGGCACGCTAAATATAAGAATTATTATGAAACGGTTTTTTTATGAAAATATTTTAAGGATGCTTTAATGAAAGCTTTACAAAAAGACTAAACGATCAATTTATAAGCACTGAAAGGTGAATAATTATCAAAAACAGACTGTTCGTTAAAAAAGTTTAATTTGTTTTCATTGTGCCTGAGGTATTATAACTTTAACCTAAACGGAAGATTAAATCATAAATTTATTCTTCAATTCTAAACCAACAATTAATTTATACATATATGAAAAAATTTCTTGAGTCGAAACTATTTAGAGCCATATGGAGTTTTGGTTTAGCTGCTATTTTATTTATGATTTGTCCACCTTGTTTTAGTAAAACTACTTTAATGATTTTGTTGGGTATACAATTAGTTTTAATAAACGGCGCTTCTATAATTGGTAACTGGATTTGGTTAACTCATATTTCAAGAGTTTTGGTTGGTGGTCTTTTTATATTTTCAGGCTTTATTAAAGCAAATGACACCATCGGTTTTTCATATAAGTTAGAGGAATATTTTCAGGTATTTAAAGAAGCAACTCACCTTGGTTTATTTGATTGGTTTGCTCACATTAGTTTACCGCTGGCTATTATTATTTGCGCTAGTGAAATTATATTGGGCATTTTTTTATTGATTGGCTACAAACGCAACTTAACATTATGGCTGCTATTTGCCCAAATTGCTTTCTTCACATTTTTAACTTTTTATTCTGCTTGCTACAATAAAGTTACACATTGCGGTTGCTTTGGTGATTTCTTGCAACTAAAACCTTGGGAGAGTTTTTGGAAAGACATTGCTCTCATGATTCTGATTACACTTTTATTTGCCGGCAGGGAAAACATAAATGAAATAGCTGCGCCTATGATGATGGCAAGCTTCGCCCTTATTGGCGTTATTGCTTCTATTTGGTTTCCGATTTACACCTATAGAAATTTGCCAATTTTTGATTTCAGACCATATGCAATTGGAATGAATATTAAAAAGAATATGGAAAAAGGTGCGGGTTATAAAGAAGCTGAATACAAAACATTAATGGTTTATAAAAAAGTGAAGGACAGTGACGCGAAAAAAGAAATGACCCAGGAAGAATATATGAAATCAAAAATATGGGAAGACACACTCGTTTGGAAATTTGATACCATGATTACTACAGTTGTTCATGAAGCAATTAATGCACCTAAAATAGCTGAGTTTAGTGTAACAAACATTGACGATGTAAATGTTACCGATTCTTTACTAAACAATAAAGATTATAATTACTGGTTGGTTTTATATGATCTTGCAAAAGCAGATGAGGATGAAACTCTACAGGCTAAAATTAATGATTTCTACAAATTGGCCACACAAGACAAAGTTAAATTTATTGCATTAACAGGTTCTAGTCCCAAAGAAATAGATAATTTTAAGCATAAACACAATGCACTTTATGATTTTGTAAGGGTTGATGCCACTGTTTTAAAAACGATGATCAGAAGCAATCCCGGATTGATTTTAATAAAAGACGCAACCATTATTAAAAATTGGCATCATAATAATTTCCCCACTTATTCTGATGCCAAACAAAAATTCATGAAATAAAGCGTTATTGTAGCATTACAATAATTGCATTTACATGGTTTAAACTTTTTTTCGTTTAAAATTATTTTCTGCTTTCATTTTGCAACTAGCAAAAAATTGAATATTTTTGATAGAGAAGATTTGTTCTGCTTTAGAACGAATGAATTGTTTAAAGAAATGAAAACAGAATTAATTGCAAAATTAGAAGAACTCCTCTCTAAAGAGGCAGGTGAAGTTGCTCTTGAGGTGCGCCAATTACAAAAAGAGTATCAAAAAGTTTGGAGTATGGAATTTGAAAAAGCCCGACAACTATTTATTGATGATGGTGGTAAGGTGAAAGAATTTGAATACCCTAAACAACCTGAAGATATTAGGTTTGAAGCCTTATTGGAAAAATTCAAGAAATTGAAAAAGGATGGTGAGGATCAACTTGCGAAAGAACAGGAAAAAAATTTATCTGTAAGATTAGATATCATTTCTAAAATAAAAGATCTGAGTCAGTTAAGTGATAATGTTGGAGCGGCAGTTAAAAAACTGCAAGAACTACAAACACAATGGAAAGAGACCGGAGCTGTTTCACCGCATAAATATAAAGAAATACAAAGTGATTATAGTAAAACAGTTGAAGATTTTTATTATAATTTAAAAATTTATCGTGAGCTTCAGGAACATGATTTGAAACACAATTTGGAAGCGAAATTAAGCATCATTGAAAAAATAAAAAATTTACAAAACACAAATAGTACCAAAGAAGCAGAGCATTCAATTAAAGCTTTCAGAAACGAATGGGAAGAAGTAGGACCTGTACCAAACGAAAAATGGGATGAACTAAAAACAGCATACAGAGCCGCTTTAGATGATACTTATGGTAAAATAAAATCGTACTATAAAGGCATAGAAGAGAAAAAAGGAAATAATTTAAAAGCAAAGCAAGACCTGATTGAAAAATTGAGGAACATTACTTCTCATTTAGATTTAAAAACCGGATCTGCCTGGAACACTAAAACGGATGAGATTATAGCTATTCAAAATGAATGGAAAGCAATTGGAAGAACAACAGAAAAGGACAATGAAAAAATTTGGACTGAGTTCAGAGAGAATTGCGATAAATTTTTTGATGCAAAGAAAGAATTCTTTAGTTCGTTGCATGAAAAATTTGCTGATAATAGAAAAATTAAATTAGCACTCATCGAGAAGGCTGAAGCTTTACAAAAAGAAACCGATTGGCAAAAAACATCACAGCAATTAATGAAGTTGCAAGATGAATGGAAAAAACATCCTTCTGGTGGTGACAAAGAAGAACCAAGATTGTTTGCCAGATTTAGAAAAGCATGCAACGCTTTTTTTGATGCAAAGAAAGCACATTACGAAAATATAGACGCTTCGTTAGAAGGAAATCTTGTAGTTAAAGAAGAAATTTTATCTAAACTTAATGCGTTTAAATTGTCTCAAGATTTAAATACTAATCGTGAAGCATTAAAAGAATTTACAGCAAGTTGGAATGCAAATGGTATGGTTCCATTGAAAGAAAAGAAACGTTTGAATGATGCTTTTTATAATAAAATAGATGAGTTGTATGAGCAATTAAATATTGGAAAAAAAGAAAAATCTGCAATTCAATATCAATCAAAAATTGATCGTTTTCTTTCAACAGAAAATCCTAAAGATGTATTAACTAGAGAAGCTGATTTTTTAAAGAAACAAATGGACGATGTAAATAATACGATTAGAACCTATGAAAATAATCTTGGTTTCTTTAAACATGCAAAAAGTGATAATCCTTTATTAAAAGAAGTTACCGATAAAATTAATTTTGAAAAACAAAAGCTGGATGAGTTTTCCTCCAAACGAAAAATGGTAACTCAAGAACTTGCGAAACTTAGAGAAGCGGTAGGAACAAAAACAGAAGTTTAGTTAATTGAACTCTTTTTCATATTGAGGGAACTCCTAAAGTATGTGGTATGTCAATTCGAGTAATTTTGTCTGCCTCCTAAAAAATTGTATCGAGAACTAGACTTAATTACCTACTCGGTCTCGTACTAATATTTACACGATTACTTCTGCCACCACCAATACCGCCACCATAATATGATCCGTAAGTTGTTCTTGATCTATACATCCCATTTCTATTATAGGAATTGCAATTATTACTTCTTCGTAAAAGAAATGTGAAGCCCACTTTTAAAACGAATACATCTCTTAAAGTTTGCATTTTTTCGGTTACAATATTTCCTGTAACATCAACGTAGGTCTTTTTAATATTTGTAAATTCATTTTTTGCATCTGAACGCGTAAGCATTAAACCAGTATTAAACTTAACATATTCACCAAGTGAAACCAAAAAACCTAATGTTGCGCCATAATTAAACTGCCCAATTGAAGAAAGGTTTTGCGAAGTTGAAACTTCATTGCCGGGAATATGAACTTCGGGTGTAATATTCATACCGGCCGAAAAAGCTCTTAAACCTGCAAACACATCTAAATAAGGCGTTATCCTTTTTGAGTAAGGCATCGAGAACCTAGCCATAGCATTTAGTCCATACATATCATCATGTAATTTAACCCGTGCATTTCCTTCTTGTGGATCGCTTAAAGGTACTGTTCCCAAACTTTGATGATGGAGTGTGGTAAAATAAAACTCACCACCAAATCTAACTTGAAGCGGACTATTATAATTTATATTACCAATATTTAAAGGTTTGCTTAATATATTAAAGCCCGCGCCACCGCCACAATCTTTAATAGGTATCGCACCAAATATATCAAGTGACGGTAAAGACGAAACTGTTGACAAACTTGGCAGCGGTGTAGCAGAAAGTACTCCTTTTTGTGCATTAACCATACAAGTCAAAAGCACTAAAACTGTCGTTAAATATTTTGAGCATTTTTTCATAAGATGAAAATTAAAACTGTTTGAAGTACCTGAACAAAAATAGTGCTCATTAATGTATAAAAATGTTAAAAGAAATAAATGATATAAAGATGGAAGCAAATAATGTTAAAAAGCCTATTGAGATTAAACCTGAGGTAAAGTCTTTTATAACTGAAGCCTGCGTGAGCGATTGTAGTGGAAAGCCCACAGCGCAGCGAGGACTTGTAATGAAAAGCGCGACTCCGCCGATTACAATTTCAAAAATGAAGAAAGTAATTGCGGGGACACGCCCAATTTTTTAAAAATTAATTCTTATTTCAACAATGTCACATGTCCAACTAAATCGTGTGTTTTATTATTAATATCAACTACGTTTGCTTTCCAAACATATACATCATCTTTAATTGGTTCGTCGCTTCCTTTCATATGACCATCCCAGGCAACATTCATATCGTTGGTTTCAAAAATCATTTTTCCCCATCTGTCAAATATTTGCATATTGAATTTAGTGATGTTGTATCCTAAAGCTTTGAAACCATCATTTGTACCGTCATCATTTGGTGTAAACGTATTTGGTACATAGATAGCAAACGATTGATTTATTTTCAAGATTCTTGAAGTAGTATCACCACAACCTTGTTTGCTTGTTACCACTTGAAAAATAATTGGTTTTTGTTTATCAGTGTTTGTGAAAGT
>Ga0206968_10013_pt1 | contig 49341 bp, 33 predicted proteins | sample Alteio_BWOrgHeat_22_FD_153254 | JGI IMG/M metagenome (GOLD analysis project Ga0206968, IMG submission 153254) | Enriched cells from forest soil in Barre Woods Harvard Forest LTER site, Petersham, Massachusetts, United States -... | ecosystem: Environmental > Terrestrial > Soil > Temperate forest >... | reverse complement strand
TTGCATTAGGAGAATAGGTAGTTTGTAAACTAGCTGCGCTTGGTAAACACATTAAAATATAACTGTTTGAATTAACTGAATTGAACGTATAATTTCCTGATGCGTTAATATTTTGATATGTTACAGAATCCCATTTCGTTAATTGCGGGCCTTCATATTTATACAATATAACGTAACCAGGCACAGGCACAGAAGTACTTGTTATAACTTGCCCTGTAATATCCTTTGAATTTGTAACAGCAACCGAAGCACTTGCGCAAAAACCCGGATTAATACAACCTCCTTCACCTCTCACAAAATAAGACGTTAAAAACAATGGCGAAACTGTTACGGTTGGTCCAACACCAATTGTTGATGAACCACAAACTATACTTGCCCACACCCAATTTGCAGCCGAGTTTAAATTACCGTTAGCAATGGATAATGTTGCAACACCATTGGCACACATAGTTACTGAAGTTGCAGTTAATGTTGGGGTATCCGGACTGATACATTGCGAATATTTTACAAGAAAAATATCTTGTCCACCAAAAACTGTTAACGTATTTGTTGCCACTGAAAAATCAACATCAACAGGATTTGCGTATGTGCCACTGAAAATAATATTGTTAGCGTTATCTACATTTACATTATATGCTACATTGCCCTGAGCATTACCACCACCAATATTCTCAGCATAAATTATATTACTTGAATTATCGTACTTCGCTAAAAAAATATCTGAATAAGTAGTTGTAATAGGAGCAATTGTAAATGAACCTGCAGAAAAATCAAAATCTGTTAGTGCATCGAAACTACCTGCCAAATAAATATTATTTTGCTGATCAATCGCAATCGAGTTAGAATAAATATGCGAATTACCTCCTGTGTTTTTCGCCCAAACTAAATTTCCGGTTGAGTTATTATATTTTCCTAAAAAAACATCCTCAGAACCTGATCCAACTTTATTTAAAGTTAGTGTTGCCACTGATGGATCTGCATCCATTGTATTACTTGACATATAACCAGAAACTAAAAAATCTCCTGCATTATTTAATTTAATACGATAAGCGCCATCATTTGCAGTTCCTCCGATACTATTCGCCCACAAAAAATTTCCACTTGAAGAATATTTTGCGAAAAATAAATCTGATAGTCCATTAGAAGTATGAACAGCGGTAGCTATAGATGGATCAAAGTCAGGACTCAATTGATATTCACCGGTTATATAAACATTGTCTGAAGCATCAACGTCAACTCCATAAACATAATCAGTCATCGCATCTCCTATCGCAAAACCCCATTGCAAAATACCCGACGTATTATATTTAGCAACAAAGCCATCTGTTGACGAAGCATTACACGCAATTGTATACGATGGTCCTGCAGGATTAAAATTAATTGGCGATGTGCTAAAAAAATCGCCAACCAAAACGATATCACCAGCACCATTTACTTTCATAAAATTGGGTTGCACTGCAGAAGCTGAGCCGGCAATTGAATAAGCCCAACTGAAGGTACCACTCGATGTGTACTTTGCTAAAAATAAATCGTTTGCCTGCGCAGCAATAGTAAATGTTGATGGAGAAGGATCAAAATCAATTGTACCTCCATTGAAGGAACCCGAAACATAAACATTACCTGCTGCATCAACATCAATTGCTAAACCACTTGAAAATCCATTCCCACTCAAAGCATTTGCCCAAACAAATGCGCCAATTGAATTATATTTTGCAAAATAAGCCTGATTCAATCCTTGCAAAGTATAAGTGCCCGGACCCGGATTAAAATTAGTTGTATCAGCAATTTGTCCGGTTATATAAACATTACCCGCTGCATCAATTACCGAAGCCTTTGTATTATCATCGCCTGAATGAATATCACCGAAACCACTAGCCCAGGTAAGATATACACTCGTTTGAGATTTAATGATTCCAAATCCAAGAAATATTAAGATAGAAAGAAGTATAATTTTTTTCATGTAAAATTGTTTGTTATACGAAAATAAAAAAATAAAGGATTGTTTACGGAACATTCTTTTTCAATTAACGAACAACGTAATGTTATGGAAGTAGTGTAGATTAAGAACGCTTCGCTTTTTGATGAGAGGCAATGGAACATGGATGACGCAGATTATGATGATAAATATGATTTTAATCGAACTAATAAAAAAGCCTTCCAGATAAATTTGGAAGGCTTTCTTGTTATGATTTTCTGAAATCACAATGACTCGCATCATCTGTGTTCCATCATTTTTTCTCGTTTGCATTTGCAAATAAGAATTCTCTATTCATACGTGCGATATTTTCTAACGAAATTTCTTTCGGGCATTCCGCTTCACATGCTCCAGTGTTAGTGCAATTCCCAAATCCTTCCATATCCATATGGTGAACCATATCTAAAACACGTTGCTGGGCTTCTACTTTTCCTTGAGGTAATAAAGCTAGTTGCGAAACTTTTGCCGAAACAAACAACATAGCACTTCCGTTTTTGCAAGCTGCAACACAAGCACCACAGCCAATACAAGCTGCTGCGTTAAATGCTTCATCGGCATCATCTTTCGGTATCAAAATATTATTTGCATCTTTTGCATTACCTGTATTTACAGAAACAAATCCTCCTGCCGCAATAACTCTGTCGAATGCTGAACGATCAACGGCAAGGTCTTTTATAACCGGAAAAGCTGCACTGCGCCATGGTTCAACTACAATGGTATCACCATCCTTGAAACTTCTCATGTGTAACTGACAAGTTGTAACGCCTTGTTTTGGGCCGTGTGGGCGACCATTAATATACATACTACACATACCACAAATACCTTCACGGCAATCGTGATCAAATGCAACAGGATCTTTTCCTTCGTTAATTAAACGTTCGTTTAGTACATCAAACATTTCTAAAAAAGACATGTCAACTGAAACACCTTTCATATCGTGTGTTTCAAAGCCACCTTTTTCGTTTTTGTTTTTCTGACGCCAAACTTTAACGTTGACGTTGATTGTTTTTTCGCTAGTTCCAGCCATGGTTAATGTTTTAATTATTTATAACTACGTGCAGCAATTTTAATATTCTCAAATTTTAATTCTTCTTTGTTTAATTCCCATTCACCTACTTCTTTCATTTCCCAGGCAGCTACGTAAGCAAATTTTTCATCGTCACGATTTGCTTCTCCTTCTTCAGTTTGATATTCCTCACGGAAGTGTCCACCACAGCTCTCGTTGCGATGTAATGCATCTTTACACATCAATTCACCTAACTCAATAAAATCTGCAACGCGGCCTGCTTTTTCTAATTCAGGATTAAATTCATTTGCTGAACCGGGCACACGAACATCTGCCCAAAACTCAGCGCGAATTTTTCTAATCTCTTCAATTGCCCATTTCAAACCTTCAGCATTGCGAGCCATTCCACATTTATCCCACATCACTTTTCCTAAACGTTTGTGAAAATGATCAACCGATTTTGTGCCTTTTATATTTAGTAATTTATTAATTCTATTTTCTACTTCTTGTTCTGCTTTTACAAATTCTTCGTTTTCGGTTGGAATAGATTTAGTACGAATTTCATCTGCTAAATATTCTCCAATTGTGTATGGAATTACAAAATAACCATCAGCTAAACCTTGCATTAATGCTGATGCACCCAAACGATTTGCACCATGATCACTAAAGTTTGCTTCTCCTAATGCATACAAGCCAGGCACAGTTGTCATTAAATGATAATCAACCCAAAGTCCACCCATTGTATAATGCACCGCAGGATAAATCATCATTGGATTTTTGTATGGATTTACACCGGTGATCTGCTCATACATATCAAATAAATTACCATATTTTTCTTTGATAACAGCCTGACCAAATTCTGTCAATTGTTCTTCAGTCGGATTTTCAATTCCTTTTTTTGTTGCCTCCGTTTTACCGTATTTGTATTTCATGTTGAATGCGAAATCCAAATAAACTGCTTGTCCGGTTGCATTAACTCCAAAACCTGAATCACATCTTTCTTTTGCAGCACGGCTCGCAACATCACGCGGAACAAGATTTCCAAATGCTGGGTATCTTCTTTCTAAATAATAATCTCTATCATCTTCCTTCAAATCATTCGGATTCATTTTACCGGATGCAATTGCTTGGGCGTCTTCTTTCTTTTTTGGAACCCAAATTCTACCATCATTACGAAGCGATTCTGACATCAACGTCAATTTCGATTGATGCTCTCCACTCACAGGAATACATGTTGGATGAATTTGTGTATAACATGGATTTCCAAAAAACGCGCCTTTTTTATGTGCCTTCCAGGCCGCAGTTACATTGCATCCCATAGCATTTGTTGAAAGAAAAAACACGTTTCCATATCCACCGGTACACAATAAAACTGCATGTCCGAAATGACGCTCTAATTTTCCACTTACTAAATCACGCGCTATAATTCCTCTACATTTTCCATCAATATTTACAATATCCAACATTTCATGACGAGCCAATAATTTTACAGCACCCATACCAACCTGACGTTGTAAAGCTGAATATGCACCTAATAATAATTGCTGACCTGTTTGGCCTGCCGCATAAAATGTACGTTGTACTTGTGTGCCACCAAAAGAACGATTGCTTAATAAGCCACCGTACTCACGTGCAAATGGCACACCTTGCGCAACACATTGATCAATGATATGGCTCGAAACTTCTGCTAAACGATGTACATTGCCTTCACGTGAACGATAATCTCCACCTTTAATGGTATCATAAAATAAACGGTAAACACTATCGCCATCATTTTGATAATTTTTTGCCGCGTTAATTCCACCTTGTGCTGCAATTGAATGTGCACGACGAGGCGAATCCTGAAAACAAAATACTTTTACTTTATATCCCATTTCAGCTAAAGATGCAGCAGCAGATGAACCCGCTAAACCTGATCCTATAACTAAAACTTCTAAACTCCTTTTATTTGCAGGATTTACAAGATGTACAGTAGATTTATATTTAGACCATTTCTGTTCTAACTGACCATCCGGTATTTTTGCGTCTAATTTTTTTGATGAAGCCATATCTTAAATGTTGAATTATTAATGTTGAATTTTGAATTATTTTACCAAACCAAAGTGCATTGCAATTGGCATAGATGCGAATATGATACAAATAACAATAGAAAAAATAATTCCAAATTTTTTAATATGTGGTGTGTATTTACGATGGTTTAATCCTAAAGTTTGAAAAGCAGATTGAAAACCATGCATTAAATGATATGCAAGTGAAACCATTGCTAATACATAAACCAATACTACTAAAGGGTTTTCAAATACTTCCAACATCTCATGATACATTGTTTCCTGACCAGGCATTTTTTCATAATCATTATGTGCAATGTGATCTGTAAAACGACTCAATACCCAAAAATGTTTCAAGTGAATAATTAAGAACATTAAAATTAGAGTACCTAACAAACCCATGGAACGGCTATACCAACTACTATTGGCCGCACCATTAAATTTTTCGTATGGAATTGGGCGTGCTTTGCGATTATCTAATGTGAGTACTAAAGCTTGAACAATATGTAAAATAATTCCTGCAAAAAGTACGATTTCCATTGCACGGATAATCCAATTGGTACCCATAAATTCAGCTCCTTTATTGAATGTTTCGCCACCATCATTAAAAAAAATCAAGCTATTTACAAAACAATGCACAATAAGAAAGGTGATCAGAAATAAACCTGTGACACCCATAATGAATTTTTTTCCGATTGAAGACTTTAAAAAACCAGCGTTATTGCTCATACGACTATTGAATTAAATTTATTTTAAGCGTTACAAATCTATCATTCTAAACAAATAAAACCAAGTATAAGCATTGGAAATGCACACAAGTTTTAAACTAAAATAGGGATAGAATTAAGGCTTAGCAAGGATATGATTACTATTTAGACTTATTTTAATTAATTGTCTATTAAAATGAGCTTATTATCTAAACCTCTTTTAATTGATGAAAAAAATTGCTTACTTCGTTAGTTCTATTTTATGGAGAAGGAAGTCCTTTTAGAGATAAAAAACCTGGTCACCGAATTTAAAACGGAAGACGAGTTTGTTAAAGCTGTTAACGATGTTAGTTTTACTCTTCATAAGGGAGAAACCATAGGTATTGTTGGGGAAAGTGGGTCAGGCAAATCGGTAACTTCCTTATCAGTTATGGGTTTAATTCCCAATCCTCCCGGCAAAATCACCAGTGGGGAGATCATTTATAAAACAAAAGATGGAAAAACAGTTGATCTCGTAAAAGCGCCTGAATCAGAAATGCGTAATTACCGTGGTAACGAAATAGCCATGATTTTTCAAGAGCCAATGACTTCGTTAAATCCGGTTATTAAATGCGGACAACAAGTTATGGAGGCTATTATTTTACACAAAAAAGTTTCTAAAAAACAAGCAAGGGCCATAACTCTCGATTTATTTAATCAAGTGCAATTACCAACTCCGGAACTGATGATGGATCGCTATCCTCATCAAATTTCGGGTGGACAAAAACAAAGGGTTATGATTGCTATGGCGATGAGCTGTAACCCGAATATTTTAATTGCCGATGAACCCACAACGGCATTAGACGTTACAGTTCAAAAAACCATTTTAGATCTGATGCAAAAATTGCAACAAGAACATAATATGGGTATTATGTTTATTACACACGATCTTGGTGTAATTGCTGAATTAGCTGATAAAGTTGTGGTGATGTACAAAGGTCAAATTGTTGAACAAGGTAATGTGCTCGATATTTTTAGTAACCCTCAACACCCTTATACAAAAAGTTTATTGGCTTGCCGACCACCACTAGACATGCGTTTGAAACGTTTACCGGTTGTAAGCGATTTTATGACTCGTGATGATGACGGAGTGATACATGAAATTAAACGCAACGTTGAAGAAACATTAAAGAATGTACGTGTAAGTGATTCAGAACGCAAAGCAGAACATATTGAACTATACAAACGAGAAAAAATTTTAGAAATAAAAAATGTAAAAACCTGGTTCCCTGCACACAAAACAATGTTTGGAAAAGTATTGGATTGGACAAAAGCAGTTGATGATGTTAGTTTTGACATTCATGAAGGTGAAACATTAGGATTGGTTGGAGAAAGTGGTTGTGGAAAATCTACTTTAGGTAGAACTATTATTAAATTAACTGATGCTCAAGAAGGCCAAATTTTTTATAGAAGACAAGAAATTCTAAGAATGAAGGAAAGTGATTTCCGACATTTAAGAAAAGATATTCAAATTATTTTTCAAGATCCTTATTCTTCTTTAAATCCACGTTTAACTATTGGAGATGCTTTAAACGAACCAATGAAAGTACATGGCATTGGTAAGAACAACGAAGAGCGTAAAAAAATGGTTTACGAATTGTTGGAGAAAGTTGGAATGGAAGCCAAGTTTTATTCCCGTTATCCTCATGAATTTAGTGGTGGACAAAGACAACGTGTTTGCATTGCCAGAGCACTATCTTTAAATCCGAAATTTATTATTTGTGATGAAAGTGTAAGTGCTTTAGATGTAAGTGTACAAGCACAAGTTTTAAATTTATTGAACGATTTAAAAAAAGAATTTAAGTTTACATATATTTTTATTAGTCACGACCTCAGCGTTGTAAAATTCATGAGCGACCGTATGGTTGTTATGAATCAAGGTAAAATAGAAGAAATGGGTGACGCTGATGAAATTTGCAATAACCCAAAAAGTGAATACACTCAAAAACTCATCAACTCAATTCCTAAAGGTCGCGCTGACGATATCAGAAAACACTTAGAAGAAAAAAATAAAGTAAATTCTTTTAGTGATTGGTTGAAGACGCCGGGAGGATAAAGGAAGTACGATTTACGAATGATGAAGTACGAGACAGGAGGCAAGAAGCACGACTGTGATTCTCTATATCAACGCATCTTCGTTTTATAAAAGCTTTGGGAAATTTTGTAGTTTTAAAAAGAATTGGAAATTAAATTGATTTCATAAGTTAAGATATAGGTTTTCTTTATATCGATTAAAAAAGTATAAGGGTTAACTGTAATGTCACACTCAGAGAGGTCGAAGTGCGAAAACTTGATAACTTTATGTTCTTCTCGACTGCCGCTCGAAGTGACAAATTCATCACAGTTCTAGCTTTCTAATTCTCAAAACATATTTAAAAGAAAAAAGTCCCAACATTGCTGTTAGGACTTTTCAATTTCAAAAAAATAATTTATTATTCAAATCTTCCCGTGTGGTTTTCGATATTCGCTTTTTCTTTTAAAGCGCTATAAAATTCCGCATCTGCTCTGTATGAAAACATTTGTTCCATGTTTCTTTTTTGAGCTTTGAAATCAGTCATTGGATCGGCAGGTTTCATACTGTTTACTTTCAAAACAAAAACACCTGTCTCGCCTGCAATTGGCTTAGTCGTAACGCCGGTTTTTGTTCCTGCAGCAGTTCCAACAAAAATATCATCATGTCCAACACCTTGAACATTGTGTGCCTCAGGAGATAGATTGTCTTGCGTTAGTGGTTCCAAATTCATTTTCTTAGCAATGTCTTCTATACTTGCTGCACCGGTTGCTTTCGTTTTAAATTCACTTAAAAATAATTTAGCCTTTTTTTGTTGAATTGCTTCAGTTGTAACTTCATCTTTAACTTCTTCTAAAGGCAAATAACCTTTGTTTTTTATAGAAGCTAATTTTATAACCAAATGTTTATCATTATAGCTAAACAAATTCACATCGCCTTTATTTGCATTATAAACCCACTTCACTAATTCCTTAGCATTTTCTACTGCAGGAATTGTAACATCGCTTTCCTGGATATTATCAGCAATACGCTTCGTTAATTTTTTTGCTTCAACTCCTTTTTCAAATAATTCACCTGTATTATTTTCACCTGCAAATTGTTTTGCTTCATCAAAAATTCTCTTCGTTGTTTCTTCACTTGGTTCAATTGGTTTAAATATTTGAGCCAAACGATAATTGGTGTGACGTGTAGGGCTTACGTCAACAACTTCAATAATATGATAACCAAATTGGGTTTCAACAACACTAATATTACCTTTAACACCCATTAAACCAGCATTTTTAAAAGGCTCTACAAATTGTTTGCTTTCATCAAACCAACCATAGTCACCACCTTTATCAATACTTCCTTTATCATCGGTCATTGTTTTAACCAAAGTATCAAAGGTTTGTTTTTTCTCTTTAATAAGAACTAATAAACTATCTGCAATTTTTTTCGCTCTCTCTTTGGCACGAGTTGGTTTTTGTGTTTGAGGATCAATTGTACCAATTAAAATATGACGAACTTTTGCGCTATCGGCAATTGATCTTATATCTTCTAATTTGTATATTTTAAAATAAGCACCTTCATTGTATGGTCCATAAACTGTTCCAACAGGATCTTTAAAAACATTTGTATCACGAATAATCATTGTTTTACGGCTGAAATCCTGAATAACTATATTTCCGTTTTGGCTTTCAGCCATCATATATGCAGTGTCTTCAGCTCTTGATTTATTTTTGAAACCTTCAGCAGCACGTTGTGCATCTTTTTCAATAGCAGCTACGTCTTCTTTACTTGGGATAATTGGAAAACTTACATATTCAATTTTTCTATTTGTATTCAATGTAATGTATTTGTATTTACTTTCATCATAACATTTTTTAATGTCATCGTCTGTAACTTTTACAGCGCTGTCACCAACAGAATCGTAACGTTTTTCTACAAAACTCACATTTAATTTTGCATTTTGTTGTAAGTAATTTTGTTTTGCTTCAGCAGTTGTAACATAAATAGCTTTACGCACAAGTGTAGCATATTTTTCAGCTAAACGTGTGTTTGTAACATCTTCTTCCATTTGCTTCACAAATAATTCCTGATCACCTGAAGCTGTACTCACAAACGAACGGAATTTATTTGGATCAAGAGAACCATCTGGACGCGCTAATTGCTCATAAATTTTTCCTGTTTTTTGATCAGTTAAACGTTGAATAATTGTTTGCACAGGATTAACCACCATGTTCTCATACAATTCATCTTCACTCACACTTAATCCTAAAATATTATATTGAGGTTTAATTACGTTATCAGAAATATATGCCTGGAAAATATAATCAACTACTTGTTTACGTGTTTGGTCATCAATATCATTTGATTGTTTTTGTTGACGAATCATGTTCAACTGATTCTCCACTTTGGTATAAAATTCGTTCCTGTCAATTTTTTTTCCATTTACCATTCCAATAACATTTTGATTACCACCAAAAATGGAAGCTCCGGAACCGAGCAAGCTTTCTAAAATAAAAATTACTAAGGCTAAACCTACAATACCCACCAATAATCCGGTACGCTTTCTAATGCTTTCTAAAATGTTCATTTCTATAAAAAATTTAAGACTGGCAAAGTTAAAATAATATCGTTGAATTCAAAAGAATAGTGGTAAAAATAGTTGAATGTAACTGACTGTATTTTAGTTATTTGCAAATGAAAGTATAAGCCAAGTTAGCTTATTTAAAATCTGCTTGTATTCATGCCTACACCATAGCAAGGGCGATGCGGATCACCTAATTTGAAATTAATGCTCAAACCATAAAAGAAATACCAGTCTTTTGTACGTGGATTTCCACGCATAGTAGCTATTTGATCATTAAGCAATCCTGCTTTATTTCTATAGGCGTATAATAAACCACTACTGGAAGTTGTTTTTGGATCAGGATATAATCCAGACACATCATCTAAATAATCGGTAAATGTTTTACGTGGTCCCCATTCGAATCCAATACCCATAAATTTCCCTAAATTATATTTGAAACCAATGCCAAAAGGGATACTAATTTGTTCCAAAAGATATGGTTTTGCTTGTCCCTCTGTCCTCAATGGTTGCAGTGATTGCCAGCCTTGACCGATATTACCTTTGGGATCGAAATGAAATCCGGCTATGCCAGCGAAAATATACATTGTGAAATAATGCTTATCATGTCCGATACGGTATTCTACAAAATTAAATTCAGAGATCGCATTAAATTCATAAATCGCAGATTGGAAATTAGCATTCCTTTGGAGTTGATCTGGATTAGAACTTTTTGAGTCGGATGCAGCAATATTACCATAGTTAAACCCAAAACGAAAAGCGTAACGATAATTAGTAGTGTATCTGAAAAATGCACCAACAGCAGGTTTTGAGTAGATGAAATGTTTGAATGTATTTAAATCACCAATATAATAGGAGCCGCCCAAGAACACACCTAATTCGCGTTGACGAAAATTACGTTTTGATGTTTGGGCTACTGTAAAAAAAACAGTAACAAAAACAAATATATAGGCCAATTTAAATCGCATGCAACTCTATAAACGTAAAAAAAGGGTTTTTATTGTACAACTAACCACTAAAAGGATCAATGCCTTTTATCGATTCCCCAAAGTAATTTATTACGAAGTGTGCTAAAAAAATGTTGTCCTTCCAGGTTTATAAGGTTAAACTTAAAATCGGCTAATTTTATTTTAATTTCGGTTTGAGGTGTAATAGAAGATGTAACAGAATCTAATGAAGCATAAAAGCTTTCATTTCTTCCGCTTACTTTAAAACTGATTTCCTTTTTATTTGGAATTACAATTGGCCTCACATTTAAATTATGCGGCGCAATTGGTGTAATAATAAAATTGTCTGAATCAGGCATCATAATTGGCCCACCACAACTCAGTGAATAAGCCGTGGAGCCTGTAGGTGTAGAAATAATAAGTCCGTCAGCAAAATATGAGTTTAAGAAAACGCCATCAACATACGTATCAATATTTATCATGGCGCCGCCTTCTTGTTTATGAACGGTGAACTCATTAAGCGCATAATTTATATCGCCAAAACAATTTTCGCAACCGGTTAACTCAATCAATTCGCGTTTATCTAAGGTAAATTTTTCTTTTAAAAGTAAAGTTGCTGCACGTTCAAGGTCATCTTTGTTTACATTTGCTAAAAACCCCAAACGCCCTGTATTTACGCCTAACACAGGGATACCTGATTTGCGAACCAACGATTTTGTTTCAAGCATGGTTCCATCTCCTCCTAAAGAAATAAGATGATCGGCCATTGCAATTAATTCGTCGGAGTTAGAAAATGTTTTTAATTCAAGATTGAAAGCATGCTCCTTTTTTAGGAACTCGTAAAATTCTTTAAAAATAACCAGCTCAACTTTTTCCTTTTTAAACAAATTATATAGTTGCTCAATATAAATTGGCAAGTTGTCTTTTGTTGAACGGGCGTAAACTGCGATAGTCATATAATTTCTTTTTTAGTTATTGATTTTGTCACCGCGCAATTCACGGAATCGTTTGCGTGCCTCAACTACAAAAATACTTCCCGGATAATTCTCAATAATTTTTTCATATGCTTCCTTGGCTTTTTCTTTATCTTTCAAACGGAATTCATATAACTCAGCCAATTTAAACTGGGCATCGTCACCATATAATTCGGTTGGATAAAACTCCAAAATATTTTTATACATTTTCTCTGCATCAGAATAATTACCCAATTTTTCATAGATAGCAGCTTTCTTGAAAAAAATATCATCACCGAGTGTATTGTTGTTGAATAATAAATTAATGCTATCCATTCGTTGAATCGCATCATTATAACGGTGTTGGAGGATCATTAATTCGGCGCTTGCAAATAATTTTAATGGAATATCATTTGTATCAACACCAATTGCATCCGTAATAATTAACGAAAGATCAAGAGCATCGTTCGCAATTAATTTTGTTGTAGCTCCTTTCAAAACATCACATTGTGTTTTAGCCCATTTAAAATCTCCTGCGTAAAAACTCAATTTTGCATTTTTAAATTTTGCTTCGTGTCCAATCGGTTCATACTTAAAATCTTTTTCCACTTGGGAATATAAAAGAGAAGCGTCCCAAATTTGTCCGATGAGTAAATAAATATCGCCTTGTAAAATTTTGTAATCGGCTTTATCTACCGGTTTTAAACTTTGGTTAAGTACAACTTCATCCAGTAAATCAATTGCCTCTTGTGGCTTATTTAAGTAATATGCTTTGAGTGTTGCCAAATTTTTTACAACAAACGTTTGCATAAAAGATCCTTTATATTTATTGGAAGCCGCTTCCAGTTTTTGCTCTACAGCAATTAATTCTTGTTGTGTAGGTTGTGGCTTTTCGATAACTAATTCATATTCTACACTTAAAATTTCAATGGAAGCAGGTTCAGAATAAGGACTACTTGATTTATCGATCAAATACTGATAACAACGAATCGCGGGTTCCCATGCCTTGTTAGACACGCATATTTTTGCCAACTCATAAATTCTTCTGCCATCTTCTTTGTTTCTTTTATCCAATGCTTTTGATTGTGTAAATGCCGCATCAAATTCTTTTTGTTGTTTTAAAATAAAGATCAAAAATTCTGCAAACACAGTTTTATCCGGCTTTGCCTGAATTCGCTTTTGTAATTCTTGTTTTAATATAGGATTTCTTAAGCCGCCATTTTCATCATCATACCCTAAAGAATTTTGTAAATTATTTTGAGCCATGTATAATTCCGAATCTCTAAAATCAATGGCGTCTAAATATTCGTTCACCATAGCTGTTATATCACCTTTCAATTTATATACTTCAGCACGCTCATAAAAATAAGGATATTCAGGTGTAGTTTTTTTTCCTTTGTTGTAAACTTCAATTGCATAGTCATACAATTTCAAATCCATAAATGCTTGTGCAAGATTAGAAATAAACGGTTGCACAGGAATTAATTCTTTTATGGCTTTCTCGTATGCTTCCTTCTCTTTTTTCTTATCGCTTATTAAGTTGTAAATATTACCAAGATATACGTAATAAGAAGCGTCGTTCTTGTTGAACTTAATTTGTTTCTTTGCAATTTTTTCGGCCTTACCAAAATCTTTTGCAGCAATCAAACTTTTATAATAACTGCTAAACCAAACGTTAGGATTATTATTGTATAGCTCTTCAAAATATACATTTGCTTTTTCAAAATCTTTTTGTTCGTAGTACTGAATAGCAAGTGACTCTTTGGTAGCAGTTGTTGGCGCAACATTAATTTGAGCCTGTGTTAAAAACTGAGAAAAAATAAAAATGAATAAAAATATGGGGAGTTTTGTAGACATTAAATTAGAATGCTCTTTCTTTTTTTCAATACCAAAATTCTAAATTAATAAGGCAAATGCTAATTAAAATTAAATTTTAATTGCACTTGTTTTCCATCCTGATCGAATTGAATATTATCGGATAAGTTCTTCATTAAAAATATTCCCCTGCCATTGATTTTATCAATATTTTCAGGTGCAGTAGGGTCAGGTAAATTCACATGATCAAAACCATTTCCTTCATCCAAAATACAAAATGTAATGCTGATTGAATCTATACTGTAATTAATAGTAACCGATTTTTCGGGATTATTATTATTACCATGTTGAATGGCATTATTTACCGCTTCAGTAACAGCAATAAGAATGTTGCCATAACGATCCTCGTTTACTTTATATTGCTCGCATACGTCATCAATAACTTGTTCAACTAAAGTTATATTTTGTGTGTCAGAACTAATTTTTAAATTTTCGCCTCTCGTTAAATTCATTTCTTGTTTACACTGTTAAAGTAGTTATTTACTTTTTCTTTATAAAAAGGAGTCAGACTTGGTGGTACTGTATTAATTAACTCCAATTCCTTTTCTTTTAGTCTTTTATACTCTAAAAACTGGCTAGGGTTACTTAAATTTTGATTTTTTGCCTCATTACTTTTCCTTTTCTCATCCTGCTCACGTTCACGCTCAGCTTTCTCACTTTCAAGCAGTTTCGTTAAAATATCATTCTGGCGTTTAATCATTTCGCTGCTAATACTTTTATTAACTAGCTCTTTTTCAGTTTGTTCCATCATATCTGCAATATCTCCACCCGGGTTTGAACCTTTATTTTTGAGTTTATCCATCAATTGTTGCATTTGCCTGCGAATTGCTTCCTGCTGGGCAGCCATCTTGGCAAATTGCTCGCTTGTTCCCGGCAAATTAAATCCACTACTTCCAGCCATACCCGGCTTTCCATTTCCTGGTTTCTGGCCCGGTTTTTCTCCCGGTTTATTTCCTGGTTTCTGACCAGGCTTTTGTCCTGGTTTTTCTCCTTTATCCATTGCATCTTTCAATGATTGCAATTGCTTATTTAATTGTTCCTGCAATTTTTTCATGTTTGGAATACTGGGCTTATCGGAAGGATTTTGACCAGTACCTGAACCCGGTTTTTTACACTTTCCTTTTTTTCCTTTTTGCTTAGCCTGTTCCTTCATTTTCTTTTGCATTTGCTCAAGCGATTCGTTCAAAAGCAACGCCAAATTATTTGCGGAAGTCATACTACTTTGCATACGCGTACTACTCTCAGCAGTATTTCTATCAGCTAAAGCTTTTATTGTTTTATCAATATTATTATTGATAGCACTGATCTCACGATTAATAATACTACTTACTTGTGGAGAGCGCTTGCTTAATGCCAATAAACTATCTTCAATAATTTTACTATCATCCTTTAATTTCTTTTGTTGCTGTGGAATCTTGATGTATTGCGGGTTATCAATGCGAGTGGTTCCTAATTGTTTCATTAAGTCTTCTTGTGAAAACGAAAGGTTTAATAAATTTTCTAAAATCTGACGTAAAGTTGCGGCATTTTCTGACTCTTGTTGTTGTTGTTCCTCTTCCATTTCATCCATCATCTCCTCTGCCATCTCTTCCATTTTTTTAGATGCGTCCTCTTGTGCTTTGGCTGCTTCTTTCTTATCATCTTTTTTTAAGTCCTCTGCACTTTTTTGCATCTGCTTACTTACTTCGTTTTGCTTTGCCTCATTTTTTGGAAGATCAGCGGGTTCCTCTAACTCTTTATTTTTCTTTTCTAATTCTTTAAGATCCTCTTTTAGTTTGTCAAATTCTTTACTAATGTCTTTTTGCTTTTCTTCTAAAGTTTTATTGTCTTTGTTTTTATTGTCCTGCTTCTTGTTATCTGGGTTTTTGTTATCTCCATTCTTGTTGTCTTTATTATCCTTATTTTCTGTTTCATTTTTTAAAGCGTCCTCTTTGCTTTTTAGTTCTTGTAATTTATCAACTGCATTCTGCATTTTTTCCTGCACTTCTAATTGCTTAAATAATTCCAAATTACGATCGAGTTCTTTTTCAATGTCTTTATTGGTCAATTTAAGTTCTTCCAGTTTTTGTTGTACCTGATCTTTATTTAATTGATTCATCGCTTTTTGCAATTCATCAAATAATTTTTTCATTTCTGGAGTCATTATTTGATCAAACAATTTTTCGAGCTCTTCTTGCTTCTCCACAATAGATTGATCCTGTGGAGAGAACTCGTTTTGCATTTGATTGTTTTGTTGATTCTCTTGCTTCACTTTTTCAACTTGATTTTTAAGTTGTTGTTGATTTTTCATGATCTCCTCTAACTTCTTTTTTTCTTCATAACTCATTTGATTTTTATCATTGAGTTTTTTAGAAAGGTCGCTCACATCTTTTTGCAATTGTTTTGCTTTTGAAATACTTTCTTCTAGATCTTTTTTGATCTCAGAATTATTCTTTGACGCATTTTCATTGATTTCATCTAAGGTTGCTGCTTTGTAAACCATAACAGATGTTTTAGAAGCTTTACTTCCATTTACACCATCGTTATCAAACACTTCAAAATAATATTCGATTTTATCACCGGGTTGCAGACTAAATGTTGTTGCGTTAAAATAATAAAAATAGTTTTGTGAAACCTGTTTTGGATTAATGATAATAGGGAAACTCTCAGTGATTTCTTTTGCAGCATTAGTTGAATCGGTATAATACTTTTTATATACAAATTTCATTTGTGAGAAACCGTAATCATCTTTAATGCTTCCACTTAAATAAATACTTTTGGGATCTAATGAGTCGGCCTTTTGACTGAGATCGATAGTTGGATACTGATCGGGAATAACATTCAATACATAAGATACCGAATCAATTGCTTTATTCACTTGTGTATTTGTTGCTTTTAAAATATAATTATTACTGTTTAAAAATTTGCGAGAATAAGTAAATTGATCTTTATTTGTTTGATTAGGATTGATTAGAGTATCTATAAAATGTAAAGAAAGTTGATCTGTATTTTTTGTATTGAATGTCCAAATAACTTTAGTACCCTGCGGCAATTGCATATCACCTGAATTAATAATTTGTTCATTTGGTTTATTCAAATAAGCCGGGTAGATTAATTGCGCACTAAATTGAGTAATTACAGGTTTCGGTAAAACTTTCAATTCATATTCTTTCGATTCAAAACCGGCGGCAGTTAAATTGAAGTCGGTGTTTTTTTGAACATTCTTAAAAATATAAGTGAAATTTATTTTATCCGTTTTCTCTAATTTGTATTCGATTCCATTTAGTTTTACAAAAACTTCGTTCGGAATTTGGTCTCCTGTAATTTTTACATTTAATTCATAATCTTGTGACTGCAAAGCACTGAGATCTTTATTGAGCAAATTAAATTCAAAAGGCATTTGCTTTGCGTAATACGTTTGATAATTTACCAAGCGCTGTGTGCCTTTATTAATAATACCCGGCCAAATAATATAAATAGAAAGAAAAAGAAATAAAACGGGCAATACATATTTTAAATACTTTTTGTTTTCCCGCAGATCAATAGCGGAGGCAAATGGCACAGGTTGTAATTCGTTTATTTTTTGATCGATGCTTGCCAATAATAAATCATTAGATCCAATTAAACCTTGTTGATTTTGAAGTTGAAGCACGTTTAGTAATTTATCCTGAACATTTGCAAAATGAGTTCCAATGATAGAAGCTGCATCTAAGTATGAAATAGTATCGCCAATCTTATTGAGTTTTAATAAAGGAATAGCAATGTATTTGGCGAGAACAAATCCGGTTAATCCCAAAAAACTGAAAAAGAAAATGGTTCTGACCGTGGTATCAAACTCTCCAAAATAATTCAAAAGTATAACCGTTAAAAATGCACCTACAAGTAATGCGAGCGAATATAGAGTTCCTTTAATCAACAAATTCTTATAGAACTTACGGATGAACTCATCTAGTTTTTGAATTAATATGTTGTTAGTGTTCGACAATTTTTTGATCTCAAGTTACATATTAAAGATGATAATTTCAAAGCTTTTCCATAAATGGTAGCAATGTAAAGATAACGAATCAGGAAGGGTTTTGGTACTGAAAAAATGTTAAGAAATTAGGCGTAAGATTAATGCTCAACGATCAACTTTTGGGTAGACTTAAACGAATCATTCTCCAACTCAATTAAATAGATCCCATTTGACAGGCTACTAATATCAGTAGGAGTATTGTATTGAATATCTTTCTCAATAATTAAAGTTCCCAGAAAGTTGAATATTTTCATTCTTGTTATTTCAAGTAAATCTATTTTTAAATCTGTATTAGCTGGATTCGGATAAAATAGTTTGTTATTATGAGTTAGGTTATTTTCTCCTAAATTAACTGTTCCATAACAATTCATGCAAAAATCCGATTCGTACTCAAAAAAATCTTTATTTTGATTAATAAGTCCTAGCCCAACGCCATATGTTAATGCATATATATCGCTTGACAAAATATATGTTACAGTATACGGTGGCCCTAATTGCCCAAAAGATCCAGGCTCATTTTGATGTGGCATTATTTTACCATTTATACTACTGCATGTAGGGCCATAATATTTATAAAAGGTGCCTTGATTATCCAATCCAAACTTTACCAAATTTACTCTTATACTGTATTGAAAATCAACCATCCCTGGATACATTTTATTCTCTAATAACTGCTTTGAATCTAAAGAAGAGTATGTTACATTCATATTGGTAAAACTTGCAGTGGCATATGGGTTACAATATTGATCATGATTACTGGTAATGCTTTTTTCATCAATGTTATAAATATAGCCAGTTGGCGTTACTGTTTTGCTTCTTACAATAACTGTTGTTATCGCACACCTTTCCGTTAATTGATTATCAACTTGTAAAAAACTATTCGCAGTACACCATTCATCCCCAACTTTGAAATTATAAAAATCCCAAGCATTTGGCACTTTGTTACCAAACAAAGGAATAGAATCATATTTAGCAGCATCTTCAATTCCAACCAAACGATAATATTTATTTTGCCCATACAGTTTAGGAAATTGAGTAACACCAAACTGCTTACTTAATACTAAAGTATCAATACTATTTACCAAGATTGTTTTTACAGAATCGATAATGGAAAAAATATTTTGAGTTGCTGTTGCAATACAAGTTGCGTTCAAATTATAAATACTATCAAATAACCAAGTTTGATTTAAGGTGCAAGTTGGTATGATCATGACCTTAGTTGTGTCATATAATTTTACCAAACCATTACTGTACTTTCTTATGTTTCTTTGAAGGAATTGTGGCTTATTTGTTGTCAATATACTTCCAGTAACCACACCTATTCTATTCATTGAATAAATAGTATCTGTTCCAACAATTTTTATTGTGTCAACAAACATCACATTTGAAATTAATTGAGAATTATTGTATTTATAATTATAGCGATAATTCTTATTAAATACATTCCAGTTTTGAGAAAAACAGAAACTAGAAAACGAAATGATAAATATAACAATAAAACTCCTCATAAATTTGTCTAATAAATATAGGGAAATAAAGGGTAGCCTCCAAACTTGCTGTTAATAAACAAAAAGTGTATCCTTATTGGACAAATAAACCTTATTCTTAAAATAAAATGCTTGATTTATTTTTTTCAGAGGAAACGAATCACAAACTTCCTCAAATAATTTATAATTATAGCTACAGAATTTATTAGCTTTTAAATAATAAATAATGTCATCATTTACTTGTATGTTTTTAAGATCTTTAATGCTTACGATTCTACTAAAGGTTCCAAAAATATCAAATACATAAATTCCAAGATCCGGGCAATTCAAAAATAAATTTCCGTTATGTTCGATCATGAAATTTGGCTTCAAATTTGTTTGTAAAATCTGTTTTAAATTTCCTGTAGAAGCAATCTGATTTAAATGTTCATCAAACCGGATTAATTCATTATTAGCTTTATTAAATATCCAAAAGCCATTGTTAGCCGATACACAAACCAATTCTGTTTGCTCGTAACCCATCTCTTCTAAAGAAACCGCATCCATGTTTTGGGACATTTGACTATCCAAAAATAAAATTTGTTGGTAATCTTTATAAAACAACATCAATCGTAATGCATTAGATGCATCTACACTTGTAATATCACCCAATTTTAAATTGCTATAGCGATTAAAATAATTTCCATTGGCCAAATATTTTAGAATCTCACTTTCTTTAATGAAATAACTATTCCCTAAATTATCTACAGCAAAATAATCATGCGCTTTTTTTATTATAAATGGCTTTGTATCATTTTGGAATGAAAGGAAACACAATCCAATCAAAAAAATAATTATATATGTTTTAGATGATTTCAACTGATATTATTTACTTCCAAAATTTCTTCCAATATATTCCTCTTGTTACTTAAACGCGGGACTTTATATTGTCCACCCAATTTATTATTTGCCTTTAACCAATTATAAAAAGTATTTTCAGGTACATTTTTTATTATAGGGTCGTGCAAAACAAAATTATTATAACGTTTAGCTTCATAATCGCTATTTTGTCTTTTTAGCGACTCATCTAATAACGCTACAAAGAACTCAAAATTGTTTGGCTGTTTTTCAAATTCAATTAACCACTCATGCGCCCCAGCCTTTTCACTCATAAAAACAGGTGCAACAGTATACTCTTTTACTTGTGCATGGGTTTTTTCGCAAGCAGATGCAATCGCACTATCAGCGTTATGCACCATTAATTCCTCACCAAAAGCATTGATATGCTGTTTTGTTCTTCCAATGATAATGATGCGATAAGGATTTATAGAAGTAAATTGGATTACATCTCCTAACTGATATCTCCACAAACCTGCATTAGTTGAAATAATAATTTCATAATCAATTCCAACTTTTACATCGTCCAAACAAATAACCGGCTTACTTTCATGCGCATGCAATTCTCTAAATTCATAAAAAATACCATAGTCTAACATCAATAATATTTCATCTGAATTTGCCTGGTCCTGAATCCCAAAAAAACCTTCAGATGCATTATATAATTGAAGATAAGAAACTGTATCGCTGCCAAACAATTGTTTGAACTGTTCTTTGTATGGAGCGAAGCTTACACCACCATGAAAATAAACTTCAAAATTAGGCCAAACTTCTTTGATGGTATTTACTTTCTTTTTTTGAAGAATGCGTTTCAATAACACCAACATCCAACTTGGAACACCCGCAACACTCGTTACATTTTCATTCATCATGCTTTCAGCAATTTTTTCCAATTTACTTTCCCACTCATCCATCAATGCAATTGTTACATCAGGAGCTCTAAAAAATTCAGCCCACATTGGTAAATTTTGGATGATAATTGCGCTTACATCTCCATGAAAAGATTGATGTTCACCAAAATGATCTTCTTTAAAACTTCCTCCTAATGCTAAATTTTTTCCGGTAAACAATTGTGTTTCGAGATTATTAATGCAATGAAGTGTAACCATATCTCGTCCACCTTTGTAATGACAACCATCTAAATGTTCCATCGTAACAGGTAAAAATTTACTTTTGTCGGTTGTGCCGCTGCTTTTCGCGAACCACTTTATTTCAGTTGGCCACAATAAATTTTGTTCGCCTTTTCGATTGCGTTCAATGTATGGCTTCAGAGATTCATAATCGTTTAACGGGATTTGGTTTCTAAATTTCTCATAACTATTAATAGAAGAAAAATCGTGTAGTTTACCATATTCCGTTTGAGAAGCATCTCCAATGAGATCATGCATCCATTCCATTTGTACATCAACCGGATATTTCATGAATAACTCAATTTGATGCATTCGCTTTTTCATCAACCAACTCGCTATGGAATTAATAAATGGCATTTATTTTTCAAATTCTTTTAGGAGATCATTCAAGCTTAATGCATTTAAACACATTTCTTTTGTAAGCATACCTTTTCGCGCAACACAAACGCCATAATACATATCATGATAGCCAAGCATTTGATGAGCGTCGGGATTAATAGATACTTTTACATTTTTTTCTAAACAATACCAAATCCATCTCCAATCCATATCTAAACGATAAGGATGCGCATTCAATTCCATACTCACTTTATTTGCGGCACAAGCATCAATTACTTTTTTATGATCAATAGGATAGCCAGGACGAGCTAACAGCAACCTGCCGGTTGGGTGACCTAAAATAGAAGTATATGGGTTTTCGATTGCTTTAATTAAACGTTGGGTTGCTTTTTCTTCGGTCATTTTTAAATTGGAGTGAACAGATGCAACTATAAAATCGAATGTCTTTAAAACATCTTCTTCATAATCTAAAGAACCGTCATTTAAAATATCACTCTCTATTCCGTTTAAAATTTTAAAACCAGTGTAATTTGCATTTAATTTCCGGATTTCCATTTGTTGTTCCCAAACACGATCTTCATTTAAACCACTTGCGTAAAAAGCAGATTTTGAGTGATCACAAATTCCTAAATATTCATAACCCAATTTTTGGCAATAGTCTACCATTTCTTTCAAAGTATTTACACCATCACTGTATGTTGTGTGATTATGAAGTATTCCTTTTAAATCTTTGTCATTTATAAGTTCAGGTATTTTATTGTTTTTTGCTAATTCAACTTCGTTTAATCCTTCCCGCAATTCAGGTTCTATGTATTGGAGATGAAGTTCATCATAAATTTCTTTCTCCGTTTTGTATTGTATTTTTTTTAGACTATTAAAATTAATTTTATTCAGATGTTCTTTTGTGGCTGTTAATTCAAATAATTTTTCGGTAAACTCCTCCGGTTTGCAAAGATGATATATAACCGGAGCAACAATTTCTTTTTCAAATGAGTTTAAATCAGAATTGATTTTTATATCACTTAAAATTTCAATCTTTTCAATTACTTCGCATTTTCTTCTGAAATCTCCAACAGGTGAAATTTGAATTGATGGTTGTTCTGATTTAACTTTTTCGATTAATTTATTTACTAATGATTCAACTGCAGCATAATGTCTTTTAGATGAATTCATTAATTTAAATTCGATACTCGCCTTTATACTCTCCTGCGTTTTTGCGCCAAAGCCTTTCAAGCTTGCTAAACGGTTTTCATTACATGCATATAACAATTCACCCACGCTTTCACAACCAAGTTCCTTCCAGATAGCATGTACTTTTTTTGGACCCAAACCTTTAATGGTTAATATTTCTACTACACCTGCAGGAGTCTTTTCTAAAAGTTCGTCTTGTTCTTTTGCGGAACCATGTTGGATTAATTCAAAAATAAATTTGGAAATACTTTTTCCAACACCTTCAATTTTATCAATATCTTCTTGCGTTTTATTTTCAAAATCGTAACGAAGTTTATCTAATCTATATGCTGCTCCTGCAAAAGCTTTTATTTTAAAAGGATTGCCGCCATGCAATTCTAAAAGCTTTGCATGCATTTCTAATGTTTCAACTATTTCGTCACTTGTCATTTTTAATATAAGCTTTTGCGATAACTAAATCATTTGGATTGGTGATCTTAATGTTTTCGAAATTTCCTTCAACTAAATTTATTTTTTCTCCGATAGATTCCAAAACAGTTGCATCATCGGTAAATCGTTTTGAGTATTTTTTGGTGAATGCCTTTTTTATAAGATTTATTTCAAAACACTGCGGTGTTTGAATAATTTTAAATTTATTGCGATCAACGGCTTTATTACTTTTTTCACTTACTTGCCGAACACTTTCAAATAATGTTATTGCAGGAATTGCATTTCCTTTTTGAGCTGCAACTGCGTAACATTCTTTAATTACGGCAACCGAAACAAACGGTCTGGCCGCATCATGTATTCCTAGTACTCCATTTGATGGGGGAATAAGGCCTAATGCATTTTTTACAGACTGAAAACGGTTTTCGCCACCCAACGTGATTTGAATATTTTTATTTGGAAAATGTTTTTGAATAATGTTTTTCATTTGTTTTTTAAAATCTTTATGTACTGCAATTACAATTTGAATACTTGATTTGTATTTCAAAAACTGTTGAATACTTAAAACGATAATTGGTGTATTGCTTATTTTTAGAAATTGTTTAGGTATCTCTGACCTCATTCGTAATCCGGTTCCCCCTGCTACAATTATAACATACTCCTTCTTCATACTCTAATATAAGCACAATTTAAGAAATTAAAAATACGATTTTTAGTCATGGATAAGGGCAAAAAAAATCCCGACTATTTAGCCGGGATCAATTAAATTTAATTTTATTATTTCTTTAATTTATCTGCAGGGATAACATATGTTTCCGTTAGATTAATATAAAGCATTGCGTTTTCAGGTAAATTACGAACACCTTTTTGCTCCAGTCTAAAATTCTCATCATAAAAAATTGGCATAAAAGGAGCGTCTTCAATAACTACTGCTTCTGCTTTACTTAAGATATCAAAGCGTTTTGCTTTATCCGGCTCTACTTGACTAGCTGCAAACAACGAATCAAATTTTGCGCTTTTATATCTGAAAAAATTAGTGAATGATTTTTCGTGAGGATTATCAGGCACATGCTTTCCATAAAACAAGGTTAAAAATGTTTCAGGATCTGGATAATCAGCACTCCAGGCAAGTCTGAAGAAATCTGATTTACCTGATTGAACATTTTCGATATGTTCTGCCAATGGAACTGTATTGATATTCACTTTAATATTTAAGTTCTCTTTTAGCATGCTTTGAATAACCTCAGCAACTAAAATGTTTCTGTCACCACCACCACCGTTAATTTCCAAACTAATTTCCGGAAAACCTTTTCCATCAGGATAACCAGCCGCTTTTAAAAGCTCTTTTGCTTTCGCAGGATCAAAGGCGTAACCTTTCACAGTTTTGTAATTGTAACCTTCTTTTTCGAATACTTCTGAGTATGGCATCATCCCATAATCTGCTGATGAACCTTCACCTTGAATTGTAAAGTCAGCAATTTTATGACGATCAATAGCATAGTTAAATGCCAAGCGAACATCTTTCTTTGCAAATACTGGATTACCTTGTACGTTGAATCCACAGAAACTCGAATTTAATGCAGCAGCTGTAATAATTTGAAATTCATTCTTTTTATTTTTTGCATCTGCTAAATCACCCATAATCTCAGAGAACATTTCAACAGGAATACGATAAATCATATCCAAATCGCCAGCTTTGAATTTTAATATTTCTGATTTTTTCTCGCGAATAAAACTCCATTTTACACCATCCAAATAAGGCAGCTGATTTCCATGTTGATCGATTCCCCAATAGTTAGGGTTTTTCTTCATGATAATAACTTCACCCTCTTTTATTGTTTCAATAAAAAACGGACCAGTTCCAACCGCTTTAATACGCATTTCGTTACCATATTTTGTTACTGCTTCTTTTGGATAAACAAAACAACCCGGCATAGCCAAAATATTTAGGAAACCTGTACTTGGAACAGTCATTTTTAAAACAATAGTGCTATCATTTACAACCACAACACCGCTAACTTTTTTCATGCTTCCACCTTTAGAGCTAGCATATGCTTCGTTTGCTCCTACTACTTTATCTTTGAAGGTAATTTCAAATGAATTGTTCCCAGGATCTTGAGAGCATAATTTATCAAAACTGTATTTTACATCAGCAGCATTTAAAACACGCCCTTTTCCTTCAGGAAAACAAGGGTCGTTGTGAAACTTTACATTGGGTCTAAGATGAAAAGTGAATTCTTTCAAATCCGGGCTAATCTCCCAGCGAGAGGCAATTGCCGGTTTTATTGTCAAATCTTCCGGATCGTATTTTACTAATCCTTCATAAACTTGGTAAGCAATATGATAACTTGGGATGTCATTAATTGACATTGGAACAAGACTCTTTAAATTCTCAACTTCATTTAAGCGTAAAATACCACCAGTATAAATTCCTCCCTTAGCCTCCGTTTTACCAGACTTATCATCCTTTTTATCGCCACCACAAGAACTGATTAATAGAGACAAAGATGCAACAGAAAATAATAATACTTTATTCATATTTATAATTTAACAATTAATTAGAATTCAGACTAAATTATGCAACAAAGTTATATTTTTAGCGTAACATTCCTAATATTTTCATAAAAAAAACCGAGTTTTCGATAAATCTTAACAATTGTCCTATCAGTTATAAATGGACTAACTTAACTCTACTAAAACCGGACAATGATCACTTTGTTTAGCCTCAGGAAGAATGTTTGCCCTAAGCAATTTATCTTTAAGATTAGTGCTTACAAGATTATAATCTATTCGCCAACCTAAATTTTTATTTCTTGAGTCTGCACGATAACTCCACCAACTATACTGATGTGGTTCAGAATTAAAAAGTCTAAAAGAATCAGTAAAACCACTATTCATAAAATTCTCCATCCATTCACGTTCTTCAGGTAAAAAACCACTGGATTTAGCATTTGAAATGGGGTTATGAATATCTATCGCTTTATGACAAATATTATAATCGCCACTCAAAATTAATTTTGGATATTTTACTTTTATTTGATCAATATATTTTTGAAAAAAGGAAAGCCATTCCATTTTAAATGCCTGTCTTTCTTCGCCACTGCTACCACTTGGATGATAAACGCTCATGACAGAATACTCTTTAAAATCTATTCGAATGATTCTTCCCCCGTCATCATATTTTTTTACACCACAACCATACTCAATATGCAATGGTTTATGTTTCGAAAAAACAGCAACGCCACTATACCCTTTTTTTTGCGCCGGATACCAATAATGGTGGTATCCTAATTCCTCGTAATCAAGCAACCGGAGCTGATCCGGAGTAGCCTTAATTTCTTGTAAACATAAAACATCCGGATTCGCATTTTTAATCCATTCAAGCAAACCCTTTCCTACCGCCGCTCTGATACCGTTTACGTTATAACTAATTATTCTCATAATGGCACCAAAGTACAGCTTGCAGGCCTTTAAACCAAAAATAATATCAGTTAAAACTTACACAATTTACTAACTTTAAAAACGTTTAAACTAAAATGTTAAAGAAGCGTTATTACCTCTTATTACTGCTGATTGCACTCAACGGATTAAACTTGAGTGCGCAGTATTTTAGAAGCGAACGCATAAAAAATTTTAAGGTAAAAAAAGACACGTTAAAATTAGATAGTTTAAGTTTAGTAAGAGCAAGTTTAAAAATTAATTATTTCCCAATTTCAGATTCCATTTACAAACCAAAAATTAATTACAATTTACATGCCTTAATTTTTAAAGGCAAAAAACCAGATAGCATTTCTGTATCCTACCGCGTATTTCCATTCGATTTTGAAGGTAATTATTATCATAGGGATGCATCACAACTTTATTCGGATTTATCTGCGCCTGATAAACCTTTTACGATTAAATACAGCGACGATAAATATTCTAATAATTTATTAAAGAATGACGGATTAAGTAAGAATGGAAATATTAGCAGGGGGATTTCGGTTGGTAACAATCAAGATGCAGTATTGAATTCGAATTTAAATTTACAAGTGAGCGGTAAATTAACTCCGGAAATAGATTTATTAATGGCTGCTACCGATAATAATATTCCATTTCAGGCAGATGGAACAACTGCTCAATTGCAAGAATTTGATAAAGTATTTGTGCAGTTAAATAACGCGAGTACTAAATTAATTGTTGGTGATTATCAATTACAAAAACCACAAAATAGTTACTTCATGAATTTTTTTAAACGTGCTCAAGGCGTTAATTTAGAAAATAAATATGTTGATAGCACTAATAATAAACCTCTCATTTTTAAAACTCAAATTGCAGGTGCCATATCACGCGGTAAATTTTCGCGACAAGTATTTTACGGTACAGAAAATAATCAAGGTCCATACCGTTTAAAAGGTGCCGACAATGAAACATTCATAATTGTATTAAGTGGTACAGAAAAAATTTATATTGATGGCAAGCTTTTATTGCGCGGACAAGAAAACGATTATATTATTGATTATAATACAGGTGAATTAACTTTTACAGCAAAACAACAAATAACAAAAGACAAACGAATTGTAACTGAATTTCAATATGCAGAAAGAAATTATTCGCGGTCTTTATTTCTTTTAGGAGAAGAAATACAAGGTAAAAAAGCAAAAGTGTATTTTAATTTTTATAGTGAGCAGGACAATAAGAACAGGCCATTACAGCAAACTTTATCTCAAGAACAGAAAGGTATTTTAGCAAGAGTTGGTGACACGCTTGACAAAGCTTATTTCAGTGGCGCACAACTGGCACCATTTAATCCAACTGATGTTTTTTATTGGAAAAAAGATACCATTGTAAATGCGATAAGATACGATTCTATTTATGTGTATTCAACAAATCCTGATAGCGCAAAATATCAAGTTAATTTTAGCAATGTTGGTCAGGGTTTAGGTAATTACAATGAAATAACTTCTGCTGCCAATGGCAAAGTATATCAATGGGTTGCTCCAGTTAATAATATTAGGCAAGGTACATATGAACCAATAATAGCATTGATAAGCCCGAAAAGAAATCAAATGTTTACGGCGGGTATTAATTATTCGCTAACGAACCACAACTCTTTAACTTTAGAAGGTGCGTATACAAATAATGATGTAAATACTTTTAGTACGGCTGACAAAGGAAATGATAATGGAAGTGGCGTAAAAGTAATTAGTAAAAATGAAAAAATAATTTTGAAAGACTCCGTGCGAACGGGTTCAAAATTCGTTTATAATTTGAATTACGAATATGTTCAAAAGAATTTTAAACAGGTAGAACGATTCAGGAGCATTGAATTTGATAGAGATTGGAACAGGCCTTTAACCAGCGTGATATTAAATGACCAACACATAGGAACAATGGAATTGGGATATGTAAAGCAGAATAGATTTTCAACTACATACCAACTAAATAGTTTTATTGAAGGTAATGATTACAAAGGTATAAAACACAATTTGGAAACCCGTTACAGTAAAAGAGATTTTAAAAGTCAGTACACAGGAAGTTATTTAACGAGCGACGATAAAAGTGTGAACACTGCTTTTTACCGTCATAAAATAACTGCCAACCAAAAGCTTGGCAAATTAAAAGTTGGTTATAGTGATGTTTTTGAAAACAATAAATTTATATTGGATAGTACAAGAAGATACAGTCCGCGCACTTATCAATTTTGGGAATGGGAAGGAAGTATAAGTACTGCCGACACCACAAAAAACAATATCAAATTATTTTACAAAGAGCGTAGAGATAAACAAGCTTATAATAATGAAGTGAAAGACAGTACAAAGGCTACTAATATTGGTATACAAGCCACAATCAATTCTATTAAAAATAATCCGATTACGATTTATATTACCTACCGTCAATTAGATTTAAAAAACACAGTGAGCAGTATCCTAAAACCAGACAATACTTTTTTAAATCGTTTGGAGTATAACCCCCGTTGGTATAAAGGATTTCTGACAATGAGTTTATTTTATGAAACCGGATATGGCTTAGAAAATAAAAAAGAATTTTATTATCTTCAGGTAGCACCCGGGCAAGGGCAATATTCATGGATAGATTATAACGGGGATCAAATAAAACAGTTGAATGAATTTGAAGTTGCACAATTCAGTGATCAAGCACAATACATCAGGGTTTACACACCGACCAATCAATACATAAAAATTTTACAAAATCAATTGAGTGCAAGTATTAATGTAAAACCCGCGAGTTTACTTCGTACTAAAAAAGATGCTCTTTCTAAATTTGCTTCAAGATGGGCTTTACAAACAGCTTACAGAATTGATAACAGGACAACAGATAACGGACAATTATATTATTTCAATCCTTTTTTAAGTGTTAATGATACTTTAATGATTGCCAGCAATAATAATTTAAGGCAAAGCGTTTTCTTTAATCAATCATCTGCAGTATTTGGAGGCGATTATACTTATACAAATAATTCATCTAAACAATTATTGAACGGAAGTATTGAAACACGTTTATTGGAAACCCACGAATTAAAATCACGTTTTAATTTTGCTAAATGGTTAACAATTAGTAATACAAGTTTAGTGGGAATAAAGGGCAATCAATCGCTGCTTTTTACGAGTAGAGATTTTTTAATACATACACGAGAAAGTGAACAAAAATTAAGTTACCAACCAGGGACAATTTTTAGAATTAGTTTGATTTATAAATACAGCGAAAAAGCTAATACTTTTAGCGAAGGATTTCAAAAAGCTTATATACAAACTTCGGGCTTAGAGTTAAAATACAATCAATCAGAAAAAGGGAGTTTTAATATGAAAATGGATATCGTGCGAATAAAATATAATGACATTGAATCGTCAGCAATTGCTTTTGAAATGTTGAATGGTTTAGCTGCGGGAACAAATTACACCTGGGAAGTATTATATCAACGAAACATCAATTCAAACTTACAAATCAGCATTAGTTATAATGGAAGAAAAACTGCCAGCTCAAGCAATATTGTTCATTTGGGCAGTGGAACGCTAAGAGCTTTCTTTTAAAAATTATTTCTTTAACAAGAAACCTTTTTCTAAAGTAACTGTTTCTTTTGCACCAAGCTTTAATTCAAAATCTTCAGTTATATCTTGAAATCCTTTTTTCTTAACAGAGATCTTATAATTTTGGCCGCCTTTTAAAGTTAAAAAATATTCCCCGTTTTCATTTGTTGTAGTTGAAGCGACTGAATTTCCTGAAGCATCCATAATATTTATTTCAACCTCTGATAAACCATATCCTTCGTAACCTTCTCTTATTGTTCCTTTCAAAATACTCAATCCATCATTCACTTTAACTTTATTGTCTTTTTCTAAAATCGCATAATCTTTTAAATTAATCCTATAGATATCGCTCTCACCTAAACCACCTGCTCGTTCACTTGAGAAATAAGCAGTTTTTCCATTTGCACTTATTGTTAGTTGACCTTCTTTGGCCGAGCTATTAATTGGAAAACCCAGATTAACCGGCTCACTCCATTTAGTACCTTCCAAAACGGTTTTAAAAATGTCATAACTACCCATACTGTTAGGTCCGTTGCTGCAAAAGAATAATGTTTTCCCATCAGGAGCAAGGAACATACCACCTTCGTCATAAATTGAATTAATTGGAGCTCCAACATTAACAGGCACACCCCATTCTTTTTTATTTATTTTTTCTACCATCCAAATATCACTGCCACCTAAGCCACCCTTGCGTTCGCTTGTAAAAAATAATCTCTTCCCATCAGGTGAAATGCAAGCTCCACCCTCCCAATATGTAGATGCTAAAGGTTTTCCAAATGGCACAGGTGTTTTCCATTTTCCATTACTTATTTTGCTTACAAAAATATCGCCGCCTCGTGACGATTTATCATTGATATCGTTTTTATAAAGAAAAATTTGCTTGCCATCAGGTGAAATACTTGAGCAGGCATCGTGCGCTTTTGTGTTCACAGAACCGGATACTGCCTTCGCGTTTGAATATTTTCCGGTTGCAGTATCACGTGTTGCTATATATACATCTTCAAAGTATTTTCCATCACCTTCTACATCAACTTCAGAATTGGGATTTTCAGGACGACGAGTTGTAAATACCATAAGAGATCCATCAGCTGTAATACATGGATTTTTATCATCGTATTTACTATTGATTTCCGGGCCTCCATTTTCAATTTCGACATCAATTGGATTAGCAGTTAATTTTTTCGCAACGTTACACTGACTAATAAAGACAGTGGCATCTTGGTGGTCTACATCTCCAGGTTTTGAATTAGCAGTACATAAATTAAACTCTGCAATTGCATCATCATACTTTTCTTCTTTCTGAAATATTTCACCAAGTATAAAATGTGTTGCTGCTTTATTTGCGTTTAAACTAATTGATTTATTTAATTGTTCTTTCGCATTACTCAATTGATTTAACATGAAATAAGAGTACCCTAAATAATAATATACATTGGCATCATTAGGTGAGGTTTTTGCGATATCTTTAAACGAATTAATTGCGCCGAGATATTGTCCGCCGTATATTTTTTGTTTTGCAATTTCTATTTTTGCTTTATCGGCAGTACTTGTAAATACGTTTTGTCCAAACAAGTAAGTATTTATTAAAACGAGGAAAGTTATTTTTTTAATCATAATAATTTAATTGAATCTAAAATACTACTTTTTTTAATAGAATAAAATCTTTGTTTTTGCAACTTATGATATCCAAAAATTAAAAACCCCCAACAAATCGTTGGGGGTTTTTAATTTATTTTTTTGGTGCCGGGGGAGTTTTTTGCGGACCATTTGGGTTTGGATTTTTTTGTACCGGAGCACCTGCACCCGGAACATTTGCTAATGGCATTCCATCCAATTTTTTCTTAACCGCTGCAAGAATATCTTCAGCTGCTTCGCTATATAATACATTTCCCATACTTGTATCAAATACATATTTATAGCCACCTTCTTTTGCAACAATTTCAATTCCTTTTTTTGCTTTATCCATAATAGGTGCTGTTAATTCACCATATTTTTTTTGGTAATCTTGTTGTGCCTGACTTCTGAAATCCTCTATTCTACGTTGCATTTGAGTTAGTTCCTCTTCTTTTGTTTTTTTCACAAGATCGCTCATGCCATCTCCACCTGCCATGTAATCGCTGTATTTTTTTTGAAACTCATCACTCATTTTAGCAACTTCAGCTTCCAGGTTTTTTAAATAAGTTTGCGCAACATCTTTTGCGGTTTTAGTTTCAGGCATTAAGCTTACTAAAGAATCTAAACTTAAGTGAGCTATTTTTTGTGCACTTAGCATTGAAGTACATGCTACAGCAGCAAAAATAAATACTGCTTTTTTAATTGTTCTTTTCATCTTGTTTTATATATTTTATTTAAATGATTAAATGGAATTGGCCATATTTATTTTCTTTTATACCATTAGGTATATGGCTATTTCATTTTCTTGCTTTTTATATTTTACTTTTTATAACCTAATAAATTTAATACATCATCGCTTCTATCATACTTCGGGTTGGCATACAATATTGCAACTTGCCCTGCTTTATCGAGCACAAAACCCAAACCATTTTTTTCAGCTACACTTTTAATTGCGTTATAAACCTTATCCTGTATAGGTTTTACTAACTCAACGCGCTTCTTAAATAACTCACCGTCAACTCCAAATCTTTGTTTTTGAAGATCTTTAGCTTCCTTTTCTCTGTTTAAGATCTCATTTTCACGTTTCTTTTTCATATCATCAGTTAACAAAACTGCATCTGCCTGATATGCTTTATATAATTTATCAATCTCGGTATACTTAGCTTCAATTTCTTTTTGCCACTGCACACTTGTTTTATCTAATTCCGCTTGTGCACCTTTATATTCAGGAATTTGACCCAGAATATAATCTGTATCAACATATCCGAATTTTGCTGCCGTTTGCGCATTTGCAGTAAAAGTAGCAATTACTACAAATATTATAAGGACTAATTTTTTCATTTTATTTCAATTATTTAATATTCATAAAACGCACCAATTTACGCATTTATTTGTAATTAACATTTTATACCAAATATAACTACAAAACATTCCAATCTGCTCGTTCTTTTCCACCAAGGCCTCTTCAAAAAATGGTTCCGTAGCTTAGGCTATGCAACAATTTTTTTCATCGTCTTGGCAAAAAATTACATCGCATCTTTGGTCTATTTTTTAATTACATTTGGTATTATAACTCGCCCAGCTGACCACCAATTGTAAAATGGAATTGACCTTTGCCATTACCAGCACCAGCCTGATTAATATTATCAAAGCCCCAACCATAATCAATACCCAATAAACCAAACATTGGTAAAAACACCCTTAAACCAATACCAGCACTACGTTTAACTTGAAATGGATTAAAGGTTTTAAAATCTGCATATGCATTTCCGGCTTCCGCAAAACCTAGAACGAATATGGTTGCCTGAGGATTAAGCGTAATAGGATATCTTAATTCCATTGTATAACGCGATACAATTGGATCTCCGGTAGAGGCAGATAATGAATTATCCGGATAACCACGTAAACCGATAATCTCACGGGCAACAAAATTCTGGAATCCGCTTAATCCGCTACCACCTACATAAAAACGTTCGAAAGGACTATAACCAACATTTTTGTTATAGTATCCCAAGAAACCATAACCAATTTTTGTTCTCAATACTAAATTGCGTGCTTCTTTGCCTTCAGCTGCTTTCTTGTTCGTTAATTGGGTGAACCATTCGGCAGTAATTTTATATTTTTGGTACTCAATAAATTGGAATCTTTGATTTACAGTCAGATCAGCATAATTCTTATGATTAAACAAAGAATACGGCGGAGTAAATTGACCCAATAAAGTGAAATTAGAACCTGTTTTAGGATAAATAGGCTGATCTACTGAATTACGTTGAATGGTTATATTGGTATTGATATCGTTCGCATTTCCATTTGTGAAAATAAAAGAGCTGTAATTGTGTAAATTATAATGATTATAATTAATAGAGTTAAACATGCTGAAATAATTATCTGGCCATTTTAAACGGCGACCAAAATGGAAAGACCCACCCCAAATTGACATATTTGAATTAGCAGGATTTAGAACTTTTTCAGCACGATTAAGATATTCAGGTACACCATTACTAAACAGAGTATGAAATGCTGAAAAAGTTAATGAATTTGGTTTTTTTCCACCTAACCAAGGCTCAGTAAACGAAAAATTATATGATTGATAAGCTTTACCATTTGTTTGACCTCTGATAGATAATTGTTGGCCATCGCCACTCGGTAATGGTCGCCAAGATTCTTTCTTCAAAATATTCTTCATAGAGAAATTATTGAACTTTAACCCTAATGTGCCTATAATACCAACTGCACCAGTAGTAGTACCCAAACCGGAAGTTGAATTAAGAGCGCTTCCACCATATCCACCACTTAATTCTATTTGATCACTTGGTTTCTCTTCAACGGTATACTCGATGTCAACAGTACCATCCGCAGGGTTTGGAGTAGGCACAACATTCATTTTTTCAGGATTGAAGAAAGTCAATTGAGATAACTCACGTTGTGTACGCATGATATCTGATCTACGAAATAATTGCCCTGGCCTGGTTCTTATCTCACGATAAATTACATGATCATTAGTTTTATCATTTCCCTTTACTGTTACTTTATTAATGGTAGCTTGTTTACCTTCATAAATAATAATATCGTAATCAATTGTATCATTATGAACATTGCTTTCCTGTGGCGTAAGGTTAAAAAATAAATAACCATCATCCATATAAAGAGATGAAATATCAAAACCATTTGGGTTCATAAATAACTTTTGCTCTAACTTACTTTGATTATAAACTTCGCCCGGTTTAATATTTACAATAGTATCTAATTGAGTACTTCTATATTTTGTATTACCATACCATTTAAATTTTCCAAAATAATATTTATCTCCTTCCTCAACTGTGATATCAATATTTACTTTATTAGGTTCAACAAAATAAACTGTGTCTTTCACAACACGTGCGTCTCTATAGCCTTTTGAACTATATTTTTCTCCAATTGCTGGCAAATCATTTTCAAGATTTTCCTGAAGATATTTACCGGAATTAAAAGGATTCCACCAACGTTTAGGTTTGGTTTCTTTTAATTTACGTCGCAGTTGAGCATCAGTAAGAATGGTGTTTCCAATAATGTTAACTTCTTTGATACGAACTTTAGAACCTTTATCTACTTTGATAGTTAAAATAACATGAGGTGTTTTTGCAGTGATATCCTTTTCCATTATGATATCAACTTTATTAAAATAAAATCCTTTTTCTAAATAAAAATCATGAACTGTATTTTTGATTGTACCAATCATGTAATCTGTAATCACTTTTTCTTTAAGTAATCTTATTTTACCTCTAATGTCATCCGCATCACTTTTTTTAACATCACCTCTAAATGCAAATTTTGAAAGGCGTGGTCGTTCTACAACTTTAATGACGAGAAAAACGTCATTACCAATAACTTTTTCTTTGTAAATTTCAATGCTTTCAAACAAATATTGTTTCCATAATGTTTTAATGGCATCGGTAATTTTATCGCTTGGAATTGTAATTGGATCACCTTGATCAAGTTTAGATAACAAACGAATTACATTCTTATCTGAGTTTTCGGCGCCTTCTATTCTAATTCCGCCAATTATATATTTCTTAGGTGCTTTAACACTTTCAAGCTCTAAACTATCCGGATTTTGTGCCTTAGAATATAAGCATAGCAAAACAGAAACAAATATGAATACAATTTTTCTGCTCATTAATTTTTTGTCAATTGGTCACTTGTTAAACCAAATCTTCGTTCACGATTTTGATAAGATACAATTGCTTTATAAAATTCATTTTTCCTAAAATCGGGCCACAATACTTCTGTAAAATAAAACTCAGCATAGGCAAGCTGCCACAATAAAAAATTACTGATTCGATGTTCGCCGCTTGTTCTTATCATTAATTCCGGGTCAGGATAATTAACGGTACATAAATATTTTTCTATCATTTCTGCAGTAACCTCTTCCGGTTTTATTTTACCCAATTTTACTTGTTGAGTAATTTGTTTAACAGAATTAGTTATTTCCCATTTGCTTGAATAACTTAATGCCAGAATAAGCGTTACCCTAGAATTACCCGAGGTTATATTAATTGATTCTTGTAATTCATCTTGACACGATTTCGGTAAACTTGTAATATCACCAATCGCTTGAAGCTTAACTCCATTTTTGTTTAAGTTGGGCGTTTCCAAACTAATGGTTGACACAAGAAGTTCCATTAGGGCATCAACTTCATCTTTTGGTCGATTCCAATTTTCAGTACTAAATGCATAAAGTGTTAAGTACTTAACCCCAACTTCTGCGCAAGCCTCAACTATTTCACGGACCGAATTTACCCCTTCGTAATGACCAAACACTCTGTCTTCCCCTTGCTGCTTTGCCCAACGTCCATTTCCATCCATAATAATGGCAATATGTTGGGGAACATTCGTTTTATTAATTTGGCTTAAATAGTCCATTTTTATAGTCTCGCAAAGATAGTAAAATCAAGAAAGTGGGCAATTATAGCATTGGAATTAATGATTTTTAACAAGGTGCAAAAACTTGCATGCTACAATTCATAAATTTAAAAAGATTTTAATTGATCAAAATCCACCAAATTAAAAATTGAAAATCTGTGATCAATAACAGATATTTGTTTTCTATTAATGTCGTCGCCAAAAGAAATATCTGCAATTGAATATACATACAATTTGCCGGAAACTAAAATTGCTCATTTTCCTGTAACACCAAAACATGATAGTAAATTATTGATTTACAAAAACGGAATAATTGAAGAAACAATTTTCAAAGAACTAGATAAAAAATTAAATGAAGACAGTTTACTAATTTTAAATAATACAAAAGTTTTACAAGCGAGAATTGTTTTTGAAAAAGAAACCGGTGGAAAAATTGAAATTTTTTGTTTGCAGCCAGCACATGGAAATTTGTGGCACAAAATATTAAATCATAAAAAAAAGGTTGAATTAGAATGCTTGATTGGTGGTTTCAATAAATGGAAAAATGGAACATTAACAAAAGAAATTAAAATTAATTCAAAGACAATTGTTTTAAAAGCGACTTACTTAAATGAACTTCCAAGTGGAAAAATTGTTCAGTTAGATTGGAATGATGATGAAATAAGTTTAAATGAAATTCTTGAGTTTGCCGGAGAAACGCCATTACCACCATATATTCAAAGACAATCGGAAGTGGCAGATAAATTATTTTATCAAACTTATTATGCTTTACAAGAAGGTTCAGTTGCTGCACCAACAGCGGGATTGCATTTTACAAAAGAAGTATTTGAAGGCCTAGAGAAAAAGAAAATAAAAAAATTATTTGTGACACTCCACGTTGGCGCAGGAACATTTAAACCAATAAAAAGTGATTTATTAGCGGAGCATGTGATGCATAAAGAATGGATGTGCGTTACCCAAAATCAATTAAAGGAATTACTACAAACAAAAACAAATAAAATTGCTGTTGGCACAACCAGTTTACGGTTTCTAGAAAGTATATATTGGCTGGGTGTTCTGTTATTAGAGGATAAAACAATTGAACTTTCAGAATTAAAATTAAAGCAATGGGATGCATATTCAAAAAATAAAAACATAACGCAAACTGAAGCTTTAAATGCATTGTTAAAAAAAATGGAAAATGAAAATGCAGAAGAGTTTTACACCCAGACTCAAATATTAATTGCACCCGGTTATACGTTTAAAATGACAGATGCGCTCATCACCAATTTTCATCAACCTAATTCAACCCTTCTATTAATAATAGCAGCGGCTGCTGGCGAAGATTGGAAAAAAATATATGATTATGCTTTGTTGAATAATTTTAGATTCCTAAGCTACGGTGATAGTAGTTTAATTTGGATAAATAAAAAGAATTAATAGAGTTCCTTTTTATTCTCTATCTTGAAAGTCTATCATAAACTTGAACATATTTTTGGATAGCAGTTTTGACATCAAAATGATCTAAAGCAATTTTTCGATAATTGACTTCCTTTTTTAATTGACGTAAGAATTCATCGCAAGCCTTTTCATACGATTCTTTTGTGAAAGAATTAATCAAAATACCGCCCTCATTTTGCTTAAAATAAATGTCGTTATCGCCGATGCCAGAATTGGTGATGATGGGTAAATTCATTGACCAACATTCTGCCATTTTTGTTGGTGAAGACGCAATTTTTGAATACGCGGGTTTAATAAAAAAGAGAGACGCTTTTGCCAGTGCCAAATAATTTGGAACATCCAAATAAGACGCACTTTGAAATTGAATGATTGATCTTTCTTCTGATGTATAATTTTGTAGGGTTAAATTCAGTTCTTTAATGTCTCTTGTAAGAATTAGTAATTTAATATTTGGTATTTTTTGTTTCCACACTAAAATACAATCAATCATTTCTTTTGTATAATACCAAGTTCCTATTGAACCTGTATAAATTATTAGAAAATCATTTTCAGAAATTGTCGGTAATAGATTTTGAATTTGTTCTTTGTTAAAATAATCAGTGTTTGTACAACATGGAATAACAATTGTTTTTGATGAGATCAATTTCTCAGTGAAACGTGAAGAGAGATCTTTATAGGCCGCATATGTTAAAGAAACAATTGCATCTGATTTTTGAATATATTGTTTTTCTTTGCTTTTGAAATAGTGATAAAAAACATTATGTAATATATTTGATCGTCTCCAAATATTTCCGTCCATGCGTTCATCAGCCCAATATCCTCTCATGTCGAATACAAAAGGAATATTATATTTTTCTTTAAATCTTAAACCAATAAGTGAAGCTAAATAGCTACGACAATGAATCAAAGAGATTTTTTTGAGTTGAACTATTTTTTTAGCCATTCTAGCTAATTTCTGAATATACAAAAATCGGGTTAAAAAATTACCCTCTTTATCGTAAGGAATGTAAATCCAATTTATAGAAAACTGTGAAAGTAATTTTTCTATGTTTTCTTTTTCAATGCGGAGAGCATCAGTTTTTTCGCATGAGAGAATAGTTATATGATATTCACCCTGCTTGGCGATACCAATCAGATAAGGCAAAATTTGCGACTGGCCAAGCGGATCGCTCAATCCATCAAAAGTTATATATAAGGTGTTTTTGTTCAATGAAATTAATTATTTAGCTTTATAGAACTGCTATGGATATATTTGATTTATTACTTTCTCCATTTTATTTAATCGTTGCTTTTTTTCTTGCCTATAAATATAAAGCAAAACATGAATATAAAAGTGGGGCTTATAAATACTTTTTACCAGGCCTAACAGCAAAAATTATTGGTGCTATAAGTTTGGGTCTCGTATACACTTATTATTATCCAAGCGGCGATACCATTAATTATTTTAATACAGCGAAAGCCTTCATAGATGTTTTTATGAATAAGCCGGGAGATTTTTTTTACCTTTATTTTGGTAGTCCATCTTTTTCAGAATATTACTTGTTTAGAACGGGGGAAGATTTTGTGTATTGGGTAAATGATCCTTACGCTTATTTCGTAGCTAAATGTTTTTTTCCTTTTGTTTTATTAGGTTGTAAAAGCTACATGGCATCTTCAATAATTCTTGCTTCATTATGTTACTTAAGTGTTTGGAAACTTTATGAAGTTTTTATAAATGAATTTCCAGGACTTGTAAAAGAATTTGCTTATTCTATTTTATTTATTCCATCAGTTGTTTTTTGGGGGGGTGGATTAATGAAAGATAGCATTACTTTTTCTTCTGTATGTTTATACGTGTATGGGTTTTATTGGTTCTTGATCCAAAAAAGGTATAAATATTCATTTGTTATTTCCATATTAGTTGCTTCCTTTTTATTATTATCAATAAAACCTTACGTTTTTTTTGCATTACTTCCCGGTTCAGTAGTTTGGTTTGTAGCAACTAAAGTAGAAAAAATAAAAAATGGTTTTGTGAAAATTATGATAGCGCCAACTATTATTGCTTTTGGTGGATTATTGACTTTTTATTTAATAAATACACTTGGTGATAAATTAGGTAAATATTCAATAGATAAAATTTTTGCTACCGCTCATGGTGCACAAAATGACCTAAAACAAAGTTATTATCAGGGTAATACTTTTGATATTGGCGATTACGAACCCAATTTTTTAGGAATACTTTCTGTTTCGCATAAGGCTATTTTTGCATCTTTATTCAGGCCAACTATTTTTGACATCAGAAATATTATTATGTTTTTTTCAGCTCTTGAAAACACTTTTTTGCTCTTATTTTGTATTTATTTGTTTGTGAAATTAAAGGTTTATAAATTTTTTGTTATCATCCGATCTAATTCACTCGCTCTTTTTTCTATGATATTTGCTTTGTTTTTTGCTTTATCAGTTGGCGTATCTATTTCTAATTTTGGAACTTTAGTACGGTTAAAGATACCGTGTATACCATTTTTTGTTTCAAGCTTGGTAATTGTAAATTATTTAATTACTAATCCTACAAAATTAAAAAATGATGGGTCTTAAAATTAATTCATCCACTTTTTATACCACATTTGAAAAACAAGAATTCTCCATATTTTTTGTTCTAATCCTTTGTTTCCATTTTTAAAACTGGAATATAATGATTTTATATATTGCGGATTGAAGATCAACTGAGACTTCATATTATTTTCATTAAAATAATATTCAATTAAATTTAGAATCTCATTCCGAAGCCAACTATCTAGTGGAATAGAAAAACCCATCTTTGGCCTATCCAAAAGTTTTTTTGGTACATATTGATGGGTTATTTCTTTAAGAATATACTTTTTGACTCCGCTGTGATATTTGAATTCATCTGGCAATTGAGAAACAAATTCGATGATGCGATGATCAAGATATGGTTCACGAGATTCAAGACTTTGAGACATGGAACACCTGTCAACTTTTTGTAAAATATCATCCGACAAATATGTCTTATAATCCATCAACATCATAAATGATAGGGGCGAAAGTGATTCAAGATTTGAATCTTTCTGATCATATTCCATTTGTAATGGCTCACATTTATTAACTAATAAATTATTCAATTCCTGATTTGTAAAAAGGATATTTAGGTTTCGCGTTATATTATTAGTTGAAGGATCATTTAATAAATCTTTTATTTTATCGCGTTTATTTTGATGTTTGTCTCCTTTATTATTCTTTACAACTAAGGAAGCTAATTTTCTTAAAGCTTCAGGTGTTTTTTGCAATAAAGCGCCATAATTCATTAAATAATCATACCTATTATATCCGGCAAATAATTCATCACCACCATCTGCGCTTAACGCAACTTTTACTTTTTGCTTTGCATATTTACTTACCAATAAAGTTGGAATAGAACTACTATCAGCAAATGGTTCATCAAAATAATTAGGTAGTTCTTTTATTATTTCTAATGCTTCTTTTTGAGAACAAGTGTATTCAAAATGTTCTGTTCCTAAGTGTTTAGCAATTTCCTTTGCATAAGGCGCTTCATTTAATTTAAGATCATTAAAGCCTATTGTGAACGTATTTAATGGCTTACTTCTACTTTTTTGCAAAACCGCAGTCAAGCAAGCACTATCGTAGCCGCCACTCAAAAAAACACCTATTGGTACATCTGAAACCATGCGATACTCAAATGCAGAATGCAATATTTTCTCAGTTTCACTTTTTGCTTCTTCATATGAGATCTTCAATTTTGGTTTTTTATATGAGTCAGCAACATCCCAATATTTTTTAGTAATTACTTCGCAGGCATCAATTTTAAAAATCAAATAATGCCCCGGTTTAAGTTTAAAACAATTTTTGAAAATAGAGTACGGTGCTGGTACAAAACCAAGTTGTATATATGATACAATTGCTTTTTGATCAATTTCCTTTTTAAAATCCGGATGACAATTGAAGGCCTTTAATTCAGAACCAAACAAAAACAATCCATCCTTCCAATAGTAATAAAATGGTTTTACTCCGGCTCTATCACGAATACAAATTAATTCATTTTTAGTTTCATCATATATAACAATAGCGAACATACCAATCAATTTTTCGATACACTTTAATCCCCATTGTTTGTATGCTATTAATATAACTTCGGTGTCTGACAAACTTCTAAAATTATGCCCTAAGCCTCTCAACTCTTCTTTTAATTCATTGAAATTATAGATTTCACCATTATATGTTATCCATAGATCTTCATACTGCATGGGTTGTTTACCCGCATCCGTTAAATCTATTATTGATAATCGTGTGTGGGATAAACCAATTTGCATTTTTGGCTTTGAGAAAAGTTTATACCCATGATCATCAGGACCTCTGTGATGAAGGCTATTTGCCATCACCCTCAGTAAATCAACAGAAGAATTTTTATTAAAATCAATAAAACCCGAAATGCCACACATGATTTTTTTTACAAATTAACACGCTTTAATTTACGTTTTTTATATAGTGAACTTATAGTTAATACTAAGAACAACCAAGGCAATAAAACTGTTATAAAGTGAGTTATATGATGAAACACTAACATTTTTTTTGCCGGAAATTTATCAGTTTCACCATAATTAACTGTACTCATTAACTTATTGAACATTCCAATTGACATTCTATACTTATAACCGCAATAAAGCGAATCTTTATTATGAATATAATAGTCCATACTTCTATGAGGTTCCGTAACACCAACCCAATTTGGTTCTAAAGAAACATCATACAAATGCCAACCTTTATTATACTGAACTTCTGACAAGAAATGCCCAGGCCCTTCCTTAAAACCTAGACCAACACTTCTTGCCATTATCCCTCTTTTTTTTAACACCTCTAAAAACACAATTGTTTGTTGACTGCATAAACCCTCATTATATTTTAAAATATCATTGGGATCAACTATAGCTGAAAAATGAGGCCAAATTAATTTTCCAGACAAATATGCTATCCAATTATCCGATATTGAATAATTCGTTAATCCATGTTTGAATCTTAATTTTATGATTCTACTTAATTCCTCAGTAAACATAAGTGTATCTAATTTTGAAGAATTTAAGTTAGTCCCACAAATACTATCTACATATTTAATAATGTCATTAACTGATCTTAACGACGTCCACTTTTCTTCAAATAACTCTTTCTCGTTGAATTTAAAATGATTATTAGTTGTCAGTTTTAAAAAGAAAGGGACTGTACTCAGAATAAAAAAAATAAGATATATTACTACCCGATTATACTTCAAAAGCATTAATAAAAAACCACGATTCATTTTTTGATATATTGTACATGTTCAAATAAATAATAACGACTAATGTACTATTTTTTTACCTTATTAAAACGTTAATCTCTAAACTATTTTAGTTTAACTAAATGCATTATAATAGCTATAAAACGTTTTGTAAATATTTCGAAATAATTAACTTTAATTGAGCTCACCAAATAATAAAATGCTTTCTTTCTATAATCACAAAGAACAGCATGTAATGACATATACGATAACATATGAGCCTTAATTTTCACCAAAGACTTTGGATAAACTTTCATAAAAATCTGATCTCTACTTAAACTATTAATTAATTCATTTGTACGAGTCAAAAGTTTTTTTTCGTTAAATGACATAACACTTCTTCCTTGATGATTTACAATATAACTCGTTATAGTTGGAAGCATATAAATTTTGTATCTAGCTGATAAACGAAGCCAAAGATCCCAATCCTCGGAAACAGAAAGATTTCGCGATTCATTAAATGGAAACTGCAATGCAATATCTTTCTTAATAAAAACACCATTACAACTTAGAATATTTCCAGAAATCAATTTCTTATTTGCAACCGAAATTTCTTTGTTATTATTTTTATTTATTTCTCCGTTCGAATTTAAAAAAGCATAATTTAAATGAAATATTTCCGGATAATTTTTAGTCAAAATAGCTTGGTCAGCAATGGATAAATGATTTTTTAATGCTATGTCATCCGAATCAAAAAAGTTAAGGTAATCACCTTTTGCCAGTTTTGAACCGTAGTTTCGTGCAAAACCACGCTCACTATTTTTAATTTGATAGTAGCTTATTTTATTAGAACTAATTTGGTCTATCACATCTTTTGTGTTGTCGGTGCTTCCATCATCCACAACAATAATTTCAAAATTTTGATTCTCTTGATTAAGTAATGATTCTATCGTTTTCCGAATCAAATTTGCGCGGTTATAAGTAGGAACTATAATGGAAAAAAACATACCTGATTATTGATTTAAAACATTGTAATCAGTAATAACTTTATCAATTGAAAATTTATTCATAACACTTTCATATAAATTCATTCCTAATTTCTGTTTATCAATTTTCTGATTATAAAGATTAACCAAATGTTCCTCTAAATCACTTGCAGGATCTAATCTGTCCATAAATAAACCAGAAACCCCATCTGTAATATAATCATCAAAATCGCCCACGTTTTTACAAATCAAAACACATTTCTTTACTAATCCGGCTTCCTTTATAACACTATTACTCGCCTCAGCTTCCGATAATAAAGGAATAGCATCCGCTGAATAAAGATAATCTATTACATTTGACTTGTTACCCACTAGAAAAATATTATTATCCAATTTACTTACTTTAACGTAATTCTGCAAGTCATTAAACAAAGGACCTTCACTAATTACTATTAATTTTATATCCAATTTTCTTTTAATTACTAGCTCTTTTAATACATCAAAAAGGATTTCATATCGTTTACCAGAAACCAATCTGGCAACTTTTACTAAAAGTAATTTGCATGGAAATGTATTTCTTATTTTTTCTCCTTCATCCTTATTTGGCAAAGGGTATTTTAAAAAATTGTAACCGTAATGAATCAATTTTATTTTATTTTTATTTACACCTTCCACTTCATTTACTTGCCGATAAACAGCCAAAGAAGGAACAATAATTAATTTACTAAATTTATTTATTATTTTGTCGAATAAAGATTGATTGAAATTCTTCTCCGCTCCATTTACACTTGAATGATGGCGACATATATAAAATTTAGATTTACAAAAAAACTGTGCAAACACTGAAACTATGTTAGCTTGTTGAAGATGAGAATAAACAATATCTATTTCATTTAATTTACAATATTTAATTAAATATAAAAGATGGTTCATATAATAAAAAATAGAATTGCTTTTCTCAACTACATGTGTATGTGTCGGGATATTATTTTTCTCTAACTCTTCGTGTAATTCTTCTTTTCCGGATTGTGTTAATAAAGTAACGCAGTGGCCTTGATTACGAAATGCAATAATTACAGACTCAATTGAAATGGTTCGCTTGTTTGACGTGTAATAAAATAAAATATTCATTTTTAAACTAAACTATTGGCATTAATTGCACATCGAATAAATTAGTATTCTGTATAAAGTCTTTTTCATCCATTTCATTGAACTTATAAATTACTTTATAATTATTACTTTTTATGAATGCATATATTTCTTTTAGGGAAGAATTAAAGCCCGTTAACGCATTTGGATGTAAAGCCAAGTTAATAATCGGTTTAAGAGAAACCATGGTGTTTTTAGCACCTAAAAGAACATAATACTCAGCTCCTTCAGCATCAATTTTAATAAAATCAACTTTAGTTAAAGAATTCTCATTAACCACTTCATCAACTGATGTTACATTAATTTCAATAGCTGAACTAGTGCTATTTCGAATAACATTAGACAAAGTATTTGAGGCATCGATATCAATATTTGAAATATTAAAAATAGCTTTGCCTTTTTTATCTGATAGTGCCTCCTGAAATGGAATAACATTATTTTCCATTTTATTTATTCTAATTGTCTCCGATAAAACATTAAACGTTTTTGGTGTAGGTTCAAAAGTGTAAACTTTTCCAGTTGGCCCAACTAAATCTGCAAACAATTTCGTCATCAAACCAATTTGAGCGCCAATGTCAATTACTACATTATCCGTTTTTATTTTTTTCCTAAAAAAAGTAATATTATCTAATTCGTAATCTTTTTCATAATAACGATAATAGCGAAACGGCAGTTTAATTACCACACCAGATACATTTGTAGTAATGCCATCTTTAAAAATTAATTCGAAAAAACGATATATTATGTTTTTCATTAAAATAGTTTTACCCTCTAATAATTAAATTAACCTTTACCAATTCCCATTATCAATTTTATTTTATTAAAGAATTTAATTCTTACCGATTTAAGCTTTGGAATAGATAATTGTTGCTTGAGTATAAACTCATAGTGGGTTAATATATTAGTAACAATTACCTTTCTCTCCTCAGGCCTTAATTTTTCAGTAGCAGAAAATTCTGCAATTAATTCCTTAATAACGATTTGTCTGTCTCTAAATAAATTCAAATTACGCTGAAATGTATCGGCACTTGAAACATGATTATAAATAAAGTATGTTTCAGGTACGAACCGTACTTTGTGATTTAATAATAAGTTTGGAATGTAAAGCAAATCGGGACATACTACAACATCGTTAATTATAAAATCCTTTTCTTTATTAAACGCGCTCATATTATACAAACCATAAAATTCTAAGCAAGAATAAGATGTTGTGAATGCCTTTAAATAGTCGAATTTTGAAGAGCAGCTCGTATACACATTTTTTAAGCCTGATGTTCTACTTCCATCCTTATTCAAATAATAGCATTCTGGAAATACAAAATCCGAATTGTGCAAAATCAAACTATCAAATAATTTCTTTATAAAATCATTGTCTTCAATAAGATCGTCATCTGCCATCCACATAAAAAAACTACCAGTTGATTTGTTCAACACAAAATGAAAATTATTAACCAACCCAATATTTTTTTCCTGAAAACATGAAACAATTCTAGGGTCTTTTTTGCAAAATTCATCAATAATTTTTTTCACATTTTTGTCAGGAGAGCAATTATCAGATACAATTATTTCTAAATTCAAATAAGTCTGTTTTAACAGTGCATCTAACTTTTTTTTAAGAGAATGTGGTCTGTTATAGGTGGGGATTCCGACACTAATTTTTTTAGAAAATTGAGATTCCATTTAATTATACAAACTTAATATACACTTTTAGATCAGGCTTTAAGCCAAATCAATCGTTTCTAAATTTACTAATATATTTCCAACACTACACGTCATGTTAATTTGATTTTAATAAATCTATAAAACAACATCCTAAATTCCGGGATAATAAAGACGTAAAGTGTCATCACGATAAAAACCAATGCTGTTAAACTAAAAATATCTAATGTCAAATTAAATCTTAGTTGAATGAGTTTAGCCCCCGTTATTAATATCGCCGAAACAAAAAATGGAAGAGCAATATCATTCTTGTACCAACGTAATAATTCTCCTTTTAAAAAGAAATTATGAAATATTGGAATACTAATTAAAACGTAACCAACATTAACAAAAAGCCACACGAAACTTGCACCTTTAATTCCATAATTACGAGTTAAATAATATAATAAAGGTGTTATAATTGCAACTACTATCAAGTTTTGATAAATTGTAAAACGAGTATTTCCTTTTGCCAACAAAAATAAATAGGGAGCCCACATCATGCAATTACAAATTGTACCAATAACGCAAATTTGAGCTATTGGAGCTGTATTGGCCGTTAGTATTGGATTATGTGACCAAGCCAAAATAATTTCATTGGCAAACAAAACAAGAATACCACCTATCGGGAAAATTATAATGGCAATCCATTTTGCAGTTTTGTGATATAGTTGAGAGAGTGCTTGTACGTTATTGGTTGCAAAATAAGTTGAAAATTTTGGGAAGATCACGGGTTGAATTGGAGAAATAATTTGGTTTAATGAACCTGCAATTAGAAAAGCAAGATTATAGTAGCCAACAAACTCAAGCATAACCATTTTACTTACAATCAATTTATCAATCTGCATAATGAAAAAAGTAATAATAGAAATTCCTGTAATACCAGCGGCAAATCGCCAGATTTTTTTAATCTGCACAATAGAAAAACTCGCTTTAATATTAGATGAAGGAAAACCCTTCCATGCAAAATACCTAAGTAAAAAAATAAATAAAATGGTAATGATAGCTTGCCAAATAAAATACACTTCGATGGATGCTTCAAAAAAACTCAAAACAAAAATAACACCAACTGCTTTTAAAACTGAAAAGACCATTGTTATAACTGCATTTGGAATTTGCTTTTCCAGACCAATCATTATTCCGTTATAAATACTCATCGGAAATTGAAAAATAAAAATGAGACCCATCAATAAAACGGCTTGGCGAATACTTGCATTAGATAATTTATCTGCTTTTACCCAATGCTCGGCAATAAATGGTGATAAAAAAATGATCAAAATCCCCAATATAATTGCAATGATCCAATAAATTATTTCAACCGAAAAAACTAAATCATGCGTTTCTTTCCATTCGTCTTTCTGCGCACGTTGAATAGAAACTTGTCGACTAATTGCCGTGCTTAAACCCAAATCTAAAAATGACAAAGTACCGACAAGCGTTGAGTAAAATGCAACCATACCATAACTTTCGATCCCAATTAATTTAACATATAGTGGCACAAAAATAATTCCCACCAGTGCGCTAACTAATCTACTGATAAGTGTAACAGCAAATTTAGAAAAAGAAGAATTAAGATTTAGAAGCATTATTATATGTTGATCTTTTATAAGGGTGATTAAAAATAAATTATTCTAATCTATTTCACCATACAAATCAAAATCTGTTGCATCTGTAATTTTTACCTGAGC
>Ga0206968_10012_pt1 | contig 49881 bp, 36 predicted proteins | sample Alteio_BWOrgHeat_22_FD_153254 | JGI IMG/M metagenome (GOLD analysis project Ga0206968, IMG submission 153254) | Enriched cells from forest soil in Barre Woods Harvard Forest LTER site, Petersham, Massachusetts, United States -... | ecosystem: Environmental > Terrestrial > Soil > Temperate forest >... | reverse complement strand
CCTGTTTAAGGTTGGAGCTTTGAAATCAAGAACCGCCAAATCGAATGAAAAGAAATTCTCTTTAAAATTTAAATCAAGATATGCACTATCACGACTGTCAAATTTCAATGGGACCTCCTTATCAAGGATCTTAAATGATGTTATTGCAATGGATGGCACAGGCGCCTTTTTAAGAATGGCTTTTTGATCAAGCGTGTAATACCCTCCATACCCATCAAAGTAAACGATGTCAGTGTACGGATCAACCCAGATTTTTCTAACATCTCTTGGTGTCTTAATTGATTGCTTGTAAATGACATTTCCGTTTCGTCAAGTGCAATAATATTGGTTTGAGTTAGTATCCACGTTTTTTCCTTTTTTTCCAGTAGTTATCGAGTAAATAAAATCGCTTTTAATCCCATTGGAATTAATTCTGGTGAAAGAAATTTTTCCGTCAACCTCGTCGCACTGAAGAAGCCCAGATCCTAAGGTCGAAAGCCATATTTTGTGATTAGAAGTAACCGTAGACCCGCTAATATTGTTTGTAGGCACGGCGTTAGTCACATTCTTATATTGATAATTAACAAACCGTTCGGTCTTCAATCTGAATACACTAAGACCATTGTTAGTTCCTATATACAAGTCCCCATTCTTATTTTCGCTGATGCTTCTAATAGTGCCCGCAAGAATTGAATTTGGATCATTAATATGCCGGAATTGAATCATTGATCCATCGGAACGATTTAGTTTGAACAACCCGTCGCGGTGTGAGCCAATCCAAATGGTGCCATTTGAAGATTCATAAAGCATAGAAAAAAAGTGACTATCTCTTTGATGGCTTTTCGTAAAAGATACCAACTCATTAGTTTCTTTGTTGCATATAAAGAGATCGTCGCGAGTTAATACCCAGAGATTATCCTCTGAGTCATTTAAAATGTCAGTTATCCAAAATTGGTTAAGCTCATTATGGTTTATTGGAAACTTTACTATAGTAGTTTTATTTGTGGATTTACTAATAATGTGAAGACCGTCTGCCCAGATTGTCCCAATGAACAGCTTGTTCTTTTTATGATCGAAATAATAACCACGGGTTACATAAAATGACCCATTGTCCGATTTCTCCACGGTAATCCTGTTAAAGGCTATTTCTTGGTTAGGATCAAACTTATTAAGGCCCTTAATAGTACTAAACCAAATGATTCCGTCCTTATCTCTTATCATTTGTTCGGCCACCTCTGTTCTTCTATGATCTTCAAAATGAAATGCTTGCTCGGTAATGTCAAAAAAACCAAATCCGGCATCGTTCGATGCTATCCATATCTGAGTATCACTTTTCCATGCCAGGCTGCGGATTATGTTTACGTTAGCTGACGAGTTTGAACTAATTTTAAAATTTTGCCACACTCCTGTTTTTGTATTGAAATGCCAAAGTCCGCTTGATCTCGATCCCATCCATACTCCGTCATTTCCATAGATTATGCCTTGAAATAATTGATCATAAATGTGATCAGGGGAAGTTATTGATTGAGCCCTTATGGAATGGGCTATTCTTGTGGAGGGATCAAACTTATACAAGCCATCTGAAGTGGCCAGCCAGAACAAACCATTTTCGCTTTCGGCAATATCCTGAATGCTGTTGCAATGAAAATCATACTTTTTTTTTAATTCATTTCTGTAATAAGAAGAGGTGTCATTCAAAGAAAGGACATGAGAAAAAGTATTTTTCTTTTTATCATATGAATACAACCCTTTTTCTAAAACACATAGCCATAAATTTCCTTTTCTGTCAAAGAATATATTCATCACAACATCACCCGTGAGTCCAGTTTTTTTTCCTGGTTTAAAATTGACCGAGGATAAGGATGTTTTATTAACTCGGGAAACAAAACCTTCGGTGGTGCTAATCCAGATATTTTCTTTGTCAGGATCTTCTACAATTGAAACGATACAGTTGGTCGGAATAGAAAATGAATCTTTCTCAGCATGCCGAAGTGCTTTAAACGAAAGTCCATCAAATCGATTAAGCCCATCAACTGTGCCAATCCAAATAAATCCATTACTGTCAGACATCAGACAATTGATTGAGCTGCTTGAAAGCCCGTTTCTCTCATCGATAACCTCAACAGAGGCGTAGTCAATTTCTTGACAATATGAATTAAGGAAACAGACGGAAAGAGAGAGGTGAAGAAAAAATCGAGGGTTGAGGCAGATTTTCGAGCTCACAGGAAAGGTCTAAGTGATTTAGTAATTCAAGTCCTGCGGCATAAATAGCTTTGAGACGCAGGTATTAAACTTTTGGAAACTTATTGAAAAATTCAGCTTTTTTTGTTTTTGACATTGGAACATTCATTCCATTAGACAAGATGACAAACCCACCGGCATCCCGTTCGTATCTAACTACATGGTTCAAGTTTATAACAAACGACTGATTTATTCGCAGGAAATCATTTGGATCAAGTATGTCTTCCAGAATTTTTAAGGTTTTAGACATGAGGATTTTTTTGCCGTCCACGAAGTGGACGTTGGTGTAATTTCCTTCGCTTTCGCAGCAAACTATGTTTTCAAGATCAACGAAAAGAAAGCTCTCGGATGTGGATAATGCAATCTTTCCTATTTTTTTCTTTGAAGACAGCTCACTAAAATGATCAACCAGAAATTTCAAATTATCGTCTTGTGGTACCATTGATCTGTTTCTGAATCTTTCTACAGCAAGCTTTAAGTCGTGGTGATCTATTGGCTTAAGCAGATAGTCTATCGCATTAATCTTAAAAGCCTGAATAGCAAATTGATCAAATGCAGTAGTGAAAATAACACCAAAATTTACGGTCTCTAATTGGTTAAGCATTTCAAAAGCATTAGTTCCGGGCATTTCAATGTCCAGAAAGACAAGGTCAGGCTGTAGTTTTTGGAGGCCTTCAATTGCATCATTGGCACCGTTAAAAGTGCTCAAGACCTCAATGTCTGAAAAGTATTCCTTAAGCTGCCACTCCAGCGACTCTAGGCAATTTTTCTCATCATCAATAATTACGGATCGGATTGCCATATGAAAACTTTAAAGTCAAACTACTGATTGAATTAGCATTAATTCTTTTTGAAAATCTAGTGTTAATGCTACCTGAACACTTGTAAAGATTTTAGAACGAGAGATAAAAGATACAAAAAATTATTGGATTAAGCATTATAGATAATTGGATAACTCTATTTGGTAAGAATGCGAATTCTGTTGTAATAAGCTTACTCTGTGGTATCACAATTTAATTCAAATTATGTGGACGATTTTTATAAAAAAATGATGAAGCTTTGGTTACTGGCTTGAGACGAATGGCGTGGAGCAAGGAGATTCGACATAGTGCGAAATAATTAAAGAGACTGCTCGGTTTATTGAGACAGTCTCTTTAATAAGTTTAATATGTAGGAAGTGATGCAGTGCGATAAATAAAGCCGGTAAGGGAAACTGTTGTATACTTTGAATCTTTAATTATTCGGTAATCAGTTGGATAGTAACCGTTTCTTTGATATTGAGCCGGTTGTCTTATTGGCACTACATCAGCAAGAATTGAACTGCCTAAGTATTCGAGAGTCACCATTGGCTCTTCAAAGATCACCTCGCCGTTGTATGATCCATAAACAAATGTCTTCGTGAATGTGCCTCCATTAAATTCGGGAGCTGTAGTATCTACCCAATGACTACCTAAAGCAGACAGGGGTCCGATTGGTCCGTAATACCCGGAAGGCATATAACCAGGATCTGGAGGAACCAATATGAAATTATCATTGATATTAATTGCCAATCTTCGGGCAACAGAGATTGTGTACATGTGGAAATCAAAATGCGGTACTGAATAGACTCCTTGCGGATCATGCCCCATGGGATCCCAATTAAATGTTAAGTGGTCGAACAATAGAGGCTGGCAAGCAACACTTGGAAGAGGTATCAGGATAGTTTGATTTTCAGCAGCATTTGCATTGGGCAAACCTTGAAATGCAGTATTTGGAATTTGGTAACCTACTTCCTGAGGAGTTGAATTTTTTATAGAAATGAACGAACGAATTTGCGAACTGTTGAAAGTAACATTACTGCCCCAATATACTCCATCTTGACATGATGGATCACTAATAATTGATGCTGAAGTTAGCCCGGGTGCTTTTGCGTCCGCGAAAATTGTTTTCCCACTTGTAGACAATTCGTCCCTTTGACAAGATGATGTGAACAGGACCACCAGCATAAGAATGGCTTTTGTCGTCTTCCTAATCATATTTTTTAGTTATTTAAATTTTTCCCCTACTCTTAACATTTATGCAAGGCTTTTCGGGATCCGCCTTTTCGGACACAAAGTATATAAGAGAAGAAAACTGATTTTTACAATCTATTATTAGCCAGGATTTAATTATTATATACATCGATTTGATTATTAATTAATTCCTTTGAAGAAAATGTTTCAGCTCATGGTCTTGTATTAAATACCAAACTTTTTCTTAATGTATTTAATCGCAATTTTTCTCGCTGAAAGACAAGCATCAAAGCCAGACCCGCTAAGAGCTTCGTCAAAGCTATGCGCTGCATTTGGAAAAGCCTGAAGTTCAATTTCGTTATTTGAATTTGAGCTTGCTCCATTTGCCCTTGTCCGACGGACTAAGAAATCCGGTTCCCCGTTCGTATAAAGCGGATCAAGCCCGCCAGCCAATATTAATAAAGGGGCATAGTTTATATAGATACAAGTTTCATCTTCAATATTGCCATAATAATGGTACATCGCAGTGCCTGGGTAATATGCTATACCAAAAGAAAAATCTCCAAATTTTGAATGATTTACCGGAGAAGGACAGGAGTATGAGACTCCGTTATTCAGCTCTGTCCAGTTCGTATGGGTTGTCATTTTATTGGCATCCGCTAATGATGATATTGTAGTTGTTCCACCGTGCGAAAACCCCATAAGTCCGATCTTATTAGGTATGATCAGAGATTTTTGATTTTTATCAGAGATTTTCTTTAGCACTTGCATTGCTGCATAAGCATCTTTTGGTCTGACATATTCAGCTGATACTACCGCATTGTCGGGCGGAGGAACTTCGTGAAATTCAACAATCCCTCTTGGCGAGTAACTATCAACGAAAATCGAAGCTATTCCAATTTTTGCAAGACTATCTGCCCACACATCGAAATGAGGCGTAAGGTCACCACCAACCACGTCATTTTTCCAAAGACCTCCCGACCCATGTAGAATTACCATTGCAGGGATTGGGTATGTAATGTTCTGTGGTAAATAAAGTATAGCCGGAATTTTTTTGTCATCAACTAAAAAACTAATGGTCTGACGACCGAGACTGGTATCAATAACAATTTGACTTTGCGAAGGAGTTTGAATTGAGTCGTGATGACATGCCGCGCAAGATAAAATTAGAGCTGGAACCAACTGATTTTTGATTTTTTTTAAGGCCTGAATATTCATTTTGTAAATTTTTTTAAATGATGCACAACCACATGCAGAAACTAAATTCTGTATCAAAAGAAGTGTTTAGTCTTATTATTAAGGAATAGAATTACCGGATGATGGTGGTTAGTTACTGATTGAGATGTTCAGATTATTAATAAGAGAATTTAGTGACGTATTTTCTCTCAGCTATACAAACAAGAATACCAATCAATTCCATGGCATTGATTGGTATAATAATCATTTGGCGGTGTTCACTAATTAGAGGTTTGGTTGGAGTAATTCTTCGCCCACAGGCATCCCTTTATTGTCAGCTTTACACTCATGAATAAAACCACCTCGTTCCTTTCACCTTGTATGTGTGCAGGGTTCAACTCAAGTGAACCGAAGTCAGCAGAAAATTAGAAAACTCAGTTACAAAGTCGTGCAACTGGCATCATATACCTAAATCCTTTACTAAACCTCAATTATCCAAATTATCAAGTTAGATATGAACACCGCTCTTCGAATTAATTTTATTCTCCTACTCAATTTTATTTCCATCGTTTTATTATTCGGGCAACAGCCAGTTATCTCTATTCGGCCGCGAATTTTTTTAGATGTCAACACCAAGACTGCTCTACTTTCAAAGAAAGCAAACGGCCAAAAGGAATGGTTGGCGCTTAAGGCTGAAGCCGATAAATATGCGACATCAACTGTAATATCCTGGGATCCGAATACTGCTAATGTTTTTGGGACTGCTGGTCAGATTTTTTATTCGTATTGTGGAAGCAGTTGGGAAGATGCAACCTTGTCGTTGGGAATGGCTCATCAGATGACAAAGGCAAATTCTAGTGATCCTAACGGCAACCCTACAACTTACTCTAATAAGCTAATAGACTTAGCTGATGAAATTATTCGTGCATATGCACAGTATCCACCCTCTTCTTCCAACGGAGGTATAAATATTTTTCAGTTTAACAGTACCTATGCAACACGACATTTGGGAAAAACAGTTAGCGTTATTTATGATTGGTGTTATGATGAGTTAGGAACTGCTCGTAAAGCCTCTCTTCTTCATATCATGGAGGATTGGTTCAATTTCATGCGAAACCCTTCCAATAACGTTTATCAAATTCAAGACCACCCTACCGGGAATTATTATTTCGGTCAAGTAATATGTTCCGCGTATATGGGCTACGCGCTAATGGGCGACAGTCAATATGCTCAGCAAATGATTGACTTCTCAAGGCAGCGTGTTTTGGGCACACAAAACAGTTCTCTTAAGGCAAGTGATTTGGCACATAATTATTTTAAACAAAGCTATACCAAGGGTCTTCCTACTGCCGCCACTCAATCGTATTTGGGTCCGTCTAAATATGTAGCTGCTCCACAAATTGATGGAATACCAGTTCAGGGTTGGGCGTATGGAGGAGCAACGAATAACTACCTGATTGACTATTGCTTTTTAGTGAAAAGTACTACGACAGAGATTATTGCTGATAGCCTTAGATCTTATTTTGACAAGGCTTCTGAGGCGCTGGTCCACGCTAACACACCAAACCGTTTTCAGATTGACAATAGCAACGATAACGGTTCATTCGTGGGCTCCGTAGAAGACTATTCGTTAGCACTTCGATTAGCCGCAGTTTCTGAAGGTAGAGCAGCCGGTCCTTATGCTCAGTATTTCTATTCAAACTGGATACAACCGGTTGCTTTAACCGACTTTAATATTGGATACCCTGCAAAAAATTGGGAGGCCATGCTTTATGAAAAAACACGTGCCGCTACAGCGTTTAATTATCCACCGTATTATCCCATTCCTTCCTCTAATGTTTTTACTTCTGTACCTGTTAATACCGGTCTGCATAAGTTTTATATGCGTAAAGACTGGAGTGCAACATCTTCTTGGTGTACACTGAATTTAGGAGTTCAGGCCTACGACGATCATAAACATAATAACGCTGGACATTTTAAAATAATAAGAGGTGATGTGCATGATGGTGACGATCATTTATTGGTTGGGGCCAACGAAATGGGTAACGTGGGTGCTTTCGGAAAGAATGGTATAGAAGGACCTACCAATTACGCTGATGCATGCAGCTACAGCAATACTTTATACATTGATGACTTTAACGATTACGATGTACAGTATCAGGATTATCCGGCAACCAAAGGCGGGCAAACTTCTATTGGCTATGATGAACCCACCCACGAAGAGCAGAACGATAATTTTTCGTATTTCCGTGCAGATCTCACAAGCGCGTATTTTGTAAGCTATGCTTCTCCGGACACTTCAACACGAACACTTAAATATTTTCATCGTTCATTTTTATACCTTCGAAATTCTGATATTTATTTGGTCTATGATCAGATCCTTGCAAAGAACAGCACCAATCCCGCGGGGCAATACAAAAAGCATTTACGATGGCATTTTTTGGAAAGCCCAACGATAAACGGGAACAACATTACTGCTACAAAGGATAACTCTAAATTGTTTATTCACACAGTGCTACCGGTTTCGGTAGCAATTGGAGCAGTGAATGAAAGTAATAATCCCGACAATACTTTCGGCTCTGCATACAATTATCAATTTAACACATACACATGGCGAGCTGAGGTAAGTGTCCCAACCAACCCGCTGAAGCAAGATTTCCTAACTGTAATACAACCGGGTGGACTGACGGCGACGGAAATGATAACTAAGTCAATTGTTACTCAACAAAATAATATGGAAGGCTCTACTGTTATGGTAAATGGAAATTCTGAACTCATTTTGTTTAATAGCAGTCCGGCTAAATATCCGGTTCCGATTACTATCGCTACTTATTCATTTAATGGGCCGGCCAACACATCGCATACTCTTTGTGGAATGGAGCCCAATCAGGTTTATAGTATCGTTTATGATTCTGTAAAATCAACAGTCACGGCTACTCAATCAGCATTCGGCAACTTTACTGCATCGCCAGCGGGGGCGATCAGTTTTATTCTTCACAATGTAAAAGCTAACCCAGACCCTGGAGTAAATTCTTTTGAAGGAGTTTACCCGAATCCGAATAATGGCCTTGTGACTCTCAGCTTAACTAATCTGAATAAAGAAACAGTGTCAGTTGAAGTTTTTGATGCAATAGGGAAACGTGTAATTAATACGAGTATCGATAATAATACTGGTGCTCAATTTAAGCAATCATTCGACTGGACAGGCTTATCTAAAGGAGTGTATGTTGTTAGAATGTCTACAACATCATCAACGAAAGCTGTGAAAATGATTATTCACTAACGAATGATCCATCGTCAACTTAAGCAGCGCACGACTCAGTTATTCTCAGGGAATGGCATTGGAGATTTAATGGCACGACGCCTTTTCCCTAAAATATTAATAACACTGGGATTGTTTTACGTGGCAGGAATTGAAGTTCACAGATTGAATATCCTGAGTGTTGAGTTTGAAATAGTGCTGTTGGGGATTTTACTCCTCATTTGTGCTTTTTTATTAACACTAGATGCAGCAAATACTTTGAATAAGATCGGTCACAGAAAACAGGAAACGGAAGTAGAAGATATTAAACGAAACAGAAATCTTGAAGTGCTCATCGCCAAAAGTAATCAGGAGCTACGGGCAATATTTGATTCTGCGCTGGTTTCAATAATAGGGACTGACAAAAACGGAGTTATTACTCATTTTAATAAAGGTGCAGAAATTCTGTTGGGCTACCCCATCACGGAAGTAAAAGGAAAACAAACGCCAGAGATTATTCATTTAAAGGAAGAGGTAATAGCACGAGGAAATGAACTAAGTGAAAAATTTGGCAGAGAGGTCAGAGGATTTGATGTGTTTGTTGAGTTTGCAAAACAAGGGAAGTATGAATCCAGAGAATGGACTTATATCAGAAAAGATGGCTCAAGATTTCCAGTGCAACTTGTTGTAACCGCTATACTTGACGGAAGTAAAAACATCACCGGCTACCTTGGCATTGCCACAGATGTGTCAGACTTAAATAAAGCCAGATTAGATTTAGAGATTTTAGCTAATCATTTACAAAGGCAAACTAACATCCTGTTGAACTTTGCCCATATTACTTCACACAATCTAAGGTCGCCGGTAAGCAATCTTAATTCCTTGCTTCACCTATATAAGGTCAGTAATTGCAGTGGTGACAAGGAAGTGCTTTTTGGAAAATTTGAAATTGTTACTCGTCACCTCACCACCACTCTAAATGAATTGATTGAAGCTCTTAAAATTCAGAAAGACCTGAGTAAAGAAAGAGAGATAGTAAGGTTTGAGGAAATTTTAAATAAAACTAAAGAGACATTGGCTGGTCATATTATTGAAGCAAAAGCAATTGTCACGTTCGATTTTACCAGAGCAGATATGATTGAATACCCAAGATCTTATCTGGAAAGTATAATGCTCAATCTGTTTTCCAATGCTATTAAGTATAAATCTCCAGCACGTGTGCCTAATATTCACTTTAAAACAGAAACAGTCAGCAATGAAGTAACCCTGATAGTAAGCGACAATGGTCTCGGGATAAATTTGGAAAAGCATGGCAATAAACTTTTTGGTCTGCATAAAACATTCCATAGACATGCAGAGGCAAGAGGAATCGGATTATTCATAACCAAGACTCAGGTGGAGGCGATGGGAGGAAGTATTTCTGTTGAAAGTGCGGTAGATAACGGAAGCACTTTCAAAGTTCTTTTTAATAGAAATAATTAAAATTTCATGAATAAGCCATTTATTGTTTGCATTGTTGATGATGATGAGATCTATCAATTTACGGTTACCCGAACAATTGAATTTCATAAACTTGCAAAGAAAGTCCTTGTATTTTCGGATGGCGAACTCGCGATTCAATTTCTAATCGATAATATAGATCACTATGAACATGTTCCTGATATTATATTTCTTGATTTGAATATGCCGATTATGGATGGATGGCAATTCATAGAAGAATATATTTCCATTAAACCACGAATAGGAAAAAAGATCATTATATATATTGTCAGTTCTTCGGTAGATCCCATTGACTTAGATCGCGCAAAAAAAGTAAGTGAGATATCAGACTATTTAATCAAACCGATTACGCCAGATAAGCTGCACGATATTATCAGATCGCTGGAAGCGCTTTAGGTATTCCTGCGGACTTCATTTTGCATTGTTATTTTTTCATGAATTTCAGCTCAGTATTTTTTCCATTCATAATAACGCTTGTGATGTATATTCCTTTAGCGTATTGTGAAACGTTGATGGGCTGGTTTAAATACTCGGTACCACCTGTAAGGATTGTCTGGCCTGTCATGTTGTAGATGGCTACTCTGGTTGAAATCCCGATGTCGGCCGGGGCATTAATCGTAATAAAATTATCGGCAGGGTTTGGTGAAATTGAGATGGCAGCATTTTCTTTCTCGATGGCTGTTACTATCAGCTCATAAGCATCTGAAATTGCACTGACGCATGCTTCTGCGCTTGTGTTCACAGTATATTGCCCTGCAAATGTGGCGTTGTACGTTGCATTAGTGGCTCCTGAAATCGCAACTCCATTCAAATACCATTGATTGCCCGTGGTGTTGCTGGACGCGAGTACAGGTGAAGTTGAATTATCCAGAGATTCCTGAATAGTCGGCTTGACAGGATAAACACAAAACCCTTGCTGCACTTGAGTGGCAGCATTATATATACTGCTTCCGCTTTGATCGGCATTGATAGTAACATAGCCAGGCTTTATTATAGTAACCTGAGTTCCGCTGATTGTCACTTCATCATCGAGGGTAGAGAATGTTATGCTGAGGCCGGAGGTTGAAGTAGCCGATAGTACAAATGTCGAGGCGCCAAATGTGATATTGGGCAAGGCTGTGAAATTAATTGTTTGATTTGCTCTAGCAACTACTGTAAGTGTTTGAGTTACATCTGCTGCTGCATTGTAGTTAGTATTGCCAGCCTGACTAGCCGTAATCGTTGTTTGACCGATACCTGCAATTGCTACTGTGTTTCCTGAAATAGTTGCTATGGTAGGATCAGAACTTGTAAATGTTATTGGGTTACCCGAAGCGCCACCTGTAGCCGACAGTGTGAATGATGAAATTCCCAATTGAACATCTGGTAGCATACTAAAGATGATTGACTGATCAGCTTTGTTCACAGTTAGCATTTGCTGCACATCATTAGCAGGATTGTAGGTCGCATCACCTCCCTGACTTGCTGTGATTACTGTTTGACCAGCGCCCACAATTGTTACAGTGTTTCCTGAAATAGTTGCTACTGCAAGATTTGAACTTGTAAAAATTACCGGATTACTCGAAGCACCGCCAGTTGCCGATAATATAAACGGTGCTGTGCCAAAAGCGAAATTCTGTAAGCCTGGGAAATTGATAATTTGATTAGTTTTCACTTGTGCTGTAACGATTAATGTTTGAGATACATCAGATGCAGAATTATAGTTGGCATTGCCCGTTTGGCTTGCGGTGATTGTTGTTTGACCAACACCTACAATAGTTATCGTGTTTGCCGAAATGGTAGCCACTGCGAGATTTGAACTTGAGAAAGTCACGGCGTTTCCGGAAGTGCCACCTGTTGCCGAAAGAATATAAGGCGCAACGCCAAACGCAACACTTGCGAGTGGACTAAAAGTAATGGCCTGGTTAGCTTTGGTTACGGTAAATGTTTGCTGAACGCTTGGTGCTGAATTGTAATTGACATTTCCAGCCTGATTTGTAGTGATTGTCGATTGGCCGGTTCCGACAATGGTTATGGTGTTTCCTGAAACTGTAGCAACAGATAGATTTGAACTATTATAAGTTATAGGGTTACCAGAAGCTCCCCCCGTTGCTGAAACCTGAAAAGGTGCTGATCCAAAAATCTTTGCCGGCAAGGCGCTAAAGTTTATGGCTTGGTCCGTTTTAACTGTAAATAATTGGACGCGGTCTGAATAATACAAATGATCCAGAATTGCCAAATTGCTGCCCGCGTCATCAACCCTAATAATAAATGGTTTGATCATACTCCCTGACTTCATTCCGTACGGAAGATCGACTCGTTGTAAAAAATTAAATGAATTATCGAAAATCTGAAAGCGGTCGTTCTGCAAAACGTATAGGTTTCCAGCAGCGTCTACGTCAACGGAACTGATGCCGTTCAATTGACCTGTGGCCGAGCCATGAATTCCAAAAGTGCTAGTAAGAGTACTTGTGGCGGTATTGTATTTTAAAATATGGTCAGTTTGCTGATCAATAACATAAAGATTATTGGCGACATCAGTAACAATTGGTGGTACATAGTTGGTGCTAGACGAAGTACTCCAATTAATAAGTTGGGCCCCGGTATTGTCTAATTTATAGATATCATAAATGGGATTAAACAAATTAGCTATCATACAGTAAAAATTTCCTGAGGTGTCCATTGTCCATGCTCGAATATTGAAAGCAGGGATGCTTATTGTCGCTAAGTAATTATTGTTTAAGTCAAATTTATAAATCTCTAGGTGGTTACTGGGAGTTGTTACTAAAGTTCGGTCGAGCATATAAATGAATCCTCCGCTTATAACAAGATCAGTTGGAAATGGAGTAGGGTAAGATGTCTTTTGGGTTGGTACTTTAGTAATAGCTGCTTGAAATTTTTTGGTGACTGCGTCATATTTCTCTCTATCCAATACATATAAAGTTGAGTTCGCATAATCTGCAGAAACAGGTGCGTTGAACTCCCCCAATATAGAACCATCGGTACCATAACTGCCTACTAAAGTTCCATTTGTTGCTCCCCCCAAATAAAAAGAAAGCAGCCTGTTATTTTCGACAGCAAACGCACGAGAAAATGCCGATGGAAATGAGTAGCTAGAAACAGCAATAGATAACGCGTTAGAGAAGTGAGTGTTTGGTGTTCCGTCAGGCCCCCATTTAGCAACTAAGTTAAGGGTAAGGCCAGCGTGACTATATTGAAGTATTTGAGCAGATTGTACTAGTAATTTATCGTTCACCAAATCAACTCCCAACGAGCCGCTTGTGTTGGCTATGCCAGATAGATATGTTCCATTTTTATCAAAGACCTGCAGACGATTGTTATTGTGGTCTGCAATCACTAAGCCCAATGAAGGCCAATAGACTATCGATTGTGGTTGATCGAAAGAACCATTAATCGCACCGAAAGAACCCCACTTGGTAATAAAACTTCCTTGAGTATCAAACTTTTGAATATTGTTATTACTTGTGTCGGCTATATATACGTTGTCGGCATCGTCAGTGCAAATAGCATAGGGTGCGTTAAACTGACCATTGCCAGTACCGGCTCCTCCCCAGAATAGTAATATATTTCCGTTTGGATCGTATTTAAATATTTGAGTGCCATTGATTATATAATAATTCCCCTGGCTATCAGTAGTGGCGGCACTGGGATATGTAATGTTACTGTCACCAAAGCGGGTAATAGTCTTTCCATTTGTTTGATCTACAACTGCTATGAAACCAGTGTTATCTAAAACAAGTAAATGGCCATTCATTTTATCAATGCCGAGAATCGAACCAGTAGTCAACTGCACTTCATTAGCACCAGGCGGAGCATAGCTGCTGATCTCTTGTGAAAAACCAAAATGCTGAGCATCTGAGATCGAAGCTCTAATAACAAATAGGAATCCTGTAAAGATTTTTCTCATAATAATTTATTTAAGGATGTGAGCCATCAAAAATGAGATTAAGGCAGACAGTATTTAGCGCTACTTATTAAGGAGCACCATTTATTTAACGAAGAGAGACTTTGGCTTAGTAGTGAGACAGGAAAAAAATCAAAAAAATGAAGTGACTAAGATTCATTGTTTTTTCAGCCATTTCAAACCCTCTTCGCAGTCAGTGAATAACCTTGTTGGCCGTAAAGGCCTGTTCGCTCCCAAAAAGAAATTTCCTATGATTTTGGCAATAGGGCTGCGGATTATAAGGGCACACTTGCTAAAAATCTTTGCATGCTCGGCCCCCGCAAAATGCTGGCGGCAATCGTGTGTCATTCTTACTACATTAGTCAAGTCGCAAAGCATAGGCAATGGCTGGTGGTTTACCAATTCACCACCAATTCGAGTACTTTCTTTTCCTTCATCTAAGGTCATTATGGTGTTGGGCGCACACTCGATGTGAAGAATATTATCGGGTAGGATGGTGAATGTTATTGTTTCTGTCTTTCGCTGCATATTGATTGAAATTAGTATCAGTCTTTCGTCATAAGCCAACTCAAACCTTCTTCTTTGCTTGTGAATAGTTTTGTTGGTTTCAATGGTTTATTGAGGCCGAGAAAAAAATTGCCAATCATTTTACTTATCGGGCTTGATACGATGAGCGCGCATTTAGAAAACGTAGTGGCATGTTCTGGGCCAGCGAAATGTTGCCGGCATTCTTGCGTCATCTTTATGACATTGGTTAAGTCGCACAATAAAGGGTGCGGTTGATGGTTGACCATCTCGGCAGATACCTTTGTACTTTCTCGGCCATCTTCCAGTGTCATGATAGTATCTGGAAAACACTCGGTACGGAGGATATTATCTGAGCCAATCGTAAATCTTATTTTTTTTGTTTCTCGTAACATGCTTGGAAAAATGAAAATCGCCGATGGTTGTTTCATATTCTTTTAATTTAATCACTTCTTTATCGTGAATGTGAATACTGTTCCTTCGCCCAAAGATGATTCGACCCATATTTTTTCTTCTTCGGTTTCAAGGATATTTCGCACGGTAGCCAGTCCGATACCCTGGCTGTCAGGCTTGCTCAAGTTGACCTTTGTAAAAAGCTCAAAAATTCTTTTTTGATTCTCCAATGCTATGCCAGGGCCATTGTCTGAGATGCTTACCTGATAATGATCACACATTTCTTTGACCCGCACTGTTATCAAACACATTTTTTTATCCGAGTACTTAACAGCGTTGTCCAGCAAATTCCGGATGACCTGAACCATCGAAGCTCTGTTAAACAGAATGGTTGGGAGGATATCTATAATTTCAATTTTTGCCCGCGATAGGATGCCATCAAGATTGCTGACTTCAAATATTATTTCGTTTAGGTCTATTTTTTCTTTCTGGATTTCATCACCGGCTATTTTAGAGTAGTCTAAAATCCCTGAAATAAGGTCTTTCATCTGGGTTGTGGTTTCTCTTATTTTTAAAAGGCAGGAGTGCACTTCACTATCCTTGTCCGGTTTAAGAGCGATTTCGAGAATGGTGACCAACCCGACAATTGAGTTGAGGGGAGATTTGAGGTCGTGAGCTGTGGTGTGGGCAAACCTTTCGAGCTTACAGTTTACCTCGTCCAGTTTCGTTTTTTCTACTACGTTAGAGTTAAGTTCTTCGCTGAGCATGTTTAGCCCAACTGCTATAGCATCCACTACATCATTTTTACTACTGGGATTCAGCACTGCGGTAAAGTCAAGCGCGGCGATTCTTCCGATCATGTCGAGAATATCGCCCAGCCGTTTACTATTTTCAGAATCCTGAAAAGAAACGGACTTTGTCTCGGGGTTTTTTGCCAAATAAGAGTTGTCTATATCTATTCTCATATCGAAAAGCGCAATGACTTTTTCTTTATCACCTTGACGCCCGCATTATTCTAAAATCAAAAGCACTTCTGTTCCAAGATTTTTCTTGGACTTTATTTTTATTTCACCTTTGAGGTTTGTCAGAATAGATTTGACCAAGTATAAACCCAGACCATTTCCAGGATACCCCTCGTGCGACCGGTGGAAGAGATTGAAAATCATCATCAGTTGGTCATCGGTCATGCCAATTCCGTTGTCTTTGATCAAAATATTCGTTTTTGAGTTCTCTTCAGATACCGATATTTCGATCTTGGCACCAACGTGACAATTGTATTTGAATGAGTTCGACAATACATTCCGAAGGATCGTTCTCATCCTTACCATGTCGGTTTTAATGATGGAAGCCATAAGAACTTTTGTTTCGGTCTCCACTTCGGGATAGGCGTCTTTGAATTCGCGAAGAATATCTGGCAATTCAACTGTAAAATTGAAATCTTCGTAATGAATGGGAGCCGTGTTATTGTATATCACACCCGTCAAATCCTTTAGTAACTGATCTTGTGATTTTACACGCTCTCTTATCATAGAAGCGTAGTTGGTTACAACGGGATCGTCTTTTTTCTCCATCGAGATCAAGTTCAGGATGCCTAGAATGGTCGACATTGGTGATCTCAGTTCGTGAGAAGCGTGATAAATGAAAGTGTTAACTTCTTTTGTCAGTTTGAGTATTTCCAGCTCATGCTTTTTAAGCTGAGTAATGTCAATGATCACGCCTTCAATTGTGTTTTCTGCCGAGTGAAGATGACAATCAAACGATATCCATTTTTCTTCCCCTGTCAGGAGCCTGGTTTTAAATTCAAAACCATGGATGGCTTCATTTTCGAGGAGTTGTTTTTTAAAAATTTCAAATTCATGTGCCAGTTCGAATGAGTTTTTAAGGTTGTCAGTTTTTTCTCCTAAAATTTGTCGGGCCTTGCTGTTGCTATGGATAATAGAAAAGTCTTCAGATGACAGAGTCATAATACCTACGAAAGCGTTATTGTATATGCCAAGGTATTTCTCTTTGATTTTTAAAAGCTTCCCGTTGTAAACGACTTTATGTGTGATGTCGCTGATGTTCATCCTGTAGCCCGTTAGTTCGCCAAGGGCATTTCGAATTGACAAAAAGCGCAATCGCGAATAAAACTTTATTCCGCGTTTCTTAAGTTTCCACCCTTCATAGACTGCTTTTCCATAAACCTCTGCTTTGCGCAGATGCTCTAAATATAATTTGTCGGTTTTCTCTTCTGGCAAATAGAATAATGTAAACGACTTTCCGATCACTTCCCACTCTTCATAACCAGTTAAATTCACAGCTTCGAGATTGCTGCCGATAATCTTTCCTTCGATAGACAGAATGAATTCCTCGTGACCATCTAGTATTGAAACAAATGTGTTGTGCAGGTCTGCTTCGGTTGAAACCGGACTAGGGGGTGCATCTACTTTGGAGAGATCCAAATGATTTTTAAGGTGTTTTTTCATAAAGCCTTTGGGTTAGCTTGTTCTGATCACAAGCCGAAAGTGCTAAAAGTTGTTAATTACCAAGGCTGGTAACTATCAGGCTATGCATTTCATTTATTATACACCATCAAATGCTGTTTGCATTTTTTTGGATTTGGCCGAGTGGCGATTTAAGAGCGTAGTAAACGCCGATTGGCAGATAGGGCAGAACGCGATTGCTTAACGCAAAAAGTTTAAAATGATAATTCTAATAATGCCGTTGTACAGAAGTGCTACAGGCTTTACATAAGTAGATTTTTTCTTCAACTCACTTAGTCCGTAAGCAATAAGACTGAGGAGCAACCCTGTGCAGGTAGCAAAAAAAACAGCTGATATTACCGCAGGAGTGAAAAGGACTAGCACGGCAATTTCTCCTCCTTTTTTTAGCTTGTCAACCATTCAGATTTGGAATTAAGAGGCCAATTCTAAACAACTACTATCAGGATTTAGAAGCCAACTATTATCCGGTACATCAAACTTACTGTACAACCATTTTCTATGAGTATACCGTGACCGGCACTTATTAACGAAGATTAAAAGACTATAGTGTAGACACCGTAAATATATTTACTTAAGTATTGATTCCCGCAAGTTTAAATAATAAAAAAGCCCGAACATAAGCCCGGGCTTGCACACTAAACAATTTCTGATTAGATCAATATCGCCATTGAAGAGAGTGACCCCGAGACTTTAAGGTTTGATGCATTGATTGCCTGCTGGTTTAATTCAAAACGGAGCTTTTCATCTACAGTTTTGAAGTTGATGCAGCTGCCTTTTGAGCCAAGGCCATTTCTGTCAGTCACAACCAAGGTTCCTTTGCCTTTCACTTTATTATTAATGCTTTCAAACTCACCACTTTTGCTTTTGTCAATAAAGACTACTTGACAATCGGTAATTTCTGCAGCCGAATTGAATTTCTTGATGACGTAAGTCTTGGCGCCTTTTGCTTTTCCGGCATACCATGAATTCAGGGTGTTGTAGATGTCGTTGTTGCCAACTACAGCGATTACAAAATCACCCGCTTTGTCTTGTTCAGGCCATTGTACATACTTCACAAAGTTGAATACCATCATGGAATAAACTTCGTGCATGGGGCGGCTTTCTTGAGCGAATGTTGCAGCGCTAACAAATGTGAGAGCTGCGATGAATAATGTTTTTAGTGTTTTCATTTTTTGTTGGTGTTTGATGATGCAAAAGTATATCCAGCTTCCTGCGCCAACTCAGGAGTAGCAACCCATTACTTTCTATTGTATGTTTTTTATCTGTTTAATAACAAGAATGGAGGGTGACGGAGGAGCAAAAGAATTAAATTGTTTTTGCGATCCTGGGGCGGGAGAAAAAAGCGTAGATGGTAAATCGGGCCCAATTTAATTTGCCTTACAGACGTAAGTGCGTTACCTGCTTTTCTGACTATAATTTATACTAAAGCTGATTTTTGTTTTAAAGTGAGGCACTATCTGTATATCCCTACTCAATAGATTTTCTCCAAGATTAGTTAATTAGTAGAATTCAATGCTAAAAACACACCGTTTGTCCAGCCGAACCCATCTTGATTGGGATATTCACCGCCACTGGCTTCCGCATTTTTATTCCACACATCGTATTTCTCGGTCATTTTTCCGGTTTTCTCAAAAACCTTTAGGTTGGCAGTGACCCAGCGGCTTTTCGCCTCATTGGCCAGTTCATCGAATCCATAATTTAATAAACCACGAAATGTAATCCATTGTAATGGTGCCCAGCCGTTGGGAGCATCCCACTGTTGGCCTGAAAATTCCGGTGTTGTTGTAAAACCTCCTGGCTTCAGGAATTCTTCTTTAAGGGTAGCTGCGATATTTGCCGCCTGTTGCTCAGTGGCTACTTTAAAGAATAAAGGAAATGCAGCCGCCAGTGTCTTTGAGGTTTTTCGTTTGGCTATTATATAGTCGTAGTCGAAATAAAACCCCGTGCCGTCCCAGCAAAAATCCTGAATTGCCTTTTTTCTCTGTTCTGCCAGTGTTAGATATTTTTGTGACTTATCAGCCAATCCCATTTGCCTGTGTGTGTCTGAAAGCGTGAGTTCCAGGTGCAGTAGCAGACAATTAAGATCGACTGGAATTATTTCTGCGGTGTGGATGGAGGCGAATGAATTCACTTCTTTGAACCAGCGACTGCTAAAATCCCATCCCGATTCGGCTGCAGCCCGCAAGTGGCGAAACAGTTCTTCCGGCTTTTGATGAGTTTGATGAGAGAGCTCGATGTCTTCCTTAAATGATTCCGGTCGGGGGGTATTGTTTTCATCCCAATATCGGTTGAGTATCACACCATTGGGCAACAGAACTGTGCGTTTCACGGCTCGATTTGAGTTGCTCAACTCTTTTGAGCCGCTCATCCAGAATGAATATTCTTTTTCGAGAGGATTCAAATAGTGCTCTAAAGTTGCCTGTCCTTTTGCTTCTGCCAACAATTTTACCATTAATGAAAAAAATGGCGGCTGGGATCTTCCTAAAAAGTAAGTCCGGTTTCCGTTGGGGATATAGCCATAGCGATCGATCAGGTACACAAAATTGTTGATCATGTGCTGGATGAGATCAATTCTGCCTGATGCCTTCAATCCTAGCATGGTGAAATAACTATCCCAATAATAGATTTCGCGAAAGCGCCCGCCGGGAACAACATAGGGATGCGGGAGTGTGATTTGTGAACTCAGTTCGTCCGACGGGTATCGAGTGAGAACTTCCCAAAGTGCTTCTATGTGCTCACGTGCTGTTGCTTTTCCGCCAGAATAGCTAGTTGATTCCGCCTTGGGTAATTCAAAATTTGTGGCTACGAACCTCGTCAAGTCAAAATCGGGATTGGCTTTTGTTAATTGAAATTCCTCATTGATTTCGTCAAGGCTTCTTTTCGGAATGCAATCGGGGAAGGTTTTACCATCGCCCAGAATATTTTTCATCTGGACTTCCTCAAACAAAGCCCCAAGTTCATGAACACTAGATTTCATCGGGTTTCAATACTTTTTTGCATTCGGTTAAAGAAAAACAAGAGCACCATAAGCAGTGTGAGCGGAACAAGCGAAAAATAAAATGCTGTTTCGCCGCCAAAGGATTCAAAGATTGTTCCAGTGATAATTGACCCAGTGGTGCCGCCCAATGCAGAGAAAATTACAATCAAGCCGGACATAGGGCCATGCTGGTGAGCGGGAAGCGTACTTAGAATTACCGAATTGATGGCCGGGTAAATAGGAGCGATGAACAAACCGATCAAAGGAAATATAAATGCTCCGAGCGGTGCAGTGCTCCAGCCGGTGACTTGAACTCCAGAAGAGTTTTGGGCTAATGGTAAAGCCACAAGCACAAGTACTGCAGCAGCCAATAGGCAACCTAGCAAAACATTGAACCACGGTACTCTCCTTAATATAATGCCGGCAGCAAAACGACCCAAGGCGGTTGACCCGGCCAAAATGCTTGCCATTTGTATGCTGAGTGTGGCCGGAAGCTGCAAAACCTTACTATTAAATGTAGGAAGCCAGCTCATAATGCTTTGCTCGATAAGTACATATATAAATGCACTAGCGATAAATACCAGCACCAAAGGAACAATTGCCAGCGTGAGCATTTCTTTGAAGTCGTCGGTGAATGATTTTGATTCCTTGTGTTTTACAGCCGATTCGTCCAATGGCGCACTTAAGAGGAGCAAAAAAGCGAGCGTTGTAATGCCAGCGAGTAAATAATATACACGAAGCCATGAAGTTGACTCCGGCTGAGCGTCATTAATAAATGCACTGAATATAAAATAGCCTGTGAGGATGCCGATCATAAAAAACGATTCGATGAAATTCATAAAGCTGGCATGCTCCTTCTTATCGGTTGTGACAATGCCGATAGTGGCGTAAACCGAAACCTTAATCAAGGCAAAACAGATACCAGTAGTGGCAAACAAAACCTTGGTCATAGCAAAGCTTCCGAAAGAGGGCATGAGTAAGCAAGCAAATGTGATCAGGCCCATAGCCAGTAGCATTGCCCGGCGATAACCGATGCGGGTGATATACGAGGCGACAAGAAAGGACACTATCGCGATGCTCAGGTCTTTGAAGGCCTCCAGCACACTGGCCGAAGACTCAGAGACATTATAATTATGCTGCACCTGCAGAATGACGGTGCCCACGCTGTTGAGCAGGATGGCAAAAACAAAGTAGTTGAGGAACAGTGAGAGCTTGATTTTCCAATGTGGCATTTTGGTGCGGTTCAGGTAATCAAATCTAATGACTAAAACTTTAGTCAGGCCGCTACTCTGAAATTTTTAATAGAGATCAGGTCAAAGTTGTGTCGAAATCCGGTTGAGAAAATTGGAAAATAGCTTTCAAATTTTGGCCTCTCGAGGTTGAGACAATCACGGTACTGGAAACATGATTTTGAGCTGTTTTATCACAAATTCTCCGAAAACGATTGCGGAACATTCGATAAGGCAATTTTGTGATCGTAGGAGATCGTTTGACAAAAAAACCTGTTTTAGAAGGGATTTTGCAAACGTTTGCGTAAAAAAATGTGGGTTTTTTACTGATAATCCTTTGCTAAAGTGGGATATGTATAAGAACTTAGAAGCAGCGCAAGTGAATTATCTAGCAAATGGTATTATTTTTTTATTAAATGATGTCTTTTATCGAGTAAACTCCTAAACAATTTCTAAACCATAAATTCAATTAACTATGATCAAATTCTATCTGTATGTGTGCAGATACCTCACTGTTCTCCTACTATGCGGGGCGACTACAGCCTTTGCTCAGCAAGCAGTGACTGGAAAGGTATCGTCATCTGATGATGGCTCGGCCCTCCCCGGGGTTAGTATTTTAGAGAAGGGAACTACCAACGGAACGATTTCGGATACCGACGGGAATTTCGCGATTAATGTGAAATCAGGTGCCACGTTGGTGTTTTCCTTTGTAGGGTATGCCGCTCAGGAAGTAGTAGTTGGCTCGCAATCTTCAGTAGATGTAAAGTTGCAAACTGACGTGAAAGCACTTTCGGAAGTTGTGGTTATCGGGTACGGAACGGCTAAATCCAAGGACCTTACTGGATCAGTAGCCGTGATTGGAAAAGAAGACTTTAACAAAGGTGTTATTACTACTCCTGATCAGTTGTTTTCAGGAAGGACTCCTGGTGTTAATGTTACTCCATCTAGTGGTGAGCCAGGTGCGGCATCAACTATAATAATTAGAGGATCTTCGTCTGTTAGAGGTAATCAGGATCCATTGTATATCATTGACGGCGTGCCATTGGACAACAGTAATGCAATGTTGGCAACAATGAGCGGTGTTGAGGGTACGTCTACACCAAAGAACCCTTTGTTGTTTCTTAACCCAAATGATATTGAGAGCGTTACAATATTGAAGGACGCTTCTGCTGCGGCCATTTATGGTTCGCGTGCCTCCAACGGAGTAATAATTGTTACTACCAAGAATGGTAAAAGTGCAGGCAAAAAAGGGCAGTTTAGCTTCGGTACCTATATGGCTTTAGCTAACCCTTACAAGACTTATGATCTCCTTAACTCACAAGATTTTATAAAAGGAGTGACAAAAGAGTTGATTTCCGCTGGAATAAGTCCGACTACTGCTGCTACTCAGGCATCAACGGTACCAACGAACAGGGGATCTTCTACGGACTGGCAAAAGGAGATTTTTAGACAAGGTGGAGCTGCATCTCGTGGGTACAACTTAGGTTGGGGGATGTCAAATAATGGAACTGTTCTTCGTGTGAGCGGATCTTATGATGATCAACAAGGAATTGTTAAAAACAGCGGTCTTCAGAGGTTAACAGGTCGGATAAATTTTGGAAAAAGATGGATGGATGATCGGCTTAAGTTAGACGTTAGCGGTACGATTGCCAACATTAAGAACTCCTATATACCTAACACTAATACTGCTGGTTATCAGGGTAGTTTGATTGGAGCCGCAATCATTTATAACCCTACAGCTCCTGTTCGTAACCCAGATGGAACGTATTTTGATTCCCAGGATGGTAACCGAAATCCTTCAGAAATGCTTACTTATTTTACTGATAATGATGTCACTAACCGAGTGGTTGCAAATCTTCAGTTAAGCTATGAGATCGTAAAGGGATTGACGGCAAAAGGTACTTTGGGATACAATTATTCACAAACCGAGCGCAAGTCTTTTGCGGATCCCAGACTAAGCAGTAATGGATTTGGTGGTGATATAACAATATCGGCAGCCAACGGAACTGCAATCACGACTTATAACAATAGTGGGATTCAAGGCATCGGTAGAGCCACAGATCAATTTCTGTACAATAATTCTTTGTTAACAGAGTGGACTTTGAATTATGTTAAGAAATTTGAAAATAGTGCTTTAGATGCCTTAGGTGGATTTTCATACCAAGATTTCGAAACTAACACACATGGCGCAGCGTACTGGGGGTATAATGGTAATCCGATAACTGATGTAAATTCCCCATTCACGAAAAACTTTAATTTATTTGCCAACAAAGCAGACGCTTTTATTCCTTCCTACACCAAATATCAGCTCCAATCCTTTTTTGGAAGGGTGAACTATAATATTGCTGAGAAGTATTATTTCACCGGTACTGTAAGGGTAGATGGTTCGTCTAAGTTTGGAGCAAACAACAGATATGGTACTTTCCCTGCCCTGGCAGTTAAATGGAAAGCGCTGAAGGAAGATTTTGTATCCTCTGCGTTGGGCAACTTGTTTTCTGATTTGAGTTTACGTGCCAATTATGGAGTCATGGGAAGTCAAGACGGATTAACTCCTTATGCTGCCGTTAATTATTATCAGAGTTATACTGCTTATGGGCCAGGTCAAACAAACCAGCAATATATTGTAAATCAAGCCAATCCAAGTTTGAAGTGGGAGCAAGCGGCTACTGCTGGGGTAGGTTTAGACTGGGCAATTAAGAGCAACCGATTGTCGGGTACCTTTGATTATTATAACAAGCAGACAACAAATATGATATTTTTCGGACCTACTCCAGGAGGATTTGGAGGGGGCGCAAATGCGTGGCAAAACTTACCAGGAACTGTGGTTAATACTGGTTTAGAGGTCCTAATGAAATATGAGGCTATTGTGAAAGGTAAGTTTAACTGGAACATATCGTACAATATGACCTTCTATCATAATACCATTAATAATTTTAACCGTCCTCCTTTACAAACAGGGGCCGTCAGTGGTCAGGGGCTGACCGGTGCATATGCTCAGGTTATAGAAAACGGGCATTCGCTGTTTACGTGGAATATGCCTGTGTTTACCGGATATAACTCGGCTGGCGTAGCCCAGTATGCTGATAATGCTGCCAATAAGGTGGTAGGCTCTGCGCTTCCTAATTTTGGAGCCGGTTTGACCAACAATTTCAGTTATGGAAACTGGAGCCTCTCCGTATTTATGAATACCTCAAGAGGGTTCTATGTTTATAACAATACGGCTAATGCTTATTTCCTTGCTGGTAGCTTGAGGACCGCACACAATGTGACCTATGCAACTTACAATTCAAATGAGAATAGCTTCAACCCAGGCGCTGTTTCTACCCGATTCTTGGAAAAAGGAGATTTCGTCCGGTTATCGAATGTTACGCTAAGCCATAACTTCAAATTTGATCAGAAGTATATCAAAGCTCTTACTTTGAGCCTTAGCGGGCAGAACTTGTATTTGTGGACAAAATACAGTGGCCTAGACCCAGAGGTAAATGTTGATAAGAATATCAATGGCGTGCCTTCTCGGGGATTTGATTATGCCGGGTATCCAAAACCCCGGACCTTCACACTTAGTTTAAATATGACTTTCTAAAATTTAAGAATATGAAGACAAGAAAATTTTTAGTTATGAGGAGCGGGCTGTTTGCGTCAGTGATGACGCTAATGATGGCTTGTAGTCTTGATGTAAAGGTTAAGGACCCCAACGTCATATTGCCGGTAAGCAATTCGGGGGCACCTACGCCAGAAAGTATCACAGCGATCTATGGTCAGCTGACCGGCCTGACAACTGATCAGGGGGACTGGTTTGCCATGGGTGTTCACACCACAGACGAGATGATGGGGCCGACCCGCGGAACTGACTGGGATGATTTTGGTCAATGGCGTAAGTTACACCTACATACATGGGATGGTGTTCATCCACAAGTCATTACTGCATGGAACAATATTCAGCAAGGTCTGTTTCAAACTACTTTGTTGGCAGAAAGTACAAGTGGAGCTGCCGGCGATGTAGCTGCTGCTCAATTTTTGAGATCATTCTGGAGGTATATGTCTATGGATATGTATGGCATCGTTCAGCACCGCCCCGCTACAGCTCCAATTTTAGCTCTTCCTCAGGTTTATACCCGCTCTCAAGCCTGGAACGCAACAAGGAGTGAACTGAAGAATTGTATCGCAAATTTGCCTGCATTTAGTGCAGCAAATCGGGGAGTGGCAACCAAGGAGGCAGCCTATTTTTTGTTAGCCAGGTTATACTTAAACAGAGCGGTGTTTCAGGGTGACCCGACTAAGCCGGCTGGACCCTTCTCTTTTGCCAGTACAGATATGGATTCAGTGATCTATTACGTAAATCAGATTGAGGCTAATGCTTCACTTTCAATTTCCCCATTTTATTGGGACAACTTCAGTTGGAAAAATACAAACAAGTCAACGGAGAACATATTCGTGAGGAGACAACAGGATGGTGGAAATATGCGTTGGCCTACTTACATGGGCGCACACTACAACATGGTTCCAAGCGGGTGGAATGGTTTTGTGATTCTGGCAGATTCTTGGAATAGATTTGATACACTCAACGATTCACGCGTTTATGACACGATTCCATCTTATTCAGCAGCATTGTTTAGAAATGTGGGTGTATTGACAGGGCAATTGTATGGTCCTACCGATCCGGCAACTGGAGGGCATTACGTTGGCGCACCAAAAGCTGCATTGACTGATCGAAGCGGAAGTCCGCTGATTTTCACAAAATCTGTTGATCTTTTTGTTGCTACCGAGGCTAAAGGATACAGGACAAACAAATATCCTTTGGATCCTGTTTCACTGACAAATGGTGGTGATGGCAGTTCGAGCACAAATGATTATGTGTTTTATAGATTTTCCGATGCCTTGCTTATGAAGGCGGAGGCAATTTTAAGAGGAGGTACCGACCCCAAAAGCGAAACACCAACTGGCATAATAAATAGCATCAGGGCTAATCGAGTAAGTCATGCCGCTATTGCTGCTGCTGTCGCCGCAGGTCATCCTGCACCCACTCTTACCCAGGTAAGTGGTGCAACGCTTCAGGATGTTTTAGATGAACGAGGACGTGAACTCTATTTGGAACAAACACGCAGAAACGACCTAATTCGTTTTGAAGTCTTCAATAAGCCTGTTTACGGGAGAACGGCTGCTTCAGACCCTACTCGTTGTATATTCCCAATTCCATTTGTTGCGCTGTCTTCAAATCCTAATTTGGTGCAAAACTTAGGTTATTGATACTTGCAACTTTAATTATCTCGAAAAGGCCATTAAATTTGATGGCCTTTTCTTTTTATAAATTATGAAGAAAGTCCTGTTTTTTTTAAGTATTGTATTGGTTGTATCATGTCAAAAGGAAGGAAAGAAAACGCTTTTTACTCTACTTGATCAATCTGGTATCGAATTCAGCAATACACTTACTGAAACTAAGAAAATGAATGTATTCAGCTACCGCAATTTTTACAATGGCGGAGGGGTAGCTATTGGAGACATCAACAATGACGGGCTGGCAGATGTTTTTTTTACCGGTAATCAAGTTGCCAACCGGCTTTACCTCAACTTGGGAGGAATGAAGTTCAAAGACATTTCCATATCGGCAGGATTTATAGAAAAAAAACAATGGAGCACTGGTGTTACCCTGGTAGACCTTAACAATGATGGCTGGCTAGACATCTATGTCTGCAATGCCGGGAACGTTTTCGATAGCCTCCTGAGGAAAAACCAGCTGTTTATAAATAACCATGACCTGACGTTCACAGAAAAAGCTGCCGATTATGGCCTTGACGAAACCGGATACACTACCCATGCTTCCTTTTTTGATTACGATATGGATGGTGACCTTGATTGTTTCATGGTTGATAACTCACCTATTCCCGTTAACTCACTCAATTTTGCCAACAAACGTGAGATTCCTGCGAAGCAATGGAAAGTGGCACCCTTTTTAAGAGCAGGAGGCGACCATCTGTACAGAAACGACAACGGAAAATTTAAAGAGGTGACGAGAGAGGCCGGCATTCATGGAAGCCTGATAAGCCTTGGTTTGGGTGTGACGGTGGGGGATGTTAATAAAGATGGCTATCCGGATGTATACGTATCCAACGATTTTTTTGAGAGAGACTATCTATATGTGAATCAAAAAAATGGAACCTTTAAAGATGAGATTGAAAACTGGATGCAACATACCAGTTTGGCCTCTATGGGTGCCGATATGCAAGACATCAACAACGATGGCTACCCCGATATTTTTACTACCGACATGCTCCCGGATAATGATTATCGGTTGAAAACAACGGCCGCATTTGATAATTATGACACCTATCATTTGAAGGAGACTTCGGGTTTTTACCACCAGTTTATGCAGAACGCTCTGCAGCTTAATAACCAAAACGGAAAATTTTCTGAGATAAGTTTTTACAGCGGTGTTTCTGCGTCGGACTGGAGTTGGGGTGCATTGTTTTTTGATGCCGACAATGATGGATTTAATGACCTGTACATATGTAATGGTATTCGCTACGATCTGACTGACCAGGACTTTATAAATTTCTTTTCAAGCTCCATCATTCAGGAAATGGCAGTTAATGGTAAACGCGAGGACGTGAATACAATCACCAGCAAGATGTCTTCTGCACCATTAAAAAAGAAAGTTTTCAGGAATGGCGGGAACCTAATTTTCACTGAAGTAGGTGATGCATGGGGACTTCAGCAACCCTCTTTTTCTAATGGAGCCAGCTACGGCGATTTGGATAATGATGGCGACCTTGACCTTGTAGTTAATAATGTAAACAGTAAGGCTTTTGTTTATCAAAACAATAGCATAGAGCTTAACAAGAATGAGTATATCGGATTTACTCTTAAAGGTAGTGAACAAAATAAATTTGCTATTGGCAGTAAGGTTGAGGTATATGCGGGTAAACAGATTCTATCTCGTGAGGAAATTCCAAGCAGAGGCTTTCAGTCATCAATGGATTATAAAATAATCATTGGGCTGGGTAAAGATCAAGTAAAAATTGATTCTGTAATTGTAACCTGGCCCGATCGAACTTACATAAAATTAAATTCGCCTTTGATTAATAAAGTTCATGCCGTGACCTATTCTTCATCTCAATTAAAAAATTATGAAAACAGACAACCTGAAAGCCCTTTGCTATTAGAGCTCGCAGGAAATTTTGAAAAACACGAGGAAGACGGTTATATTGATTTTTACAGTCAGCGAAACATTCCGCGAATGCTTTCGAAGGAAGGCCCGCGTGCAGCCACAGGGGACGTAAACGCTGATGGCCTTGATGACATTTATATCTGCGGAGCCTCACTACACGGAGGCCACCTGTATTTGCAAAACGCAGAAGGCAAGTACATAGATAAACCTCAAAAGGCTTTTCGAGAAAGTAAAACTCATGAAGAGGTAGTTAGCTTATTTTTTGATTGTGATAAAGATGGCGACTTGGATTTGTTTGTCGGCTCGGGAGGTAATAATCAACCGCCAAGGTCTCCTCAGTTGGCTCATCAACTTTACACAAATGATGGGAAGGGTAATTTTTCAATCGTGAAAGATGCTTTTCCAGCCAACATGTCAAATGTAGGAACTGCAGAAGCAATTGACTTTGATGACGATGGTGACCTTGATCTTTTTGTAGGAGGTCGTTGTATTTCTTTTTTATACGGAGTTTCTCCTGAAAGCTATTTTTACCTGAATGACGGACATGGTCACTTCACCGAAATGGCGTGGGGTGATAATAAAGAGTTTAATAAACTTGGAATGATCACAGGGTCAGTTGTGGCAGATGTAATCGGCGATAAGAAAAAGGAATTAATTATTGTTGGCGAATGGATGAGCCCTAAAATATTTGAATTTAAAAATAGCCGATTTGAAGAGTCAACATCAACACTGAGTTCGTTAAGCGGTTGGTGGCAAACAGTAGCTGCTACCGATTTAGATGGTGATGGTAAGTGTGATTTGGTACTCGGAAACATTGGCGAGAATTTTTATTTACAGCCCGATAGTTTACATCCTGTGAAACTTTGGGTGAATTATTTTGGCTATGACGGAAGCATACAACAATTTATAACCCGCATTGTTGACGGGAAGAATGTGCCTGTTTTTTTGAAAAGGAACATGGAAGAACAATTTCCATATCTTAAAAAACAGAATTTAAAATATACATCATACGCGTCTAAATCAGTGGAGGAACTATTCGAAAAGAAGTTGACCGACGAAGCTGTTAAACGTTTATTCAATTATGGGTCGTCGGCAATTGCCTGGAATGAAGGAGATGGGAAATTCACAATTGAGAAATTACCTCAGGCCATTCAATTTTCTTCTGTTAATGCAATAACCTGTTCAGATATTAATGGAGACGGCAAACCAGAGATCATTACGGGAGGAAATCTTTTTGATTTTACTCCGCAGTTTGGAAGATTAGATGCAAACTATGGAAGTGTGATGATTAATAAAGGGCACAGAGAATTCCAGATTTTATCTACCAGTCAGGCTGGCATCCAAGTCTCCGGACAGATTAGGGATATTAAAGTACTTGCTACTAAAAATGATAAAAAAATTCTTTTTCTGAGGAATGATGATTTTCCAGCTTTGTATCGAATTAATCCAAAGCTCTCAAGTAAATAAAGTGCTAAAATTTCGTAATTAGTTATTGAACATGATCTGTCGTCTTCTCAGTGTATTTACATTGCTGTTGATATTTTCCTCCTGTACGAAGAGTATAGAGAAATCCCCTGAAAGATTTTTTTTCAGATCACTGGGTGCAAATAAGACCGGCTTGCAATTTGAAAATCGATTGAAGCCGACACCTGTTTTTAACATGTTTAAGTACATGTACTTCTACAATGGTGCTGGAGTGGGGGCTGGCGATTTCAATAATGACGGACGCATCGATCTTTTTTTCTCAGCCAATCAGTCAGCCAATAGGTTGTACTTAAATGAAGGTGGCTTTCATTTTAATGATGTCACGGATGTGTGCGGCATTAAATTCGATCAAGGGTGGTCAACGGGTGTGTCGGTGGTTGATATAAATCATGATGGCTGGCTCGATATTTATGTTTGTCGTGTTAGTGGCATCGAAACATTGACTGGCGCAAATGAGCTTTGGATAAATAAAGGATTGAAAGATGGGATTCCTCATTTTGAAAAATGAAGCTGCTCAATACGGTCTTGACTTTTCGGGCTTCTGCACGCAGGCAGCTTTTTTTGATTATGATCTTGATGGCGACCTCGACATGTTTTTGTTGAATCACGCTATTGATCAGAATGGCACCTTTGCTGCACGCGATAAGTTTATTGGAACTTATAACGACAAGTCGGGCGACAGGATGTACCGGAATGATGGTAAGAAATTCACTGACGTAACACACGAATCCAAAATCAATAGTTCGGCAATCAGCTTCGGACTAGGTGTGGTTGTTACCGACATTAACCTTGACGGTTGGCCGGACATCTATGTTGGAAATGATTTTCATGAAAACGATTACTTGTATATCAATCAGAAGGATGGCACTTTTTCAGATGAATCTTCAAACAGGATGATGCACACCAGTATGTATTCGATGGGTGTAGATGCCGGGGATTTTAACAATGACGGATTGGTCGATATTGTTTCGATGGACATGCTTCCGTCAGACCCTTACATGATCAGAAGATCCTTGGGCGAAGACGATTATGATATTTATTACTATAAAATTAAGACCGGTTACGATTATCAATACACCCGCAATAATCTTCAGCTAAATCGCGGCAACGGTATGTTTAGTGAAATTGGAATTTATTCGGGTATCCATGCAACGGATTGGAGTTGGAGTGCGCTGTGGCTTGATTTTAATAATGACGGTTGGAAGGATTTGTTTGTCTCAAATGGAATTCCCAAACGGATGAACGACATCGATTATGTCAATTTTATTTCGAATGGTGAAATACAATCGAAACTGCGGGCGAATAAAATTGAGCAGAAAGACATGGCGCTTGTTGATAAGTTTCCGGAAATAAAACTGCCCAATCGATTTTTCTTAAATAATCACGATTTAAAATTCAACGATATCTCTAAGGCCGTTGAAGGAAATGCCCTTACGTTTTCAAATGGAGCAGCGTATGCCGACTTGGATAACGATGGAGATATTGACATTATCACAAACAATATTGATGACCCAGCAATGGTTTATGAAAACCTTTCCTCATCAGAAAATAAGAATCACTACGTCACCCTCAAGCTAAATGGAAGCGCCGTCAATCCTTTTGCAGTAGGAGCGAAGGTCTTCATTTTTTTCAATGATGATGTTCAGGCATTTGAAAATTTCCCTGCGAGGGGATTTCAGTCAAGTATGCAAATACCAATGAATGTCGGATTAGGTAATCATTCGGCCGACTCTATTATTATTGTTTGGCCCGACAATTTATTTCAAACTATAAAACACATACCCACTGATACGACCTTGACAGTTACTCATCAAGATGGAGTTTCTCAATTTAATTATGACGTGATTTTAAATAGGAGTAAAAATTCTGCCCTGAAATTCTCAGACATCACAAAAGATTTGCACTTAAGTTTAAAACATGAGGAGAATTCTTTTCCTGAGTTTACACGTGAACCTTTGATTCCTCGAATGATCTCTACCGAAGGTCCAGCCTTAGCTATAGCTGATATTAATGGCGATGGACGATCGGACTTTTTTTTAGGGTCATCAAAGACTACTTCTGCATCAGTATTGCTGCAGCAAGCGACTGGTTTTTTCCAATCTATGAAGCAACCCGATTTGGAACTGGATAATTTCAACGAAGAGGTTGGAGCTTGTTGGGTTGATCTTAATAACGATCACTTCCTAGACTTAGTGGTTGCAAATGGTGGCAACGAGTACTTTGGAAAGGATAAACATTTGTCTCCTTGCATTTACCTGAATGATGGAACCGGTAAGCTGACTAAGAAGACAGACGCTTTTGATTCTCTCTTTGTAAACGCTTCCTGTGTCAGACCGTATGACTTTGATCATGACGGTGATGCAGATTTGTTTATTGGCGGCAGGTCTGTGCCTTGGCAATACGGAGCAGACCCATCTTCTTACTTATTGCAAAATGATGGGCATGGGAAATTCACAGACATAACAGAAAAATTTGGCCCTGATTTGAAAAAGGCCGGGATGATAACCGATGCTGTTTGGTTTGACATGGACAAAGACGGTGATCAAGATTTGCTGACTAGCGAGGATTGGGGCGGAATAAACCTATACGTTAACAATTCGGGAAAACTTGAATTGAATAAACTGACTGATAAAAACGGCTGGTGGAATTTTGTATTGCCGACAGATATTGACAATGATGGCGACATAGATATTGTAGCAGGCAATCAAGGGCTTAATAGCAGACTGAGACCTTCAACAGAAGAGCCGATAAGGTTATACTATAATGATTTTGATGGTAATGGAAAGAAGGAACAGCTGATCACCTATTATTTGGACGGTAAAGAAATCCCGTTTATGGGCAAGGGCGATTTACAGAAACTAATGCCCATGATAAAAAAGAAATTTCTCTACGCCGAAAAATATGCCGAGGCTCCCTTGCGCGATATATTTCCGCCCGACAAATTGGACGATTCTAAAATACTTACTGCCAATTATTTTGCGAGCGCCATTCTTTTGAATGACGGTCATGGTAACTTCTCTGTTCGAGAGCTCCCTGCTGAAGCTCAGTTTAGTTCGATGAAGTGTGCTACAGTTGCAGATGCCAACAATGATGGTCGTCCAGATATCTTGGTATTTGGAAATTTTTATCAGAACAATATCCAGCTTGGACGCAATGACGCAAATTTTGGAACGTCACTCATAAACATAGGCAATGGAAACTTTCGAGCCGAATCTTTAAACGGACTTGTAGTGAAGGGACAGGTAAGGCACGTTGAGCCATTAATAGTCGGCGGAAAAAAAGCCTACGTCCTGGCAATGAACAATGACAGCCTTCGGGTAATTACAATTAAATGACGGGAAAATAGATTCGGGTTACCCACTTATTACTGTCAGGCTGTTCGAGCCGGTTAGTAATTAAAGATTCATAGGAGATGGCCACCACATTTCGGTGATTGTCTTGAATATAATATTCCATCTGTCTCACAGCATCTTTTATGACTTTCCTATTCCCGACAATCTCAGCTGATAGAATGTTCCCGCCTTTAAGCATCCATTTTGATTTAATTTTTTCGTTTTCGGGCAATGATTTCTCGATAGGTATTCCAACCTGAACGAAATACTCCTCACTACTCATTTTGTCAGTATACAACATCGGATATCCTTTTTCCTCAGCTCCTTCTTTTTTTATGTAGTTTTTTACCTGATCAATCAATAAGTAGATTTCAGATAAGCTTGGCTTATGCTTGAAAGTCTGGGAGATGGTGGTTACATATTCAAAGGGAACTTTTAATTCTTTGATGTCTATGCCATAAAGGTTTCTTTGATTTGTGAAGTAATCCGATAAGCCCCACAAAATCTTTTTATAAGAGTCTTTCAATCTCGTAGAGAGGAATAACAATTTAATTCGAGTGATAGGATTTTTGTCAAGCTGGATACCTGTGATCAGAGTAATTGTTACTTTATTTCCTGCTTCAGGAATAAGCTGAAGAGAAGAATTTGTCGAAAATGAATCTGATGTAGTCGTGAGTACAAATGTATTTAGTAAGATACTTTCGAAGGTAAACGTAAACTCACCTTGATTGAAGGTAACTTTTTGACCGGTTGATCCAGTCTTACCAGGCCACCAGTGATGCCAAGTCGTATCTCTCAATAATTGACGAAATAACGCATCTGTGTTGGCAGAAAATTGAATAGTTTCTTTTACATTGGATTGGAGAGGAAGAGTAAATGCTGCCACTAAAACCCCTGCAATTAAGAGGGAGAGAATTATCCAGATTTTTTTATAAGCGATACGCACAAGAATTCAGGTGTTTAATTTTTAAGAGGCCTAACCGACCTCGAAACTAAAATATTCCATATAAGATCACTAACAAGTATTGATATTTTTTTTCATTTTGCACTGCTCAGAATGACGAGAATAATGAATAAATTATGTGCCAGATGACCCGTCAAATTATCGTCATTATTCTTTTTGTTTTGCCCGATATTGGCTTCGCCCAACAGTCCGATTCGTGGACTATTGAGGCTAAAGGGATTGACCCCAAAAACTACTTTGGTGTGACTGTAGCTAATGGCATGATTGGCCTGGTATCTTCACCTGAGCCCATGAAAGTAAAAGATGTTGTGCTGAATGGATCATACGATTATTATCAGCGCGGCAGGGTTTCAAACATCCTTAAAACATTCAACCACGTGAATATGGAAATGGATGTAGACGGACGACGTGTTACTACTTCGGGTACATCCGGCTATCAGCAGAAGCTGGATATGAAACGAGCCGCCCTCATCACTTCATTTGACGTTCAGGATAAATTAAGTGTACACCACACGATGATGGCTCTTCGACACTTGCCATATACCTCGCTCATTATTGTTGAATTAAAAGCAAAGAAAGATGTGCTGGTCACGCCAATGAGTGTGATAGAAGCTCCCGATCATCTTACCGATGTACATAACTTATACAGTGAGATAGACAGGCCTCACGTTAAAATTCCGTTGATGACCTCGGTTGGCAAAAGCCCGTCAGGTAAGCTCACAATCGCAGTCAGCAACAGTTTGATTTTTAATGAGCCACATGGGCAAGAACCAAGCCTCATTCATGAAGACTGGGATTATAACAGACACTTGGTCAAATTCTCGAAGAAACTGAAAGCGGGCGAAAGTTATTCTTTTGCAATTGTAGCTTCGGCAACTTCTTCGGCTCAGTACAATGATCCATTCAATGAAGCCGAACGACTTACCATTTTTGCAAAGCTCGAAGGTGTCGCGAGGTTAGTTCAGCATCATGAAGCTGAATGGAAAGAACTTTGGAAGAGTGACATTGTGATCGAGGGCGATGAGCAGTTACAGAAAGATATCCGATTTGCTTTGTATCACTTGTATTCTTTCGCTAGAGCTGGCACTGCCTACAGCCTTTCACCGATGGGACTTTCTGGTCTTGGGTATAATGGTCACGTGTTTTGGGACACCGAACTATGGATGTATCCGCCTCTTTTAGCAATGCACCCGGAAATTGCCAAGTCGCTTTTGGAGTATCGTTTCGTTCGATTGGACGCGGCCAGAAAGAATGCATTCTCTCACGGATATAAAGGCGCGATGTTTCCGTGGGAGTCATCAGCCGAAGGCACTGAAGACACTCCTGTATGGGCGCTTACAGGTCCGTTTCAGCAGCATATTACTGGTTGCGTAGGTTGGGCTTTCTGGAAATATTATCAAGTGACGAAAGACAAGACATGGCTCAAGGAAAGAGGTTATCCTGTATTGAAAGAAGTAGCAGATTTCTGGTCGAGTCGTGTTGAGCGTAAGAGCACCGGCCATTATGAGATCAATAATGTAATAGGAGCAAACGAATGGCAGGAAAATATTGATAACAATGCTTTCACCAACGGCATGGCTATTACCGTACTTCGCTATGCGACACAGGCTGCCAAAGAACTTGGTATTGTACCGGATCCGGATTGGGAATTAGTAGCACAGAATATTCCGATACTGAAATTCGCCGATGGCACTACACGTGAGAATGCCACCTACGATGGTGTTGAGATCAAGCAAGCTGATGTAAACTTGTTGGCTTACCCGTTGGAGCTTATCACCGATGTTGCTCAGATGCAAAAAGATTTGAAATACTATGAAGCGCGTATGTCGCCCACGGGGCCGGCAATGGGAAACTCTGCGTTGTCTACTTTATACTCGCGCCTTGGTGATCCGGAAAAAGCGCTGGGGTTGTTTATAAAAAGCTACCAACCAAATCAGGTGCCACCGTTTGGTGTTTTGGCAGAGACTGCCGGAGGTACAAATCCCTACTTTGCTACAGGTGCCGGCGGATTTCTGCAAGCTGTGATTTTCGGTTTTGGCGGATTAAGTTTTTCAGATAATGGGATTCAACAACGCAAAAGTCAATTGCCAAAATCATGGAAGTCGCTGGAGATAAAAGGCGTTGGTGTGAATCATGCTAATTATAAAGTACGTTGATTGAATTGTTAATTATATAGTCTACACAGAACTTATTAAATCATTTATGCGAAAGATTTTTTTTATTTTCTTTATTCTCCTATGGTCTTGTGCCAAAGACAAAACAGCGTACAAAGCGAAGGTTCAAAACTCTGATTTTTTTCACAAGTCAATGAAGGAAATCACTGATCGAATGGTTCACGATATTTTTTCTCCTCCTGTAGCAAGCCGAATTTATGTTTACACCAGCGTGGCAGGGTATGAAGCGATTATCCATCAGGACAAAAAATACAAAAGCTTAGCTGGCCAGCTGCATGGTTTAGAAAAACTTCCTCAACCTGATTCCACCCAAGAGTATTGTTATCCATTGGCTGCTGCAGAAGCGATGTTGAAAGTAGGGCGTGCGTTGATTTTTTCGGAAGATGAGCTTGATAAATTTTATAATAAAGTCATGCAGGAGTTCAAAGATGCCGGCGTGCCTGACGATGTCTTTGAGCGATCGATTGGTTTTGGAGATTCCGTCGCCAAGCATATTATGGATTGGGCTTCGGGCGACAACTATAAACAATCAAGAACATTTTCGAAGTACACTATTGAAAGTAGTCCAGGTACATGGAAGCCAACGCCACCGGCATACATGGATGCCATTGAACCGCATTGGAACAAGATTCGCACTTTTGTAATTGACTCGGCTGCGCAGTTTCAGCCAGAACCTCCTCAGGTATTTTCTATTGATAAGAAAAGTCAGTTTTATAAAGAAGCATATTATGTATTTGAGACTGGCAAAAACCTGACGCAAGAACAGCGTGCCATAGCCAGCTTCTGGGATTGCAATCCTTTCGTAATGAATGTGAAAGGACACGTTATGTTCGCAACAAAGAAAATTTCTCCGGGAGGACATTGGGTTAACATTACCCGATTAGCCTGCAATGCTACACATGCCGACATAACCAGATCTGCCGAAGCTTATGTGCGTGTCGCGATTTCACTGGCCGATGGATTCATCAGCTGCTGGGATGAAAAGTACAGAAGTAAATTGGTGCGCCCTGAGACTTATATTAATCAATACATCGATGAAAACTGGGCTCCGTTATTGCAAACTCCGCCATTCCCCGAATACACTAGTGGTCACAGCGTTGTTTCCACTTCTGCTTGTGTAGCACTGACGGGTTTGTTTGGTGATAATTTTGCCTATACAGATTCTACTGAGACTGAGTTTGGACTTCCTCCAAGAAGCTTCAAATCGTTCCGGTCAGCTGCAGAGGAAGCAGCTGTGAGCAGGATTTATGGTGGCATTCATTATTTGCCCGCTTGCGAAAATGGAAAAGTTCAGGGAACCGCTTTGGGTGAATTCATAGCTTCAAGGATAGTAACATCACAATCAAAAAAAATTGCCAATAAATAATTTAGCAATTCATGTCAGAGCCTATACTCAATGGATAAAACTTGTATAGTCGGCAACCATTGAAACAAAATATAATTCAATGAAAAAGATTGCTATTGTAGGACCGATACCTCGCGATCACATTGTCACTCACAATGGTGATCTCATTCAAAAGTGGGGATGCGTTACCCACCCGGTAATTGCTTTGTCGATAATGGCAGGCGACAAGATTGAAGTTATTCCTGTCACACACCTGCGTTCGGTTGACCTTGACAATGTAAAAGAAGTGTTTAAGGGATATCGCGGGGTTATTCATAATCACATGACGGTAGCCAATGATCAGGGTGATATCATCAGTTTGAGATTCCTTGACATGAACAATCGCGTTGAGCGACAGACTGGTTTCATGGACCCGATCATGCCCACCGACATGAAGAAGCTGCTGGATTGCAAAGCATTTGTTTTTATCCCCATCAGTGACTACGAGATTTCGCTTGATACATTGAAGTTTTTGAAAAAGAAAAGTAAAGGTGTTATCGTATTCGATGCACATGGGCCGACCACGGCTTGTCTCGTGAATGGAGAACGTCAACGCAAATTTTGGATTGACCGGGATCAGTGGCTGCCGTATATTGATGTATTGAAAATGAATCTGGAAGAAGCTCAGGCCTCGTGGTTTAAAAGAGAATACGAGACAAATGATTTTGTAAAGACAGAAGAGCCAGACCGCAAAGAGCTTCGCGCGTTTGCTGAACATTGCCTCGGCCTCGGAGTAAAATGTGTTTACATCACAATCGACTCGCGTGGCTGTCTGGTCTATTATAAAGAACGCGCCAAAATAAAAGAAGTGATGGTGCCGGCCATTAAAGTGAATCAGGTGGTTGATACAACAGGCTGTGGTGATTCTTTTGCTGGTGGAGCTGGCTTTAGCCTGATGCAAAAACCAGGCGACTATGTGTTAGCAGCTAAATATGGAAATGCCTTGGGTGCATTGCGTACACAAGGGAAAACCTTTGATGTATTTAAGACACTTAAAGAAACGAACGCGATCATTGAACGAGGTCATATTTAATTCTGATAACTTTTTAAACGGATGATTCAAGCAATAATTTTTGACCTGGACGGAGTGATTGTAGATACAGCACATTACCATTTCATTGCATGGCAGAGACTAGCCAGAGAACTAGGGGTCAATTTTACTGAACATGAAAATGAACAACTTAAAGGCGTAAGCCGGATGCAGTCACTGGAGATTATTTTGTCGCTTGGCAAAATTCGTTTATCAGAAAAGGAGAAGGAAGATTTGGCCGATAAAAAGAATCAATGGTTTGTGGAATACATTCAAGCGATGAAGCCAGATGAGATTTTTCCGGGTGTTAAAGAGCTGTTGAAAACAATCAGGAGTAAAGGAATGAAAGTGGCGCTGGCATCGAGTAGTAAAAATGCCGATACCGTTTTGACGTTGCTGAATATCAAAGACTATTTTGATACCATTGTGGACGGAACAATGATCACTCATTCAAAACCCGATCCGGAAATTTTTTTACTGGCTGCGAATAGATTAGGAATGAAACCTTCTGAATGCGTTGTGTTTGAAGATGCCGAAGCAGGAGTTGCTGCAGCCGTTGCAGCGGGAATGAAGTGTGTGGGCGTTGGCTCTGTCACTCAACTTGGAAAAGCAAACTATATAGTAAACAAAACAGCTGATTTTGATTTAGCGAAACTTCAAATGCTATAGAACATCAGCCAAAATATTACAGCCAATCATTTATGAAACAATATTTAAAACACCACGAATGGCAAATAATTGAAGAAGGCTTTGATCCTCACCTCAATCGAATTTCTGAAAGCATTTTCAGCCTCGGCAACGGAATGATGGGTCAGCGCGCCAACTTTGAAGAGACGTACACCGGTGACACTCATCAGGGAACGTACGTTGCAGGTGTTTACTATCCCGACAAAACGCGGGTTGGTTGGTGGAAGAATGGATATCCCGAATATTTTGCCAAGGTTCTGAATGCACCGAGCTGGATCGGCATAAAGATTAAAATTGAAAATCAGGAGCTCGATTTGGCAATATACAAGGTTGAAAATTTTCAGCGCGTACTGGATATGAAGCAAGGTTTGTTACACCGATCGTTCGTAGCCACATTCCCGGATGGGAAAAAACTGAAAGTCGATGCGAAACGCTTTTGCAGCATGGCAGATGGTGAAGTTGGAGCTATTCGATATTCCGTTTTGCCAATAAATTTTTCTGCAAAAGTTCAAATTACGATGGCTGTAGACGCCGATGTAGTAAACAAGGATTCAAATTACGATGAGAAATTCTGGGATCGTGTTTATGAAGAGTCGCAAGCAGGATGGGTTGTGGTGAATGTGCAAACCAAGAAAACCCTTTTTCAGGTGTGCACAGGAATGAAATTCGACCTTAAAATTGATGGCAATTCTATTCACGGAAAAACGAATACCAATGTTCGTGAGAAATATAGCGACAATGTGGTTGAAGTAGAGTTGGAGCAAAATAAGGAATTGGTCATTTATAAATATGGTGTTGTCCTCTCTTCAGAAAATCATGCGAAAGATAAAATCGTAAATACCTGTCGTGCAAAAATGGATGCCGCTACCAAAACTGGTTTCGACAAATTGTTTGATGAGCACGCAGCAGTATGGGCGCACAAGTGGGAAGAATGCGATATCACAATCGATGGAGATGTAGCTGCACAACAAGGAATCCGGTTCAATATTTTTCAGTTAATGCAAACTTATAAAGGTGATGACGTTCGTTTGAATATCGGCCCCAAAGGATTCACTGGTGAGAAATATGGAGGTAGTACGTATTGGGACACCGAAGCTTATTGCCTGCCTTTTTATTTATGCACATCCAATCCGAAAGTCGCACGCAATCTTTTAATTTATCGCTATAAGCATTTGCCTAAGGCCATTGAAAACGCAAAGAAACTCGGCTTCACAGATGGAGCTGCATTTTACCCTTTCGTTACAATGAATGGCGAAGAGTGCCACAACGAGTGGGAGATCACCTTTGAAGAAATTCATCGTACCAGCGCCATGGCATATGCTATGCGTGATTACATTGAATATACAGGCGATGAGGCTTACTTAATAGAATACGGCCTTGAAGTATTAATTGGAATCTCTCGCTTCTGGACGCAACGCGTCAATTGGTCGAAGGATAAAAACAAGTATGTTATTCTCGGTGTAACCGGGCCAAATGAATACGAGAACAACGTGAACAATAACTGGTACACCAATTATTTAGCTTCATGGACGCTGCGATTTACTCAGCAAGCAGTGGCCTACGTAAAGAAGACCAACTCAAAGAAATACAACGAGCTTGTTGAAAGGATTCATTTCAAAGAAAAAGAAGAGGTTGGTAAATGGGCGGACATCACCAGCAAAATGTATTATGCTGAGGACAAGGCACTCGGTGTCTTTTTGCAACAAGACGGATTTTTGGATAAGGAATTAACCAAGGCTTCTGATCTACGTGCAAGTGACAGGCCGATCAATCAGAAATGGTCATGGGACAGGATACTGCGATCTTGCTTCATCAAGCAGGCCGACGTGTTGCAAGGCATCTATTTATTCGAAGATGATTTTACCACAGAGCAGATCAAGCGAAACTTCGATTTTTACGAACCAATGACCGTGCATGAGTCTTCTCTTTCACCTTGTGTGCACGTGATTCTAGCTTCTAAATTGGGATATAAAGACAAAGCATACGAAATGTACCTGCGAACTTCGCGCCTCGACCTGGATGATTATAATAATGATACGGAAGACGGTTGTCACATCACCAGTATGGCCGGCACGTGGATGAGTGTAGTGAAAGGTTTTGGCGGCATGCGGCTGTGCGAGGGCAAATTGTTTTTCAATCCATTTATTCCAGACCAATGGAGGTCCTATTCTTTCCGAATGGAATTTAGAGGCCGTGTATTGAAAGTGAAAGTAGCCAAAGAGAAAACAGAAGTTGTTTTGGAATCGGGTGAGCCTTTGGAAATTGTTTTGAATGAAAAGAATACCAGATTGTGAAAGCCGCACATGGGTAGCATAAAATTAAAGATCATTCGAATAAAAAAACAATCCCGCCACGGGGCAGGATTGTTCTCTATTACGCCTAAAGGCTTTAGTTCGCTCCGTCTGTTTGAGCAAAAGAAACAGTGAAGCCCCCTACTTTTTTCCCTAAATCTGAGCCAGCATCAATATCAATGCGGTAATGGATCCCTCCATACAAACGCGACAAAGAAGCTTCATTAGCCATGTTCTCAAAATCACTTTGTGCTGCCGGAAACAAATAAGATAGCACAGTTGCAGCAGCCGAAGAGAATGTGGAGTGACCACTTACGTAAGATGGAAAATTGGGGATGCCAGTGCCTGTTTTAATCGAAGGATCAAGCTGCGTTGGCCTTGGATTAAAGTAAAAGTATTTTGTATTCCAACAGGCTACAGCAGCATCGTGCATAGACATGTTAAGAAGTGCAAAAGCTCTGGCTGCCCGCACTTCGCTGAACTTGGCATCGCGGATATATTCTTCCGCTATATCGTTCCAATGCCCGGGAGGAGTATATGTACCAACACCATCAGCCCACTTTAGTACAATAGCTTCCCGATCGCGGGTTAGATTGCTGGAATAGTACTTCACTTCGCTTACCTGACTGCTCATTTCTGCAGACGATGTGGAAGGTGGTGGGCCAGGGCGTGCACTTACAATATCGGATGGCTGCATCATCCACGCTTTTACATTTCCAAAGAACGGAAGCATCGGAGGCCGGGCTGGTACATCTAAACTCAGCCATGGGATTTGTCCATGCTTAACGGCTGTATCTTGCAACGCCAGCCACTGAGGTGCGGTGCCAATAGCATTACCCATACCATCGGCTCCTGCACGTGTGATGTAGTCTGCGGCAACGGCTTTGCCCAAGGCTATACCTACTGTGATATCGCTGGTTGAAGCTTTGCCTGATAATAATGCTGCACTTCTTTGTTCACCGGCTTTGGCCAATATTTCGTCTGATGATGCAGGAAACATTGCTAACAATATCGTCTGTGCTGCTCCTGACATAACGGCTTCTTCTGAAGGATAAGAAGGTATTCCGACCTGAGGCATGAGAGATTTTACTTTTTTATCTACTACGTAAGGTGATGGCCTGTTGTATTGATACTTGTAATACCAAGCAGCTTTAAGTGCGTCATAAATTGCGGCACTCACATAACTGTAAGCACGTGCAGCGTATGGCGGATTGGCAAACGGAAACTGTGGATCAGCGAATGGGTTGTTTACATCAGGGAAAATATAGGTGCCGTTGGCAAGTGGAGCTGGTGGCAGATTGTAACGAGCCACCAATTCTCTGAAGATCTGATTCCAGCGGAGTACACCTCCATCACTCCAGTAAGCAATAGCATCCCGCTGACCTGAAGTCAAAACGCTCTGCAGGTTTTTGATGCCGGTAAGTTCTGTTTTATAGGCAGCAGTAGATGTATCGGCTGGTGTAGGTACGGATGTGGAATATTTGAGATAAGATGGTACTGCTACAACTTTCCATGTTCCGGCATTTGTATCCGCATTCGTTGGAGTTAGCGCAAAGAGAGTCTCTTTGGAGTCAACATTCTTGTTGCAACTCAGCGGCAGCGAAATAATAACCGCGACTGTCAAAAGGATTTTGTAATATTTTATATTCATGATCTTCTCAATTTTGTTGTGGACTGAAATGGAACGTATACAAAAGACCCGCTGTGTAGGTTGTAGATTGCCCTACGTTGCGACCAGCCACTGTATAAGAAGTAGTGGCTCGGGCTGCAAGGTTCTTCACCATAGGAAGTTGATACATCACCATTACTCCGGCTTTAATAAAGTTCATTTGGTTAGAAGCGAAAGGCATGTCTTGCCTGCGGATGTCACCGCCTCCTAATGTATTTTGCTGAGCGTACGTCAATTCAGCCCTTAGCGCATTTTTGGTATAACCCAAACTTCCTGAAAACAGAAACTGATTTGGCATTGCAACTTCGTTAGTTAGGTAGAGTTGTCCGTCTGTAAAGTAAGAGGCCCTGTCGAGAAAAATATTTGACCGGAATACATAAGCAGTCGAGATAGAAGCATACCACGTTTTCTTCAGAGAATAAACTGCATTGACGCGGGCTGTAAAAGTTTTGCTGGCAAGCCCAATGGAAAGCGGAAGAAAATCCGGGGTATAATTAGTAGTAGGAATAGAAAATGATCCTACGGCAAAAGCTTTGAACGAACTATTTTCAAAATCTTTACTAACGAAGCGATACTTAGCGCCGATAGTAACGTCTTGCAAGCCGGCCATTGGATGCAAGGTTCCACCGCTGGCCTTTGTCCACACGTAAGGGAGCATGGCTATAACATTGAGCTTTGGGGTTATTCCGTAGCTACCCATCCACATCGCGTTGTTGGTAGTTACTGTGCCAAGATTTTGGTTATCACGTTTTAAACTTCCTTCCCAGTAATTTTTCCAGGAATCTGTTGAATAAATAACGCCTGTACAGAAATCCTTCTTTGGCATCATTAGCCCGTCTGTCAGGTTCTGGGCCAGAACGCACTGAGTTGAAATGAAACTAACAATTATATATAGGTATACTTTTTTCATAAGCTAAAAATTAACGAAAGCGAAAATGATTCGTAAGTAGTCGCAGCAATTGGGTTGCTACGTTCGTCTATCATACACTAATAATGCAATTCCTACGGAGGAGTTACAAAATGAATGAAGATTGGACAAATGGAAACTTATGCCCTGGGCGGCTGGATTATCGTCGAATGAAACTGGGCGGTTTTTTCTGAAATGACTTCAGTGAACCCGAAAGAAAGTTCCCAGCCAAGGTTATTGGATTCAACAGAAATTGTGGCAGAGAAATAGTCCTTGATCAATACCTGAATGGTTTTCGAATTTCCCTTTTCCCCCGAAGGGTTGCTTGAGAAAGTCTTTACATAATCTTCCAGCGCCTGATCAATCTTTTCTGAGCGGACATCCTTTACGCACACTATATATAATGTATCGTGAAGGAATTTCTGCTTCACCAGACGGTATATCTCTCCCTTGTGTTCAAATTCTCCGTCTACACGATCGTACTCATTCATGTCTGCAGAATAAGGCATGGCGATAGGCATTTTGAAAATGATTTCGCCAGTAGCCATCGAGTAATTGTTCCCGTCAAAACTTTCCTGCATTTGATCTGCGATCTGATTACGGATACCTAAAAATATCCCGTAGTATCCCAAGACATTGAGAAGAAAGACAAAGAGAAGTGACAGGGAAACAATTCGCTTCATTACATAAACCTAAGCATTGAATGGGAAAAAATCAAAACCCGGGCTCATTGAATTGGTTGGAATTGCCACTTATCCATTCTTTCAGACATTGCAAACGTTTGCATAGCCCTTTCAAAATCTAATTCGAAGGCTTGCATCCCGTAATAACTCTGCTTTTCCCATCCATATCACGGATAACATGAATATCATCGTACCCTTCGGTCTCAAAAAGGTGACTTGTCTCTGAGCTGAGCTGAGCATTAATCTCAACAAAAATTCTTCCACCGGGCTTGAGCAAAGCCTTTCCTTTCTTCGCGATAGCCCTATAGAAAATCAAAGGATCATTGTCGGGTACAAAGAGTGCCTGATGCGGCTCATAGCTTAGTACATTTGATTTCATCGACTCCTTTTCCAGATGCCGAACATAAGGCGGGTTGCTCACTAAAATATCCAGAGGTGCAGTAGTGATGTCTTCTATTAAAAAATCAGACTTGATGAATTGAATCGAAGTCTTATGATGTTTGGAGTTCTCTTTGGCTACAGCTAGTGCCTGCTCACTTACATCCATCGCGTGAACGAGTGAGCCTGAAATTTCCAAACTGAGAGTGATGGCAATACATCCGCTGCCGGTGCCTACATCTAAGATAACGGGCTTAGTAATTTTTGTTTTCAACACCTCTCTTACAAGGACCTCAGTTTCGGGTCGTGGGATAAGTACTGATGAGCTTACTTCAAATTTTCTTCCGTAGAAATCGGCTTCGCCAATTATGTATTGAACAGGTTCATGCCGGTTGATTCGTTCAGCCCACTCTTTTAGTTTCCCGTCATCAAAAATATTTTCTTTTTCGGCCAGTACATCGGAATACGACAACCCGTACTCCGCCTCAAATAATAAGCGTGCAATAGCCTCTTTTTCATCGATTGGCTCATCAATCGAGAGCTGGGCAACAAACTGCCGTAGTACCACTTTGGAATTCGATGGGGTTCCTTTCATCTTTGCAATGATAACAAAAGACAATGACTCCCGACGAGCTTTTCATGCAGCGAACATTTGACCTTGCCCAATCAGGCGTTGGCAGTGTAAGTCCTAATCCTCGTGTGGGATGTGTGATTGTGCATGATGGTAAAATCATTGGAGAGGGCTGGCATCAGAAATTCGGCGAGGCTCATGCTGAAGTGAATGCTATCAATTCAGTAAAAGATCAGTCCCAATTAAAAGAAAGTACAGTATATGTAAATCTTGAGCCATGCTCTCATTTCGGAAAGACACCACCTTGTGTTGACTTGCTGATCAGGCACAAAATAAAGAAAGTAACGATCGCAAACCTGGACACAAACACTTTGGTTGCTGGCTCAGGAATAAAAAAATTAAAGGAGGCAGGTATAGAAGTAATCACTGGTATTCTGGAAAAGGAAGGCCGTGAATTGAACAAGCGGTTTTTTACTTTCGTTGAAAAACAAAGACCTTACATTATTCTTAAGTGGGCACAAACTGCTGATGGTTTTGTTGCACAAAAGAATTTTGAATCGAAATGGATAAGCAATGATTTATCGCGCCAACTCGTTCATAAATGGCGAGCCGAAGAAGATGCCGTTCTTGTTGGTGCACGAACGGCTTCACATGATGACCCTTCATTGACTGTGCGCGACTGGACAGGAAGAAACCCTGTGAGAATTGTGATTGACAGATTTCTACGACTCAACGGACGCCTGCAACTGTTTGATAAAAGAACAAAAACGATTTGCTATAATGTGCTTAAGCACCAGGAAAATAAAAATCTTTTACTGGTTCGCGTTGATGAAGAAAATTTCCTTAATGAAGTCGTTCACGATTTATACAAGAAAAAAGTACAATCCATAATTGTAGAAGGTGGTGCGCAAACCCTTCAACTATTTATAGAATCAAAAATATGGGATGAGGCTAGAGTTTTCACTTCGCCAAGAACATTTGGTGAAGGAATCGCTTCTCCAATAATTCAGGGAACACCCAGAGTTCACGAAAACATTGGGTCCGATCGATTGGAATTCTTTGTTCCGCGTTAAAAAAGAAACCCCGGTTTGACCGAGGTTCCGTTCTTAATTTCATATTCTCTTTTAAGAGTTATAGACCGCAACAAATTCCTTAGCAAAGGATTCAAGTTTCACTTTGCCGAGCGCAGGTTTGTTTTTCCAATAATCGGCCTGGATTGTTCCGTTCTTGAAAGCAATCCCCATTTCTACATAACCATTGGCAACTTCCTTATTCAGGCCTCCTTGCAACATTCCGTTCAAGGCGTCTTCGTTTTTAAATTCCATCCAAGGTATCCCCGGTTTTCCAACTGCCTTACCTAATATTTCTGCGATCTCTTTTGGATGGCGTTCATCGCTGGCAACATACCGAATCGAATGACCCTTAAATTTTAATGCGAGAAGTTCGGCAGCCACAACATCGGCGATGTCAGTAGTATGAGTGAGGATCAGCTTTTCATTCGAGCTTCCAAAATTTGAACCCATTACGTTCATGTGTTTGATCATCGGAATCATCCCCATCAGGTTGTTATAGAAATAAGACGGGCGAACAATTTTTAAGTTGAGATTTTTCAATTGATTGAGATGCCATTCTGCAACCGATAACCCGTCGATCGGACCAGCACCTTTGCCGAGATGAGCACCAATACTGCTAAGAAAAACCACATGACTGATTCCGTTTGCTTTAACAGCATCGATATAGCCAACAATCACTTTTTTCTGATAGTCGGCCCAGCGCCCTGTAAGATTCATGTTGGGAGGGATCATCAAATAGGCAGCCTGTGCCCCTGCAAATGCCCGCTTCAAAAAAACCGACATCTTCCACCGAGCCGACCGCTGGAATTGCTCCGAAGGCTTCTATGTCTTTTGACTTGCCTGAATTGCTTGTGATTACGGTTACGGTGTGGCCAGCTGATTTTAATTTCTGCACAACGGGTTTACTGATGTTGCCCAATGAGCCTGTAATGATATAATTCATGATTGTTTGGAGGTTGGTTTCAGTCTTAACAGAATAGCGCTCTTGGAAGTTTCCCGGCTTCCCCTGTTTTTTCTCAACTGCGGACACTCTTGTCCGACTGCGAACGAGGTAGTTGACAGAATATGTTTTATTTTCGTTAGTTGATATAAAATTCAGGCACAACTATTGCAAAAAGACAGTTATGGAAACTCAAAAAGTAAAAACCTGCTTTACAATAACTTTCACTCCAGAACAATATCTCCACGCCAAGGCTTATGTGGAGGATATGAAAAAACACCCACAGCGTGTGTTCTGGCAAGGCAAGCAAAGCAAATCAGATGATGAGCTGGTAATTGAGCAGATTGCCCACCGTATTTTGTCAGGGTTCTATAATGATGACCCTTTCAATGCCGGGAAGCACATCATGCGCATGGACAGCATGGCTACGGCTTGAGATGTTGATTGTTAAAAGTTAACTGTTAACTAGGCTATGTCCTATTAGCAAATAACGATTAACGAATTCATACTCTCTCTAAAACCTTCTCAATCAGGTTTTCAATAACCTTATTCGGGTTTTTAACAACTTTATTTTTTATTCTGTTTGCCAGAATCGCGTTTACGCTCAAAGCTTCATGGCCAAGGAGTCGAGCCATGGCGTAGTATCCGGCAGTCTCCATTTCAAAATTAGTAAACCAAAAATCCCCCTTGTGGTAGTAGTTTAAATCTTCCAAAAGGTGCGGAAATCGGATTGGCGCCCGAAGCTCCCTTCCTTGTGGTGCATAAAAACCAGGGCTTGTTACGGTATTGCCTCTGATCATATCAAAGCCTATCCGGTCTAGCAAGTTTTCTGATCCGCGAACAACGTAAGGCATAAACGGAAGCCCGGTTTTTTTTTGAATATCATGCGCAAGACCAGCCTCTTCATCATTCATCGGCAGATCATAAAAATTCATCAGGTTATCAAGGCCAACGGCAAAATCAGAAACCAGAAATGAGCCAAGTGGTATATCTTCTTGCAGCGCACCTGACGTGCCGATTCGGATGACTCGTAGTTTTTTCTTTCTGGGCTTTAACTCACGGGTCTTCAAGTCAATGTTGACCAGTGCATCTAATTCGGAAAAGAATATTTCAACATTATCTGTACCGATGCCAGTGCTGATGACGGTAATTTTTTTACCATTGAATTTTCCTACGTGTGTGATGAACTCACGCTTGTTCATCTCGAATTCTACTTCATCAAAAAACTGACTCACCATATATACCCGGCTCGGATCACCTACGGCAATAATTGTATCACTGATGTGTTTGGGCAATAAGTTTAAATGATAGACACTGCCATCAGCATTGAGAAGAAGATCAGTTTCAGAAATTTTGGGCATCGTAGTCCAATTTATTGACAATCCCTTCAAAATTCAAATGCTCCCAATTGTTTTCTATGTCGCTGGTTTGCATAACGCCATCCATAATTTTTTTTTGCTTTTGTCCGATTGCTAAGGCATCTGAATAACGAATGTCTTCTCGAAAGGT
>Ga0206968_10010_pt1 | contig 53786 bp, 57 predicted proteins | sample Alteio_BWOrgHeat_22_FD_153254 | JGI IMG/M metagenome (GOLD analysis project Ga0206968, IMG submission 153254) | Enriched cells from forest soil in Barre Woods Harvard Forest LTER site, Petersham, Massachusetts, United States -... | ecosystem: Environmental > Terrestrial > Soil > Temperate forest >... | reverse complement strand
CATTAACTGTTGAGTAAGGATTATTTTCGCTATATCTTGCTTGATTTTGCATACACATTTGTATTTGCATAAAACGTGCGCTATCTTTTGTATCAAGATAAAACTTTAAACCATTTTTCATTTTATCTCCAAACTGGCCAAAGGTTGAAGAATTTGTAAGAAGGAATAGGACAAGTAAAATTTTAGAGATTGATCTTTTTAAGTTGCTTGCGTTTAATTTTGTGTTAATTTTTAGCATATACATTTAAGTTTATGCAAACTAAAGGTTACTAAATAAATGTAATATTATCTATATGTTAAGTAATTGTTAAGTGTTTTTTGAAATCGTTAATTTAAATAAAGAGGCATAATTGACTGAAAATGAGAAATGAGTACGATGAAATTGAAATATTTAAATAAAGACCAATTCGAAAATAAAAAAAATATCTATGAGGTTTAGGTTCTGGTTTTAAAGAAAAAACCTTTTATCAACATGTAAGATTTTGACCAAAGATGTAAATTTTTTCTCAAAATTAAATTGTATTCTTAATTAGAAATTAAAGTGGGTTTTGGTTTAAACCTGAAATCATCAAATTAAAGTTATGAAAACTAAAAAAGCAATTTCAGTTATATTGTCTTTATTTATTGTCTCTTTAATTGAAGCACAGACGATTCCATCTTTTAGCTGTGATCAATCAACTGTCAGTCCCACTTATACTTTTACTGGTAATATGACTTACACACTTCCAGCTGCTACCACAATGGAACAGATGGTTTTCCTTAGCTGCCCTAATACAAATGTATATGATACTTTATTTGGAGCTGGTAGACATGCAATTGTAAACTCTAATTGTAGGTTTACAAGTAATTTTGGCAATAGTTTAACTTTATATATGTGTTTCGTAAAAAACACAGGTACATTAACAATACTACCACATGCAACAGGGGCATTTCATGTGTTTTATGAACCAAATGCTGTGGTTGTAAATCAATCAAGTTTTAGTGTTGATATGAATCCATGTTCAAACATTTTAATTCCGTTATATAATTGTAATGATGCAGGTATTAATGTGAATGAATTAAATTCTCAAAGCTTTTCTGTTTATCCAAATCCCACGAATGACAAAATATTTATAAGTTCTAAAGATTTTCCTTATAATAAACAAATCGAAATCCAAATTAATGATTTAACAGGGAGACTTCTTTTAAAACAAGAAATAGAAAAATCTGATCAAAATATTAATATTACTCAAATTGAAAAAGGGATTTATTTTTTACGATTGTTTCAAAACAAACAATTAATTACAACATATAAAATTGTAAAAGAATGAAACGCATTCTATTTATATTATTATTCTGTTTGTCTTTTTCCGCCTTTTCTCAAATGTGGTTTTACCCAAGTTCTGAATGGTATTATTCGAGGAGTTGGCCCGGGGCTAATGGTTATTTAAAAATAAACTATACAGGCACAGTTTCAATTAATAATTATACTCTTCAACAATTACAATGCTATAATAGAGTTTATTATGGATTGTTTAATAGCATTGGTACAAGTACAACTACATATTATACATATGAAAGTGATAGTGTTGTTTATTTATATCATTCTATGAATAATAATTTTGATACATTGTATAATTATAAAGCGAAAATTGGTGATAGTTGGCTTATACCTAGAAATACAGGTAGTTGCCCAAGATATACGGTTCATGTAACTGATACAGGTCATCACCTAATTCAAGGTCAAAATTTGAAATGGTTAAAAATTGACAATTTTGATACTTTATATGAAAGAATAGGAATGATGTATATTTTTGCAATGGATGATTACAATGAATGTAATAATATAGATTATGTGATTGGAGGACCTTTACGTTGTTATAGTGATCATCAAATAAGTAATTATAAAAAATATTCAAATAGTTGTGATTATATTAATGCCCCCATTGGTACAGGTTTAATAGAATTACAAGATCCAAATAATATCAAAATTTATCCAAATCCTGTTTTCGAAACTTTATTTATTGAAACAGAAAATAATGAACTAGATGAATTGCAAATTGCGAATATGAAAGGGCAAGTTTTGATGAAGCATTTCATGTCGGACAAAAACTCTATAAATGTAAGTTCTCTGGCGAATGGTATTTATCTTATAAATCTGTTTAGTAAAAGGAAACTCGTTTCCACCAGAAAAATTGTGGTGATTAAGTAAGAGAACTAAAATGCAATTTCTAAAAAATTGCCCTAAACAATAAAAACAATCCACCCGATAAAATAATGGAAACTGGAACAGTAAGAACCCAGGCAAGAGCAATATTTTGAATTGTTTTCTTTTGAAGATTTTTTAATCCTTTTTTTGCGACCATCGACCCTGCAATACCCGATGATAACATATGTGTTGTAGAGACAGGTAAACCATAAGTAGAAGCTAAACCAATACCAACAGAAGCAACAATTTCGGCGCTTGCACCTTGCGCATAACTCATGTGCTGTTTACCAATTTTTTCGCCAACCGTTTTTACAATTCGTTTCCAGCCAATCATAGTGCCTAATCCCAAAGAAATAGAGATCATGATGATTACCCATGAAGGTGCAAATTCGATTAATTTTTTCGCGCTTTTTAATTCTGTTTTTAAATGTGATTTATCTTTGATTGAAATAGAAAAATTTGGACTCTTTAAAAGTTTTTCGGTACCCTTCGTAATTTTTACAACATCTTTTCTTAATTCAAATCGTTGAGCCAATTCAACATCACCCGAAAATTCTTTACCATTAATTGTTTCATGATAATGCTTTGTATGGAATTTAATATTTGCAAACTGTTCTAATTCATCTTTTCCAAACTGCGTTGAGTCGGAAGTGGAAACAATTTTTTCGATCGCATCCAAATTAGTATGAATACTCTGTAAATTTACTTTACTGTCTAAAGAAAACTGAGCAGGTAAAATGGAAATCAAAATCAACATAATTAATCCAACTCCTTTTTGCCCGTCGTTTTGCCCGTGAAAAAAACTCACCATTCCACAGGTTAACCACAATAACATTCGGATCCAGATTGGCGGTCTTTTACCGGGAATAGGTTCTTTATAAATAATTTCATTTTTAATAAGTCGTTTAAAAATAAACATCACTATTATTGCCAAAGAAAAACCAATCAAAGGTGAAATTAAAAGTGCTAAACCTGTTTCTTTTGCTTTGTCCCAATTAACAACCGAAACACCAATATTGCCGGGCAAAAAATAATATGCTAAACCAATACCTAATATTGAACCAATAAGTGTATGTGAGCTGGATGCCGGAATGCCAAAATACCAGGTACCAAAGTTCCAGATAATGGCACTTATTAAGAGTGCAAGCACCAGGGCAATACCATGGTAAGCATTGCCATCAAGCAAAGCATCCATAGGTAGTAAATTTACAATAGCCATTGCAACTGTAATACCTCCAAATAAAACACCGGAAAAATTCAAGAGACCACTATACACAACAGCCATGGTTGGTTTTAGTGAATTAGTATAAATTACAGTCGCTACTGCATTAGCTGTATCGTGAAAACCGTTAATGAATTCAAAAAAACATGCGAGAAATAGACAAACAATTAAGAAAACGGCCAAGCCGGTAGTTAATCCGAACATATAATATTTTTTGCAATGTTAATTTATAAATCCATTCACGATGTTAGGTTAGTGTTAGCTTAGTGTTAGGTTAGTTTTTGAAAATAAAGATTATGAATTCTTAAGTGGAATCTTATCGAAGAATTTAAAGTATTAGACCTTATTTTCTTTTTTAAAGAAGTGAAAACATAACCCTTAATCACTCATTACCTCATAAAGTGTTGAAGGATTGTTAAGTATTGGTTAAGAGTGACAAGCCATTATTTAAGTAAATTGCACTATTAAAATATATATGAGCAAGAAAATTATAAAAGTTGGAAATATTGAATGTGGTTCTAAAGATCTCTTCTTAATATCTGGTCCTTGTGTGATTGAAGATGAGATGATCATGATGAAAACTGCCGAAAAATTAAAAGGAATAGGGGAGCGTTTAAAAATTAAGATCATTTACAAATCATCTTTCACTAAAGATAATCGAAGCAGTTTAAAATATTACGATGGTCCGGGTTTAGCCAAGGGCGTTCAAATGTTGGCAAAAGTAAAAGAGCAATTTGGGTTTCCTGTATTAACAGATATTCATTCTCACGATCAGGCTGCACCTGCAGGAGAAGTATGTGATATATTACAAATACCTGCTTATTTGTGTATGCAAAGTTCTTTATTAGTTGCTGCTGCAAAAACGGGTAAGGTTGTAAATATTAAGCATGGTCAGTTTTTGGCACCGGATAATATGAAGCACCCATTACAAAAATGCATTGATGCAGGAAATGATCAGGTTATTTTAACGGAGCGTGGTTATACATTTGGTTACAATGATTTAATTGTTGATCCAAGAAGTTTTTATCACATGAATCAATTGGGATATCCTGTAGTACATGATATTACGCATTGTGTTCGTAAATATGGGATACCAAGCAGCGACGCAAAAGGTGGAGCACGTGAATTTTTACCTGTGTTATCAAGGGCTGGCGTTGCAAGTGGAGTAGATGGTGTATTTATTGAGACACATCCTAATCCTGAAAAAGCTTTATGTGATGCGGCTTCACAAATGTGTGTGGATGATCTGGAAGAATTTATGAAACCGTTATTAGAAATTCATGCAGTTGTAAATAAATTCATTTAAATGATATGAAAAAGATAGTCTTATTTTTTATTGCAGGTTTTTGTTGCATGAGTTTATCTGCACAAAGTTTATATATTCATGGAAGCAAAAAAGGTGAAATTGAAAATGATGGCGATGTTTATGTAGGCGGTTCTAAAAAAGGGAACATTGAAAACGATGGAGATGTGTATGTAGCCGGTTCAAAAAAAGGACAAATTGAAAGTGATGGCGATATTTATTTTAACGGAAGTAAAGTTGATCAAGTTGAGAAAGACGGAGATGTTTATAAAAATGGAAGCAAGATTGGCCAAATAGAAGACGATGGCGACATTTATAAAAATGGAAGTAAAATAGGCGAGTGCAAAGGTGTAAGAAAAGAATGGGTTGCAGCAGTTGTTTTCTTCTTTTTTATTGAAGATTTGGCGTATTAGCCTTTAAAAATATACATTAAGAATATAATTAATAGTCCCAAAGGTATTCCCATTATTGTTGAAGGTGCTGAATCATACTCGCCATCATAATTTCGCAATAATAATTGATTATGAATAACCTGAATTACAATAAAAGCAGCCGTATATAAAGTAAAAACTATCCAGTTTGTTGGGTCTTTGATCCATAGCACATCGTGGTAATCTCCATTTACGTAAAATAAAATAAGAGTTAACACAAGCGAATTAAGTATCATAAAAATGATATTTAGTCTTGCATTATGCGTTTTATTTTTTGAAATAATCATGTTGTTTAATATTTAGTATTGTGATTTTTAAAATAAACTATCATAGTACAAAGTTCAACTATGAATGCTATTTACGTGGGAAGAAATTGTTATTTTATTATTAAAATTCAGGATTGAAAATTAATTGTTCAATACAAATCTATTTTTCAGATTGAAACAAAATAAATTAGACCAAAAAAATATTCTACTTGTCGAATTGTATTTTGTATCCGTCTTCGGTAAATAAATTTTTTTGTTTTAACCAAATCCTTTAGTGGCCTGAGTTCCAAAGGTATTTTTAGATGAAAGACTATTTAATCTAAGCGTTAGTAATGATTAGATTTTCTTAATGTTAAAAAGGTTTTAGTTTAAGTTTGGCTTAATACTCTATCAAGACCTTTGACATAATTATTTAAAGACCAAATTATGTTTCAAACTGTTCGATTTAAATTACTGGTAATGTTACTTTCATTTGTTTTTATTACCATTCTTGCTCTCATCTTATCCTTTAACTACACAACAGCCAGCAAGGAAGAACTATCTCAATTAAAACAAAACATGAATAGAACAAATGTTCTTTTGTTTGAAGATGTAAATGTGATCCATGATTTTTTTGCTTATGAAACAATTAATTCATCTTTTTTTGAAACAGGAAAAAGTAAATTTCTGGAAAAACATTATAATCTATGTAAAAAAATTGAATTGTCACTTGATGAAATTGATTCTGATCAAAAGAGTTTTGGATATGAACTCAGTGAAAATGTAAATCAAATTAAAGAAAAATTTAAAATATATAAAGGCCTCACAAATAATATAATAAAAGAAATTATGATCATGGGCTTCAAAGACTATGGTATTGAAGGAAGGATGAGGAATTATGCTCACTTGCTCGAAGGATACAATAAAGAAGTAGGCCTGATAAATGTGTTAGGATTGAGAAGGCACGAAAAAGATTTTATTATCAGACAAGATGATCAATACATCAAAAAATTTGACGAATTATTTGTTCAAATTAAGAGTGATTTAAATAGGAATAAATTAATTCAAAGTGAAAAGAAAAAGAGAATCGTGTATATTCTTAATAATTATTCATATGAATTTAAGAGACTAACCCAGTATGAAAAATTAATAGGATTAAAAAATCAGAAAGGATTAAAAGGGGAAATTGATAAAGTAACTGCTCTGCTTGATATAAAATTTGCAGGAATGATTGAACTGGCAACTACAAAAGAAAAAAATAAATTAATGCAAATAAATTTACTTTTTATCGGAATGGGTTTTGTCTTAATTCTAATATGTATAGTTGCTGCTTTATTTATATCCAGTAAGGCATCTAAATCAATTATAGAATTAAAAAATAGTATTTCGCAATTTATTAAAAGTGATTTCACGAAAAGAAATATATTTTCAATGAAGGAAACACAATATGAAGTTGATGTACTGGCAAATAGTTTCAATATTATGGAACAGCAAATAGTAAATCAAATTGGTAAATTAAAAGAAACAAACGAGGAGCTTGAAATTCTATTATATCGATCTTCACATGATATAAAAGGCCCTCTTACCAGCATCAAAGGAATTTCGAATCTTGCAAATGGTATTGTTAAAGATCCACAAGCATTATTATATTTTTCAATGATAGATTCGTCGTTAGATAAGCTCAATAAAATTGTGGATGAACTGGGAGTTGTTAAGAATATAAAAAGCGACGAGATTGAGAAAGAGAATATAAAATTTGATGAGTTAATTCATTCTGTTTTCAAAGAATTCAGGTTTTTACCAAATTTTGAAAACACCATTTTTTCTGCTGAGATAAATTTGGATGGTGAATTTGTTTCTGATCCAAAACTTATTAGAACCATTTTTCAAAAGCTGATTGAAAATAGTATTATGTATTCAAAAACAGGAAAAGGGATGTCGTTTATCAGAGTCTCTATTAATAAACAAAGAAATGAAATGGTGAGAATTGTTGTGGCAGATAATGGAATAGGTATTAAAAAAGAATTCCTCTCAAAAATATTTGATATGTTTTTTGTTGGCACACATCTTTCTCATGGTGCAGGATTGGGTTTATATATTGTGCAAAATTCATTAAGGAAATTAAATGGTGCAATAAGTGTCGAAAGCGAAGAGAAGGTAGGAACCTCGTTTACAATTTTACTTCCAAATGTAAATATTAAGAAGAGTGTGGAGGAAAATATTCAACAAAATATAGAAATTGCAAAATTTGACACCAAGAATTTAGTGTTAAACTATATTTAAACAGAACTAAGCTCTTCTGATTATTTTAAACCAATCTGTTTGCTCGCCATTATCATCAAAGGTTTCTACGTAAGTAAAACCTGTTTTTTCTAAAACTTTTTTGGAGGTAAGATTGTTTTTGTCCGTCATGGCATAAATCTCTTTAAGATTTAGTTTTTCAAAGCCATAATTCAAACAAGCTTTTGCGGCTTCCGTTGCGAATCCTTGTCCCCAATATTTTTTGATAAACCTGTAACCTAATTCATAAAAGTTAGAATGATTATTAATGGAGTTCTTAAATAATTTTAATCCGGCCCAACCAATAAAAGTATTTGTGCTTTTTTCGATTACAGCTAAACGACCAACGCCATTATCGATATATTGTTGTCTGATAAATTTAATGATCTTCCGAATGTCTTCTATTTCTTCAACAGGACTATTTCCTAAATATTTATGGACTTCCGGATCAGAATCGAGTTCAAACATTGCTTCTTCATCAGTTGGTAGGAGTTCTCTTAAGATGAGACGTTCTGTTTCAAACATTTTATTCGTTTATCTGATTCCTGTTTTTTTAAGGTAGAAAATAATTATTTCTCCATCGGATAATCTTTTGCAACCCAGTCTTCTTTAATTCCCACAGGTAATTCAAGCACTTTCGCGTTTTTAAATCCTTCTTTAATTAAAGCATCGTATGCAGGTTTAATATTGGGGCAACTTGCATAAGAGCAACAACCGCAATATACTACAATCACTCTGTTCTTATTTTCTTGGGAAACAGTTTGTTTAATTCTTTCGATGCCTGTAACACTTGTAGCTCTGCCAACTTCTATCCCTGTTTTTATGAGTTCCATAGGACCAACGTTTAAAATCATTGGTACATCTTTGGCATGACTATTAATTTTATCGGCCAACTCTTTGGTAGGCATTAATTGCTCTTTTGTCCATAATGGTGCTTGAGCTAAGGAAAACAAAGTCCCTGCAATAACAAATAATAGAGTAATACTTTTTTTCATAAAAATAGTTTTCTCTAAGATATAAAAAAGGATTTTGAGTAAAATTTAAAAAATGCTAAAATATTAACTCTAAAATCCTTTTAAATTTATACCCGCACTATCAATCATTGTCACCCATTTTCCCATTTTTTTCTGAACGACTTTAAAGTGATGTTGATCTTCGGGAGTAATAAACGAAATGGCTTCGCCGGGAGATTCAGCGCGGCCTGTTCTTCCAATGCGATGCACATAATCTTTTGGTGAACGCGGTAACTCGTAGTTGATCACATGAGGTAAAAATTTTATATCAATACCTCTGGAGATTAAATCGGTTGCAACTAATACACGGAGTTTACCTGTTTTAAATTTGCTGAGCAATTCAGTTCGCGCACCCTGACTTTTTTTGCTGTGAATAGAAGAAGCGTCAATACCATTTTTGCGAAGTTTATCGGCAACATTATCTGCTTTGTAAACAGATGATGTGAAAACCAAAACTTGTTTTAATGAATTGTGTTTAATTAAATAGCGTAAGAGTGGACCTTTTTTTTCTTCTGTTACAAAATAAGCTAATTGAGTAATGAGATCAATATTATCACTTTCAGATTCTATTTTAATAACCAAAGGATTGTTCAGTAAAATCTGGTTGATCGTATTGAGGTCGTCACTGAGCGTTGCTGAGAAAAGTAAATTCTGTCGTTTTTTTGGAAGAAATGCAAAAATGCGATTCATCTCTTCCTTAAAACCGAGATTCAACATTTTATCTGCCTCATCTAAAACTAAAGTATCAATATCAGATAAGTGCACAGCGTTTGATTCAACTAATTCTAACAGCCTTCCGGGAGTCGCAACTAATACATGCACACCTTGTAAAGCCATCATTTGTGGATTAATAGATACGCCTCCAAAAACTGCCAATGATTTTATAGGTTGCGGGAGTGATGAACCAAATAATTGAAAAACATCTTTTACTTGTACAGCCAATTCACGAGTTGGTACTAAAACTAAAACGTTTACATGTCTGTTTTTTGAAGCAGTATTACCTTGCAAATTCATTAAAATTGGTAATACATAACTTGCAGTTTTACCTGAACCGGTTTGTGCAATTCCTAAAACATCTTTTTTATTTAAGATTGCCGGGATGGCCTCTTGCTGAATAGGGTAGGGTTGTGTGTAGTTTTGTGTTTCTAATGCTTTTAATAAAGAAGGAGATAAACCTAGGGAAGAAAATGGCATGGTTATTTATTGTTTTATTGAGAGAGTGATTAATTTTTAAAGAAAAGATCAAATATAATCATAGGTTAGTTAAGTTTGAGTATTATTGTTTTTTGGGTGTGCCCCCGCATTTTATTTTCTCTTTCTGTTTTATTTTTTTTGCGGGGTCGCGCTTTCCATTCCAAGTCCTCACTGCGCTGCGGGCTTTCCACTACAATCGCTCACACGGCTTCTTCGTTACTTTTACTTTGCGCATTTTTTTTTAAATCTATTATTTAGATTATTAAATATTCGCCGTCGGTATAATTTGTATTTATAAATGAGATCTAAATACTAGGAAAACTACTCATTGCTTTTATAGAAACAATGATAAGAATAAAACTGATTGCAATTGTTACGAATGATTTTAGAAATGGAAATATCATGGCGCAATAAACAAGCATTCCGACGCCAATGATGATACTTATTAAACCACCATATTGAATTTTATTTAGCATCATGAGGTAGCAAACAAAAACAACAACGCCAGATAAAATAAGTACATGTCCATCCATTAATAAACGAAGTAGATCTCTATCATATTTTCCTTTATGATTTATTAAAATAAAAAAGTCATGCAATACTCCGTTTATGAAATACCACAAGGCAGCAACCAATACCCAATGAACTGAAAATAACCAAGCCATTATTTTACCAATTTAATATTAAATGCGCCATTGCTAGTTGCTCCGTAAATGCTCAACCACAAAGGTAAATACATTTCTAATCCTCGCGCTTTTGTGATATCACCTAAGTCAAGAATATTTTTTTCGATCCAACCAAACGATTTTAGAATTTCTTTTACTTTGAGTTTTGCATCCGGATCATTACCGGCAATAAATGTATTGTGGTCTCCGCCATTGATTAAACCAGGATTTACCATTAAGCCACACCACATGGTGTTTAATGCTTTCACAACTTTAGTTGCTGGAAAAGTTTTTTGAATTTCTTCTCCTAACGAATTTGTATTCACAATTGAAAGAGAAGGTGGCATGCCCTTTGAAAAATCGAGAGGGTTTGAAATATCTATAATTATTTTTCCATTTAAATTATTTTCTCCCGCTAGTTTAAGTGCATCCAAAGTTCCAACACCGGAAGTACAATTAAAAATAATTTCACCAAAAGCCGCGGCGTCTGAAAAAGTTCCCGCATTGGCTTTGCCATTATGTTTGGTTACAAAAGTTTTTGCTTTTTCGTTTGTTGCTATTCTGGAACCCATCATGATTGAATGTCCCAATTCAACTAATTTAGAACCGATAGTCTCACCAACTGTTCCTGTACCTAATACTGCTATTTTCATAATTTTTTTATTTTTTTATTTATCCTCTTGTCTTTGGCCAATGACCTTCTTTGTCTTTACACATCCAGCTGTCAAATTTTAAATTTCCTTTTTTGTCGTAACCATACACTACCCAACCGTATTGTTGTCCATTGCATTGTTTTGTATAATCAAAATGTTGTTCAACCTCACCGGTTTTATAAAATTCTTTGCAAGAAATATATTCTCCATTTTCCAGAATGTGAATAGAGCTTAAACGTCCTTTTGAATCATACCATTTATACTCACCACTCAAAAATTTTGAAGTATTTTTTCCGTCAGACTTAACTTCTAATTTGTAATTCTTGCCACCACATGGCCCCATTGGATAAATACTTACACCGTGATCAAACATATTATATCTAAAGTAAACGGCAAGAGAACTGTCTTTTACTTTTTCCCAATTTTTTCCTAAATAAACAATCCACTTTCCATGTTTTTTTCCGGCAGCGTCTAATTGATTTAAATTTTCAGTTTGACTATATGCGAATGCTGTTATGAAGACGAAGAATATGAATGTGATTTTTTTGATGCCGTTTAATTTTCGCTTTGCATTATTTTAAATAAAGATAAAAAATATTTTATCAAAAATTAAGGCTAGACAAGTAAATGATGTAACTATTTGTAAAATTTATATAACATATAAAATTAATCTGTTGCGCACCTTTGTTGACATATTAATACAATTAAAATTTAAAAAAATGAAAAAAGTGATTTTATCAGCAGTAATTCTAGCATCGATCGGAACATCCATGATGTCGTGCAAGAAAAATTATGTCTGCAAATGCTCAAAAACTTATACAACCGGTACTGGAAGTACTACAAATGATTATTCTGATTTTACATATGATGATACCAGATCGAGAGCGGTGAGCAGATGTAATGCAAACGATGCTACATCGAGTGATTTAGGTGGAAATTATAGCATCAACTGTGCGATCCAATAATATTTATTAAAATGTTACAGGGAAAAAATGGGGTGAGGTTATACTCATCCTGTTTTTATTTGTTGATGCCAATAATATATGAAAAACAAACTCATAGTATTTAGCTATCTGTTTTTAGCTTCATGCATTGTGCAATCGCCTAAATACACTACACTTGAGCGAGTACTGTCTTTGCAAGTTGGAATGTCGAAAGCATCAGTTGAAGAAACTTTAGGTATTAAACCATACGAAGTTAAAGCGTTTAATGATTCAACTAATTCGTTTATTTATGTGTACAGGGTGATGGATCGGAAAACACTTGCCTTTAATACCAAGCCGGTAAATGGAAAGCAAGTGGAGGGTAGATATGTACCATTGACTGTAACATTTTCAAAAAATGATAAATTATTAAATGTAGAATCATGTAGTTTGTGTAGGGACACTTTAGACTCTACAAGTAAAATTGATATTTCGAAAGTTACTTTATTTGTAACAGTAACATTACCTGTGTTATTAATCTATTTCGGATTAAAAAAGTAACAATGCAATAATTTTTTCGCAAATAAAAACGGATAAATTGACGCAAATTTTTGAATTTACTTTACTCGTTCAACGTATTCGCAAGTCTCAATATCAATTCTTAATTTGTCGCCATTGGTTACAAACAACGGTACCGCTAATTTAATTCCACCTTCAACTTCTGCCGGTTTTAAAAGTTTACCCTTGATGCCTTCTTCTGTATAAGTAACAACCAGTTCAGCATATTTAGGCAAAGTACCACTCAATGGTTTTTCATTATCATCAAACTTGATTGTCAATATCATTCCTTCCTGAAGAAATTTAAGTGTATCACCAAATAAAATCATTGGAACATGAACCTGTTCAAAATTTTCCTGGTTCATGCAAACTAAAAAATCCCCTTCTGTAAATAAATACTGCATTTCAACTACAGAAACACGAACGATATCAACTTTTTCGCCTGAACGAAAACGAATTTCACTTTGTTTACCGGTTTCTACATTGCGACATTTTAAAGAGTAGATTGTATTTCCTTTTCCGGGAGTGATGTGATCATATTCCAATACATGAAGTAATTCGTTATTGTATCTTAAAAAATTGCCTTTAGAAATATCTGAAGTTGTTGCCATATTATTTTGAATTTGTAGAGAAAGTTACGACCTACTATTGAGATTACAAAATTTAAAGAAGTCCTTTATTAATGAGTAGATTTCATGAATTTTATTAAACCATTCATATATGTTTGTTGATCATCATACATACACATGTGACTTCCGTTTTCGCATAACAAAAATTCACCTTTCGGAAATTGCTTACTCATCCATTCCATATATTTTGGATCCATGGTATCATAAGTTGCACCAATAACCAGAGTAGGCACATGGATGTTTTTTAGTTGATCACTTACATCCCACTTGGTTAATTTACCTGAAATGCCAAATTCACTAGGTCCTTGCATGATAACATATAAGTCAGTATTTGTTTTATCAAACGATCTACTAACTGGTTCAGGATATTTAGGTAATCTACAAATATGTTGAGAGTAATAATATTTTTCGAGTAATGCCATGTATTTAGGATCTTCGTAATTTCCTTTTTTCTCTATCATTCGTATGCTATCTAAAACTTTTGGATTCATTTGTTTTGCTAAAACATCATCCGCATATTTTCCATATTTTGGACAGCTTGCCATCATATTTGAAATAATCAGACCTTTTAAATTGTTTTGATATTTTAAAGCATATTGCATAGCTAAAATTCCTCCCCATGAATGACCTAACAAATAAAAATTACTGGTATCTAATTTTAAAGCCGTACGAACCTGCTCAACCTCTTCAACGTAACGTGCTAAATCAAAAAGTGATGTATCTTTTGGATTATCTGAATTTCCGCAAGCGAGTTGATCGTAATAAATAAATTCAATATTTTCTTTCGGTAAAAAATTCTCAAAACACTCAAAGTATTCATGGGTGCAGCCCGGACCACCATTCAGTAGTAATATTTTTTTTGATGGATTATTGCCAATGCTTTTTGTCCATATATTAAATTTCCCTTTTGGGGTCTCAATAGCCACCATTTTTATTATAATTCTTTGAATGGTGTCAGAACTATTTGATGAGGATGCTGATTTATCCTCTTCATTTTTAGTTTTGTCAGAACAAGAATAAAATGTAATTGATAGGACAATTAGATTAATTAAAAAAAATCTTTGATGTTTCATTTAATAGTTTTTATGATGTTTGGATTAAAATTCTGTTTCCCCAAATAGGAGGTATAAAGATACTAAACTTTAAAGAAATTGAAATATTGGGAATAAATATACACACAATCTCATGGCATTTTTTTTGAAGTATATATTGAAAATAGGAATATTAATTTAAAACATCTCAAAATGGAAACAGAAAAAATAATACACAAAAACCTGTCATCTAAAGGAATTTCATATGAATTAACTTTATGTTTATGGGCAGGGCTGCTTATTTCGCTCTCATTAATTGGTTTCTTTTTAATTATGAAAGAGCTTAATTTATATCAGGTTTTGGCATTCAGGTATTTCAATTTTGTTATTCTGCTTGTTGGGATTGCGATTGCATTTAATATTTATCACAACAAATTAGCCAAAAATGGAATAGAATATTTAGCAGGGTTAAAAATGGGTTTGCAAATCACTGTTATTGCCGTAATCCCTTTTGTGATTTTTATGGCAATTTATTTAATGATAGATGAAAAATTTATGATGTTTATCCGTCAAAATGGAGAGTTTGGTAATTATCTTTCTCCTATTAGTGCTGCAGGAGTTGTAGCTATAGAAGGTTTTGTGGGAGGTGCTATTACAACATATATGGCAATGCAATATTTTAAAGATAACTCTGAGTAAAAAGACTGGCGAAATTTTTCCCCATATTGTTTTTTCTAGGGTAAAAATAACTATAAGATTTTGTATTAACCTCAGAAATTTAAGAGAAACAAATTGGTATAAAATTTTCTTATAGTAAATTGTCACATTAAAACACGAAAAATGAAAAAGTACATTCTGAAAATAGCAACTCTTACCCTTACTTGTTTTGGGTCGATAGCGCAAACAAATTTAACCGCTACCACAAGCGCAACCGGAACACAAGGAAGTGAAATAAATGCACCGGTAATTGTCACCAATAAGTTCAGTACCGATCATCCAAATGTTATCCCTGCCTGGGGAATGGATGGAGATGATTATACGGCGGAGTATAGAGATCAAACAACAAATCTTGATCATATTATTACGTATGATAAGTTTAGTAATGTCCTTCATGCAGACAATGAAATGGATAGAGACTCTTATCCTGCAACTATCAGAGACTATTATGCAAAAAATCATCCGGGTCAGGATTATACTTTATGGAGATCTATGGATAATTTAGGAAACGTAACTTATTATACCAAGGAGAAATCGTGTCCGCTTTACTTTGATAAAAATGGTAATTGTGTATCGAATAAAACAAAAACTAAAAAAACAAAGAACCAACAAAAAACCGCCAGCAGATGAAAACTAAATTAGAAATCTATAATCATATAGCGTGTGCCTTGCAGCGTTTTATTAAAACTACCGCTATGAAAAAAATAGCTATGACTTTAGTAATGGCTATGAGTATATGTTATGTGGATGCACAAATAGCATCTGAAAGAGATAAAAAATTTATAGCTGAAGCTACTCAAATAAGTTTATTTGAAATAAAATTGGGTGAACTAGCTCAATCAAATACTTCAACACCTGAAATAAAAACTTTGGGTCAGCATATGATCGACGATCATACTAAAGCAATAAATGAGCTCAAGGCTTTGGGTGCTAAAAAAAGTATCGTTATTCCAACTATTTTAACTCCGGAGGAATATAAAAAATACGATAAAATTGTAAAGAAGCAAGGTAAAGATTTTGATAAAGCCTATGTAAATTGTATGGTAAAGGGTCATAAAAAAGCACTTTGCAAATTTAAGAAAGAAGCGAAGGATGGTGATGATTATGACGTAAGAACATGGGCATCTAATTCGGTTCCTACTTTACAACAACATGAAAATATGTCGGAAGAAACCTGTAGCGTTGTACATAAAAAAGGCTAAATATTTTTGCTATAATACTGGTGGCGGGGAGCATATAGTTCCACGCCATTTTTTATTTTTGTAGTAATAATCAGTGTTTAGAAGAAAAAACAATAAATTGATATTTTATTTTATGGAAAGTTTCATTTTTTACATCTCAATTGTAAAGAGATGTATTTATGAAAAATTCAACCTATAAAATAACCATTCCAGAACCATGTCATGAAGACTGGAATGCCATGTTACCGGATGCTAAAGGCAAATTTTGTAACTCTTGCAATAAATCGGTAATTGATTTTTCAAATAAAACAGATCTTGAAATTAGGGATATATTACTTGCCCATAAAGATCAACAAGTATGTGGACATTTTAAGAAAACTCAAATAAACAGACCATTAAATATCCGTGTTGATTTTAACGACCTTCCGAAAAACATGAGTTCAACTAAAACATTTGCTCTTGCTTTGTTTTTAGTTTTTGGAACAGTTTTATTTAGTTGCACCGATCATAAAAACAAACCGGTAGATGGAATTGAAATAGTAAATTCTAAACCTGAAAATACAATTACTGGTGAGCCAATTGCACCAATTCAATCAATAGATACAGAAACGATAGCACCAATTAAAAAACAAAATTTGGAACCAACGATTGATTTTAATGAAAGGCATGTGAATGGAGGAATTAGTATGAGAGAAATACCAACCATTGATGAAACGCCTTTAATTGAGATTGATTCTAACCGAGTTGTAAGCATCATGGGACAAATGACAATTTTTATTCCTCAAAAAGATTCAACCGAAATTAGCTTTTCCGATTCTTCAAAAACAATTGATCCGAAAGAAAATTTGAGTAATACTTTATTATATAAGCAAACAGATTTTACAGTTTATCCGAATCCGAGTAATAGTGAGTTTACAATTAAATATGTTGTTTCAAAAAGAGCAGATGTACGAATTGATATTTATGATCTCAATGGCGCATTGCTTAAAACCATTGTGAATATTCAAAATCAATACGAAGGAAAATATCAAATTCCTGTAAATGTAAATGAATTATCTAATGGTGTATATTTAGTTAATCTTATTAATAATGGAAAATTAACTACACAGAGATTAGTGCTGGCAAAATAATTTGTAACAACTTTGTTGTTTTTATATTTATATCACAAACCTTTTCTTTTTTATGCTTTAAGCAATGTCTCAATATCAAACTTTTTCATTTGCAAAAAGGCTTGCATTACTCTTTGTGATTTTTCAGGGTCTGACATTAATTTACCAAGAATTTTTGGAACAATTTGCCATGAAACACCAAACTTATCTTTTAACCATCCACACATACTTTCTTGTCCGCCTTCTGTCAATTTGTTCCAATAGTGATCTATTTCTTGCTGAGTTTCACACTCCACAATAAAGGAAACTGCTTCGTTAAATGTGTATTCATGAACTCCAGGCCCATCCATTGCAATAATATCTTTCTGATCTAATTTAAATTTTGAATACAATACTTTACCAGCATTTGCATCTCCTGCCGGGTAATGCATCAATATTTCGGTTGAAGAATTATTAAAAATAGAACTATAAAAATTAATTGCGTTTTCTGCTTTACCAAATTGATTGCTTGTAAATAACATAGAAGGTGTTATTTTTAATTCAGCATCATCTCCTGCATTTGCGATCGAGATTTGCCAGGTGAATCCGAATTTATCTTCGAGCCAGCCATATCTTTCACTCCATGGATATTTATTTATTGGCATTAATACTTTACCATCAACAATTAATTTTTCCCACAATTCATTTGTTTCGTTGATTGATGTACAGGTTACAAATAATGAAATAGATGGATTGATTTTAAACATAGGTCCACCATTGAGCCCCATAATTTTATTTCCATTCAATTCAAACGTGACAACCATTGGTGTATCAGCAGTTATTTTTGAGTTTTTAAAAAGTGAGCAATAAAACTCTGCGGCGGCTTTAGCTTTTCCGTCGAACCATAAGCAAGGGTGAATTTGATTTATCATAAGATTTATTTTTGTAAAATTTGAATGTGTTGCTTCTTTGAGAGCTGTTCAATAGGTTTGAAGGTACAATTTTTTAGTGAAGACAAATGAAAACTATTTGCGCCAATTTAATCATTAAGCTATATAATGTTAACCTGTATGTCTATTAATACTATCATTTTAAATGTCTTTGGTATAAACACCATTTAAACATTTTTCAACATGAGAAAGAGTCCCGTCCTTTTTGTAGACATATTTTATACCGCTAACTTGTTTACTTCCTTCAAACATCCCTTTTTTTGTCAATTGATTATTTGCATTATATAATTCATAATAACCGTCTGGAAGTATGACCACCTTTTCTTTCGGTCTAAATAAATGAACAATTACTGACATCATTGCGAAACTCGATAAAGTCAAAATAACAAACTCGTCTATTGTCGGCAATTCAATAGTCTTGTTCATCTTAAATAAATTTGGCAACAGTAAAGCAAACACCATGGCAATAATTAGAATTACTATTGGCTCTATTAAGGTTTTTTTCATGCCTATTTTTGTTAACCGATTGCTTTTTTATATCCGATGTCCGCTACTTACTGTTATGTGTAGTTTTTCTAATAGTTAGTCGTTAGGGTAACTTCAAAGTTGTATAGAAGATACGGTAGCTTATTTTTTTTATACTCTTAACATGTTTACTGAGATAAGTTCGGCCTGCATTATACAATTGTTAGCTGTTAAGCGTTCGTTATTTTTTCGCTTATATTTTTCCGTTATACTTTGGGTCAAATTCAACGATCCATTCAATACCGTATTTGTCTCTAAAACAACCAAAATATGAATCATCCCAAGGACTATCACCAATAGGCCCTTCTATTTGTCCTCCTACTGAAAGCCCATTAAATAATTTGTCTGCTTCTTCTTTACTTTCTGCGCTTATTACAATTTTGCTTCTGTTCTCATTTTCGTTTGTTTTTCCCATAATTTCCGGTACATCATTTGCCATCAACCTATTACTTTTACCGATAGGCAAAGCAATATGCATAATTTTATTTTCTTCTTTTTCTGCTACGGGAAATTCAGAGCTTGCAAGATCTTTGAAACGAATAATTTTTGCAAACTCTCCGCCAAATACTGATTTGTAAAAGGTAAATGCTTCTTCGGCATTTCCATTGAAGTTAATGTGAGGATTGATAATTGCCATAATTTATATTTTTTATTTGTTTTTTATCTTGGAATGCAGCTACCAGTAGTTGGAGTTTTGGAACACTCAACTGTCTATAACCACAAATAGTTTTTTAAAGATACAAAACTTTCTATTACTTCGTCAGGCGCCAATTACTGGTAGGTGCTGTTAGCGGTTCGTTGTTTTTCTTCGGTCTTTATGTCGTACTTTGTTACCAAGCAATTTCCCCATCTTCATTAAAAAATTTACCTGTCGAACCTGTACTGTCAATTGTAGCATATTTCACAATTGCACTTGCACCTTGTTCAACTGTTTTTGTTCCTTGGTGATTATTGAAGTCTGTTGCTGTAAACCCGGGGCATACACAATTCACCTTAAAATTTGTGTCTTTCAATTCAACCGCTAACATTACGGTGTATGCGTTCAAAGCGGTCTTTGATGGACCATAAGCAGCAGGCTTAAATTGTGCAAATATCCAATTTGGGTCGCTGTGATTTGTCAATGAAGACAATTCGGTGGTTACATTTACAATTCTTGGTTGGTCTGATTTTTTTAGCAACTCAATAAACTCTTGTGTTAGTTGAACTACACCGAAAAAATTAGTTTCAAATACAAGTCGTAAAGTGTCAATAGAAACTTTTGTGGCTGGTTGTGGGAAACCACCACTAATGCCTGCGTTGTTAATTAAGATGTCTAATTTTTTAGTTTTTACTTCCAATTCTTGCCTTGCAGATTTTATTGAATTGATGTCGGTAACATCCAATTGAATACAGTCCACATTTGTTAAGCCCATTGCTTTTAATTTTTCAATTGCCTCAAGTCCTTTCGTTTTGTCTCGGCTACCGATGTAAACGAAATACCCAAGTTGTGCTAATTGTTTGGCGGTTTCAAAACCGATGCTTTTGTTTGCCCCTGTTACTAATGCTGATTTCATTTTTATATTTTTTGATGAACAGCAAAAGTCGGGAGAGTAAAATCAAGTGAGATGGACTATTCACTTTAATTGCTTGACAAATCTTGAATGCTTTCTACAAACTGTGTAACACTTTTTCCAGTGTTCTTTTTGAAAAGCTTTGAAAAATAATCGGGATCGCTGAAACCTAACTCGTAAGCCAATTCTTTTACCGATGTCTCGGAATAGAAAAGTTTCCTCTGTGCCTCTAACATCAAACGGTTTGTGATAAATTCTTTTGGCGAAACTCCCGAAAACTCTTTTACAATGTTGTAAAGATTGTTTGTCGTTATTGAAAGGTTGTCGGCAATAGTATTTATAGAATGTTGCTCGGTCAAATGAGTTTCAACTGCAATTTTAAACTCAATGTATTTTGAAAGTTTGTTTGGTTCTGATTTTTCTTTTGCAACATTTTTAAAATATGCTTTATTCAACTCTGTCAAAAGTGAATTAAGATGAGCCAAAATAATTTCAGCATCTTTTTGGTCGTTGTCCGAATGCAAAATTTTGTTGAGTATTTCAAAAAGTATTTTTACTCGTTGTCTTGAATCACTATCAAATGAAATGATTTGTGAATTTAAGGGATTGATTAAAAAAGAAAATTGTTTCGGAAGCAAAGACAAGCAATTTTGGTCAAAACTCATTTTGAAACATTCAGTGTCATCTTTCTTCTGTGTAGGTGCAGAATGAATTTGATTAGGCAAAACAAAAAACAATTGCCCCTTTGTAATTGTCAAATTGTTTAAGTCAACCTTATGAGTTAGTGAACCGCTTTCAACAAACACAAAAAAATAATTAGCTTTTCTGTGAGGTTGGGTAAGCATTTTCATTACATCAGCAGACAAATTATTATTTGAATTAGAGTTCACTCTAATCGCAAGTTTGTCGTGCTGTTTTATTTGGTCAAGTAGTCCTTTTGTTTCTTGCATTGTCGTCTGTTTGATGGTTGTGATGTCGTCTTTTACAATGACCGCTAACGTACTCGCGCTTTGCGAAGGGCTTTGCATTTTGCAAAGCGCGAGTACGTTGGAAGGAAAGCGAAGCATCGGGGCCGTGAGGCCAGAAGTGGATTTCCTTCCAACGGTTTCCAAGTAGGCGTCCGCTTTTTGCTAAGTCCAAGTTACACATTTGAGCGTTAACAAGCAAAAAGTGGTCGCTTGCTTGGTGTTATAGGTATGGTGGGTGCAAATAGATGTGTTGCGTTCACGTGTCCGCCGTATTTAGTTAAGTTGTTCTTCAAGTCTATTTATTTTTTCAGTTGTGTCTGGGTAAAGAATGTAATGAAATTTTGAACTACCTATTTTGTGCAAGAGATGAAATTTACTTCCACCTAGTGCACCCTCGTCCTGATATATTTCAAGCACTTCTGATTTTTTAAGTCGAATTGTGTCAAGAATTTTATATTCTGAAGTCGACAGCATTTTGTCTAACTCGTCTTTTTCGATAAAGTTCTTTTTATTGTCAGCGCACGAAGTCAGGACGAAAACCGAAATAATAAAGTAGAAGGCTCTTTTCATGTCCTTGGTCTGTCTTACGGGATTCGTCCACCCACTTACCTATAACTACCATATAGGAGCATGTTTATCATCCTTATTGGTTTATTAAATTTAAGCATTTTTGAATTATCAAATCACATCTTCCATATTATAAATCCCCTTTTTGCCTTTTAAAAATTCGGCGGCAATTACGCTTCCTAAAGCAAATCCCTGGCGGTTATGCGCCTTGTGCATAATTTCTATATCATCAATAGGCGATGTGTATTTAATAATATGTGTGCCCGGTACTTCACCTTCACGCTTGTCGTCAATGTATAAAATTTCGGAACTGCACTCTTCAATGCTCCATTTTGTTTTGCGAGCCATTTTATCAATTACCTGTTGCGCTAAAGTAATTGCAGTACCACTTGGTTTATCAATTTTATGAACGTGGTGAATCTCTTCCATGCTTACTTCGTACTCAGGATATTTATTCATTAACTCAGCCAAATATTTATTTACTTTAAAAAATAAATTTACACCCAAACTAAAATTGCTGGCGTAAAATAAACTTTTATTCCCCGCTAAACATTCCGCTTTAATTTTATCAAAATCATCATACCAGCCTGTAGTGCCTACTACCACAGGTAAATTAGCATCAAAACATTTTCTAATATTTTGTAATACGGTGTGTGGTGTTGTAAACTCAATAGCAATATCAGCTTTCTTTAAATCTTCTGTTTTAACTGTGTCCGCATTATCCTTATCAACTTTTAAAACAATGTTGTGGTTTCTGTTCAAGGCAATTTTCTCAATTTCTTTGCCCATTTTGCCGTAGCCAATTAATGCAATATTCATATATTTTATTTAAAATTTAATTTAATAGATAGCCCTGCTCCGCAGGTCATGCCTCTTAAGCTTGTAAAAAAAAGAGCACTCGGTTTTATTTGTAAACTTAAATTATCACTTATATCAAAACTTTTTAAATGTGCATCAACGTTTGCATCAATTATGTTTACTAAATAAATAGCAATTAAGCCAAAGCCAAACATATCACGGTATTTTCTGAAAGTTAATTTTTGCGTTTGTAATTGGTCGCTTGTATAACCTGTTTTTGCTATTACTGAAGAGTCGCCCTTCACAAGTGCAATTAAATTTTTGCGATAGTAAGTGTATTGATTTTGGTTCTTCATAAAAAAATAACCAACGCCTCCAAGTGCGGCATAAATAATAGGAGGTTTCCAATACTTGCGATTATAAACTTGCCCTGCGCCTGGTAACACTAAACTTAAAAGTGCTGCAGTGCGAGGTTTATGATTTTTTTTCAAAGCTTTATTTTCAGTCGCCGTACTGTCTTTCCGCAAAGTATCTTGCGCATAAACGCCGCCGCAAAAACTCCAAACAAAAAATATGATCAATATAATTCTCAACTAGGTTATATCTTTTACGAGTTTATTACCAAGTTCATTATCTAACGAATCATCTAATTCTTTCATTAATTCGTTGATGGTTTTTAATTCGTCGGTATCTTTAATGGGTAAAGCATTTAATCCTTTCTCGTCGAGCGTGCACAAAATATTTCTTACCGTTAATTTGCTTTCTGTTAAGCCGGGTTGATAGGTACTTTCTTTTTCTTTATCGCCACCTTTTAATTCAATTAAAATTCCGGTTTCAGTAAATTCATTAATAACGTTACGTGCCAGGCGCAAAGGCAAGTCTAAGCGATCAGCAATTTCCTGAGCGGTTAAAGAACTTTCGCCTGCATAAAATCGCTTAGCAACTAAATTGGCAACTAATAAGCCAATTGCTTTTTTATAACGTACACTTAATTTATTAATATCATTTTCTAATTCGTAATGATCAACATATTGATTCGCAAAAGCCAACTCAGCTCCAAATAAAACAATGTACCAACTATACTGCACCCAAATTAAAAACAAAGGCAAAGCAGCAAAGCCTCCATAAATTGCATTCATTTGGTTGGCTCCAATTTGAAAACGAATATAGGCCCATTGTAAAATTTGAAAAAATACCATCGACGTAAAACCAGCTACAAATGCCGATTTAACGCTTACTTTAGTATTCGGTAAAACAATATAAAGTAAAGAGAACACACAGGTCATTAAAACATAGGTCAATAATTTAAAAAGAAGAGTTGTTGCGCCTGATAAAAATTGAAATTGCCCAAGCTTGGTTTCTATAGCTACTGTGAGACTGCCGGCAATCAGTAAAAAAAGCGGACTAATAATCATGATTGCTAAATAATCGGTGAGCCTTCTTAAAATAGTTCTACCTCTTTTTATTTCCCATATTTCATTAAAATTACTTTCAATGCTCATGAGTAATTTCATAACACTGTAAAGTAATAATACAACACCTATACCGGCAATAAGGCCGCCATGAGTGTGTTCAAGCATGGAGTCGGCATAATCAAACGCTTTCAACAAAGCATCTTTATATTCCGCATAATTATTTATTAATTCATCTTGTAAATTTTTTTCGTATCCAATGCCTTTCGCTATGGCAAATAATAATGCCAAAATAGGGACAATAGAAAAGAGAGTATAAAAAAGTAAGGGCTGTAGCTTTGGTTAAACAATTATCTTCATTAAAGCCTTTAACAGATAGGGCAAAAATGCGCAGGTTTTTGAGAAGGAAGCCTTGTTTTTTGTCCACTTTTCCAATTCTGATTTGCCAAATGCGTTCGCTCACAAATGTCCAACCGTTTTTAAATAAAGTAATAATGTTTGGCATATTTAACTACAAAATTATGAATATACGATTATCTCACAATTAAATTCGCAATTTTTAGGATAAAGAAATGGGATGTATTTTAATATTAGCCACTGAGGCACGGAGACACGGTTTACAATGAATAACCACAAAGACACGAAGGCACAAAGAAAATAACCACGGAGGCACTGAGACACGGTTTATTATCAAAATGAATAAAAAATAATTTCTACGATAAAAGGCTTTAGAATTTCTTTATAACAAAAATATTTAAGACTTCTGAAAAGTGCTCCCTTCTCTGGGTTTATACTGAGCGCAGTCGAAGTAGAGAAGGGTTGGGGATGAGGCTAGATACCAAGATCAGTTAGATTTAAAAGCAAATAATCAATTGTCTTTAAACCCAATTTAAAAACCGTGTCTTGATGTCTCCGTGGCTAAAAACAGAATAACCTAATTAATTAGGAATAAACTTATTAATGATTGTAAAAATATTGAAGTGAGGTACTTCTTTTTCTTCGGATGAAGCTTTGTATTCAGGATTTTCAGGAGTGTTTACAGCGCTTACTGTATGGGTTGACTCGCCGGTTTCATTGTTATTTACTTTCGCATTATCAATTAAAACTAAAACAGAAAGCAACAAAATAGCTACAAAAAATGCAGCGAAAATGAATCTGTATTTTTGAAAATAATTTTTCATAAGTCAAAATTAATTAAAAAAAGTACAGCGAAATGAATTATAACAATTTTTCTAATTTTTTTAACTCTTCAATCTTCTCCATATAACCCAATTTTTCATATGAGAATACCAAATTGCTAATACAGCGCTTTACAATATCGGTATGGCTGCAGGGTAGGTAGTATTTGTTATCAGGGTCAAGGTTCAATTGCTTTAAAAACTGATCAATATCCTTTTGACTAAAAATTAAACCTTTACTAAACGGATTAATGTAAAAAAGGATATTATCCGAAAGGGTTTTGTTGTTTACATCAATCAAATTGGCATTATCGTTTACATAAGCTAATACAAAATGTTGTGGTAAATTAATGCCATAAACCGGAATATTCAATTCTTTACAAATCAAAGCATAAATAACACTCAGCATTAATGGGTTTCCTCTTTTACTTTCGAGTACATTATTAAGAAACGAATTTTGAGGCGCATGGTAATTCGTAATGTTTCCGCCAAACTGATGCACCTCAAATAAAATATGATTAATTATTTTTACTTTCTCTAATGCAGTAAGGTCTTCATGCAATTCCAACCAAACATCTTGTTTAATTTGATGAAGTTGTTTATGTATTTTGCTTTCATCTAAATCAGGATATTGATAACGGGCCAATAAAATAATACCTTTCAAAAGATCATCACTTTCATTAATAGCCCAGTCTTTTAAAGCTTTTTGAAGTGCCTCAAATTGTATACTGTGAATAATAATTTCAATCCGTTTTTGCATTAACGCTTCAAAACTATTCTCCCAAGCGGTTTCCAGGTGTGGTATGGCAGGCGGTCCAAGTATAATAAAACGGTTCCTTACTTCAGAATAAATGGTTTCATCCGGGTCATCGAGTAAGGTAATTAAGGCAATTACTTCTTTTAAGCTCATGTCCTTATTGCGTTTAGGTGCCATACATCACAAATGTATAATCAATGCTTACGTGTTTAGGTTAAGCGAGGTTTAATTTTTAACAAAATCTGTGTTAATGCATATCAACAATTCGTTCTTAATTGTTTTTAGAAATTGGTGTTAATAAGTATAATCAAATCAAGTGTTTAAGAAAGGTCAATTGAAGTTAGGTCATAAAAAGTATTCTTTTTCTTATTTGGGCGTGCCCCCGCAAGTAAATTCTCGTTCTAATAATTTTTTGGGCGGGGTCGGGCTTTACGTTGCAATCTTTTGCAAGATGCAGGCAAAAGGATTTTCACTTCAATCCCTCACGCGAGCTTCATAGATGTATAAGAGTTTTTGCTTATTTTCTGCGTGAGGGATTGCAGCGAAAAACCCGCAGCGCAGCGAGGATTTGAAGCGGAAAGCCCGACCCCGCTTGAGAATTAAATAGCAGGAAAATGCCAACAGCGGGGGCACGCCCAAATAAAAATATTTATTTTAATGATGCTTTTCGATATTCTAACATCAAAACCAATTACAAATAACCTGCTAAAGTCTTCGCGTTTATTTGATTATTAAAGGGCTGGCAGATAATCTCCCGTTTTTGAAAGAGATTTTTATCAAATGCAATTGTGTCTGTTTTTTGAATCAAATCAATCAAATCTTTTGCTGTATGGCCTATTTGAATAGATTCGTTTGGAACAACGCCACTTCCTTCTATCATTTTTTCGTTGCAAATTATATGCCGACCCGAAAATAAAACGTTCAATAATTTTAATTTTAATCCTGTTGCTTGTTTGGTGTAGAGTACGTGTTGATGCGCTTCCAGAATGAGTTCAGTCATTTTGGCTTCCGTTGGGTTTGGAATGAGATCAATATGATCGTATTTTTCAACCAGGGTATGTAAACTGTCTCCCGGATTTAAACCGGCAATCACTACATGTTTTGTAATCTTTGAAAACACATGCTGTATAAGCCATCCGGCGGCATCACTATTTTCGGCAATACTTAAATTACCGTGAAATAAAATAAAATTACCACTGCCTTCTTTGCTGTTAACTTTGGTGTGACTGTGAAAACTCGGTAAATATTCGGTTCTCACCTTTGGATATTCTTTTTTAAAATAAGCAGTATCGTTTTGATTCACTGCTAAAATAAGATCAGCGTGCGAAATAATTTTTTCGAAACGGTTTAATTTTTTTGCTTCCAGTAGTAAAAATAATTTTCTGAAAATATTTTTTTCGGCTTTTGCTAAGCCTTGGTAATAGTGATGTTCGATATTACTATGACGGTAAATTTTAAATCTATTTTTAAAAACTGAGTCGCTCAAAATAGAGCAAGTATTTAATACTTCACATAAAATTGGAGCATCATCTTTCAATAATTTTTTTCTTAATTTTTTTGAAACCCGCGATTTAACTGTATAAGGTAGTAAGCTCAAATGGCTCATAATACCTGTTTCACGTTTGTAGTAATTTACCTTTTCGCAAACAGCTTCTAATTCTTTCGCATGTTTACGGCCGTATTCAAAACAATGTAAATGAATTTTAATACCAAGTTTGTGCAACCAAACTAATTTGTAATACACATCAATAATGCCGCCGTAATTAGCCGGATAGGGAATATCAAAAGAAATGATATGTAAATGCATAAATTTACTCAAAGTAAAATCCGTTGGCATTTATGCCGGCTTTGAAATTGAATTTTTGGGTTCCCGAGGTTGAATTATAAATATATATATTCGATTGCGAAACATAATCCACGGCATCAGAAGCATAAATATCGTAAGTTGAAGGGTTAATACCCAAACCATAAAAATTCTTGCCGCCACTCGCAATAAAAGGAGCAGGCAATGAAGTGCTGGTTATTGGCATTCTGCAAATACCACTATTTAAAAAGTATAATGTATCCTTGTTTGCATTAATGCACAAAGAGTTCATTCCATTCCCTGTTCCAAAAGGATAGCTTATAACAGATGTCAAATTTAAGGGATCAACTTTGGTTAAATTTCCTGCAATTGATAATGTAGAGTTTCCACTGCTAAGTACCCACAGTTTATCATTCTTATCCAATACAATACTTCCTGCGCTTATTCCAACGGCAACGCTATCTATAATTTTATCTATCGTCGCATCTATAACATACAGGTAATTGCTTTTCATATTAGTAACATATACTTTTCCGTATAACATCACCATTTGTTCTGTCCACCCTTTACAAGTTATAGATCCTGTTTTAATGCCACTGTTTAAATCAACAATACTAATGCCATTAGCATACAAATCGCTTACATAAGCCTTTTCATTTGAAACAGCCTGAATATAACGAGGGGAAGTTAAGTTACTAATGGCATGTTTGATTTTAAAATTTGCATCACACACAACAATTTTATTTGAGTTGTTTACTACAATATAATAATCAGTATTGATTTTACACATACTCTGAGCAACATCACCTAAAGCTATACTATTTTTAGAATAGAAATAATTGTTTACAACAGAATCGTTACCCGGATCAAAAAGTGAAATTGAAGCATTACCATTTTGAAAACCACCTTCATTTACAACGTACACTTTTTTTGCTGATGTTAAAGTAACGTTTGTTATTGTTGTTGTTGGATCGGGTGAATCTTTAGAACAGGAACTAAAAATTACAATACCTAAAATTGCTATGGCTAAACGTAAATTCATATGAGTTTACTAAGTTATGAAATAATCATCATACAATAAAAGAATACCCAATTAGCCATAATTGCAGCCAATAATAATCTAAAACTTAAGAACAAATATCAAATTGCTCTAAATTGTAGCAAGGATTTGTTTTAATATATCATAACTTTGATTTATGATCCGTATAAGTGTCATCCTGAGTATTTCGACTGCACTCAATATAAACTTAGTCGAAGGGCAATGATTAAAAGTAAAAGAGTTTATTTTCAACAAAACAAATGAACGAAAACCTCGATCCCGATAGCGAAAACCTAAGCACATCTGACAAAGACATTGAGCGTGCATTGCGCCCTTTAGAGTTTGATGATTTTGCAGGCCAACAAAACGTAGTTGATAATTTACGTGTATTTGTTGCTGCTGCCAAACAACGGAATGAATCGTTAGATCATGTATTATTGCACGGGCCTCCCGGACTAGGTAAAACCACTTTGGCTCATATTATCAGTAACGATATGGGTGTAAGTTTAAAAGTAACAAGTGGCCCTGTACTTGATAAACCGGGCGATTTGGCCGGCTTACTTACTAATTTAGAACCAAATGATATTTTATTTATTGATGAGATCCATCGCTTGAGTCCAATTGTGGAAGAGTATTTATATTCTGCCATGGAAGATTTTAAGATCGATATCATGATTGATAACGGACCAAATGCACGTACAGTTCAAATTAAATTAAATCCTTTCACTTTAGTTGGCGCAACCACCCGCAGTGGTTTGCTCACATCACCTTTACGTGCTCGTTTTGGAATTAATAGTCGCTTAAATTATTACGATAGCAAAGTATTAACAGGCATTGTAAAACGCAGTGCCGAAATTTTATGCGTTGAAATTAAAGAAGAAGCATCTTATGAAATTGCCCGCAGAAGTAGAGGCACACCTCGTATTGCAAACGCTTTATTACGTCGTGTAAGAGATTTTGCGCAAATAAAAGGAACAGGTTCTATTGATATAGAAATAGCTACTTACGCTTTAAAAGCATTAAATGTAGATAAGAATGGTTTGGATGAAATGGATCATCGCATTTTAACATGCATCATTGATAAATTTAAAGGTGGTCCGGTTGGTATTAATACCATTAGCACTGCCGTTGGCGAGGAGTCGGGTACCATTGAAGAAGTGTACGAACCATTTTTAGTTCAGGAAGGTTATTTGGTGCGCACACCTCGTGGACGAGAAGCCACCGAAATGGCATATAAACATTTGGGTAAATCTATAAGAGGTAGGAGTGGTGGTTTATTTGATTAGATCTATTTTGAGTATAAAAATATTATACGTATATTTGTAAAAAATACACGTGTTATGACAACTAAACTTACACTCACAGTTGAAAAGTCAGTTATAGAAAAAGCAAAACTATATGCTAAAAATACTGGAAGAAGTTTGTCCGAGTTAATAGAAAATTATTTGATGTCGGTTACAGAAGTTGAGGTTGACCAAAAAATGTCTCCCAAACTTAAAAAAATTGTTGGGTCAGTCAAACTTCCAAAAAACTTTGATGAAGAAAAAGAACTTCGTTCTTATTTTGAAAAGAAACATTTATGAAAAAAATATTCCTTGATACAAATGTAATTGTTGATTTGATTGCTGATCGAAAACCTTATAGTAAACATGCAATAGAGGTCTTTAATAAGGTTGATGAAAAGAAGATAAGACTTTACACATCTTCTCATTCGATTGCTACCACTCATTATCTTCTTAAAAAATACATTAACGAAAAACAATTAAGAGAAATTCTTTACGACCTGTTAGACTATATTCAAGTAGTTGCCATTGATGTAGACGTTATAAAAAAAGGACTCAAATCTAAACACAAAGACTTTGAGGATGCCATTCAAATTATAAGTGCTTATTCAATCGAGAAGATTGATTATATTATAACTAGAAATACAAAGGATTTTCGTGAGTCAGAAATCCCTATTTTAACGCCTGAAGAATTATTAATGAAAATTCTATAATTGATTAAGTTCTGACGTCACAATAAACTTTTACCGTTTACTCTTTTTATTCACAACAAATTCAAAAAAAACAAACTCCAACAAAACAAAATTAATTTGTTGAAGCTGCCGTATTTGTTACGTGACTCTGTATGTTTTTCATCTGAGATTTAACGCACGGTCTAAAGAAATAACTCAAACGAAAGCCAACAAAATTTCCATTATTTGTAAATTGGTGTTGATACACTTGATTGTCTATAGTATAATTAACTGTAGCTTTTGCATATTGATTTAAACCGGCGTTCAATATAAAAGACGCATTAAAAATGCCACCTCTTTTAAATACTTTTTCGCGACCAATTGCAAAACGTAACATCATATTTCCGCCACCGTTTGAAGTTGAAGTTGAGTTTAAGCTTTGAGAAGAAGTTATGCCATCATTATTTTTTACATCAAATTTGCTTATGGTTTGTTTGCTACTCAATGTAGGCACAAAACCTGCACCAACAACCCATCTTGTATTTTTACAATTCATATTAAATTTATAATGAATCATAATAGGTGCTTCAATTGCAGTAAACGATGTTTGAACTCCGTAGAAACGATTTTGCATGTTATTTAAAAAAGAATAATTGTTTGCCATTGCAAAATTGAAACCATAAGTGCTAAAACCTAAACCAAATGTTGCCATCCAATGTTGGTTATGGTCATATCTGGCAACAAGACCTAAAGCTCCGCCACCGTTTGGGTTTACATTAAAACGTGCGTTTGCATCGGGCATACCACCACTATATTTTGATCCATTGCTTTGTACACCCCATTGTACTCCCCAGCGCCATGTTTTATTTTCTTGGGCTTGTAACGATAAGGTTAAAGCCATTGCGGATAATAAGATTAGTTTTTTCATTGCTTTCGTTTTAAGGTTTATAACTCTTTTTAGAAAAGGCATTATGCAGAAAACATTTTCCTATATCAAAAATAAACCATTTTTTGATACACTAAAGTTAAAAAATCATCAAATCGAAAAAGAAGATTAACATCATTTAAAGTGGATATCATCAGTTTCTCAATTACCGCTATTTTCGTATTTTTATGAAAATTGTTTGTTCATGATTACTTATACGTTTCTTTTAATAATAGTTTCCTTTTCTATTTATTGTTTCTCAGTTCCGGCAGCTATGCACAAATACATGTTTTATCCATATTTGATAAAACGTGAAAAAGAGCATTATCGGTTTTTAACACATGCTTTTATTCACGGCGATTATATGCATTTACTTTTTAATTGCTTGGCTCTTTATAGTTTTGGTTTAGACCTGGAAACACGCATTTTCCCGGAAGTTTATGGAGAAAAATTAGGACCTATTATTTACCTTATACTTTTTACAGGTGGTATTTACGCAGCATCTATTACAGAGTATTTCCGAAATAAAGATAATTCAAGTTATTCGTCATTGGGTGCAAGTGGAGCAATCTCATCAATCATGTTTGTGTGGATTTTGTTTAACCCAACTGGCATTATTGCTTTATTTTTTATTCCAATTCCAGGATGGTTGGCCGGTATTTTGCTGTTAGGTGTAAGTTATTATTTGATCCAAAGAAAAAAACAAGGGAAATATTCTGATGGTATTAGTCACGAAGCACATTTTTGGGGAGCTATCTTCGGAATTTTTATTATTGTTGTAACAAAACCAATTGTACTTAAAGAATTTTTTAATCACATTGTTTCTGCAATTTCATGAATGGTATTAAAGTCACATTTTTAGGTACTGGCACATCGCAAGGTGTTCCGGTTATTGCTTGCAAATGTAAAGTGTGTACAAGTAAAGATCCTAAAGATAACCGTACCCGCACTTCAATTTTAATTGAGTCCGAAAAAACAAGCGTAGTAGTTGATACCGGCCCTGATTTCAGACAACAGTGTTTACGTGAAAAGATTGGAAAACTAGACGCAGTTTTATTTACTCACGAGCATAAAGATCACATTGCAGGTTTAGATGAAGTTCGCGCATTTAATTTTATTAATAAAATGGTAATGCCTGTTTATGCAACAAAGCAAGTATATAAGGCTTTGCAGCGTGAGTTTGCTTATATTTTTTCTGATGATAAATATCCTGGAATTCCTGAAATTAAAATTATTGATTTTGATAAAGAGAAATTTACGATTGGGGATATTGAAGTAACGCCAATAGATGTAAAACATTATCGGATGAATGTAAAAGCATTTCGAGTACATGATTTTGCTTATATAACCGATGCTAATTTAATTGAAGATATAGAAAAAGAAAAATTACGAAATTTAGATGTGCTCGTATTAAATTCATTACGACGCGAGGCGCACATTTCTCATTTCACATTTGAAGAGGCAATTGCGTTGGTAAACGAATTAAAACCAAAGAAAGCATATTTCATTCATATGTCGCACCAATTGGGTTTACATGAAGTTGTGAATGCGGAATTGCCTGATAATATCGAATTGGCTTTTGATGGTTTGCAATTGATAATTTGATTTTTTTGAGTAGTTGGAGACTGTCACCCTGAGCGCCTGCCTGTCCGGTAGGCAGGTATCGAGAAAGACAAATGAGAAATTTTCTTGCGGCCTGAATTGGGAAAAATATCTTTGGGAGTGCCCCGCAATTAATATTTACTTCAGATTGGATTTTGTCGCGGGGTCGCGCTTTTCATTCCAATCTTTTTGCAAAGAGACAACAAAAAGGATTTCCATTTCAATCGCTCACGCAAATTTTCAAATAAAATGAAACATCATCTTTCAAAATAAATTTTATTTCTCCAAAATCTTCAAAGCTTCTTCCTTTGAATCTGTTACTTTAAAAAGTGTGTTCAGTTTTGTAATGAGAATTAATTCCTGGATTTTTTTATTCAAATTATAAAGTACAGCTTCGCCACCAACTTTGCGTGCTTTGGTTAATAATTGAATCAGGGTATTGAGCCCGTTACTATTCATGTATTTTAGATCGCTCATATCAATTGCCCATTTGTTGCAACCAGATGCAGAAAGTTCTTCGGCTTCTTTTATAAGTTCGTTTGCTTGATTTTTTTCAATTAACTCGCCTTTTAATTTAAAAGAGGCTAGTGTTGCTTGTTTTGTTATTTCGTATTCAAATACCATAGTCTATTTTTTATAGTGTTCGCAAGTTCCTTTTTCTTGTAATGTTTTGCATTTTGCAAAAAAATTCAAAGAATGATTAGTGATTGTAAAATTAAGTAATTCTTCTGTCATCTTTTGTATTTGCATAATACGTGGATCACAAAATTCTAATACGCGTTCGCAATCTGTGCAAATTAAGTGATCGTGTTGTTTATATTTATATGCCTTTTCAAACTGAGCCATGTTTTTACCAAATTGGTGTTTAATAACAAGTCCGGCATCAATTAAAATTTCAATATTATTATATAATGTTGCTCTACTTACCCTGTATTTCTTGTTTTTCATTAATAAATACAAATGTTCAATATCAAAATGTCCATCGTGTGAATAGATCTCATTTAAAATAGCATAACGTTCAGAAGTTTTGCGATGTTTCTGTTTTTCTAAATAATCGGTTAGAATATTGTTAACTGCTTCTTTGGTTTCGGGATTCATATCAAACAATACCCGAATTTACTAATTGTTTTTTATGTTATACAAATTGTTATTATAAAATGGTCAATATGACATTTTATAATTTACAATTGTTAATGCCGATGGGAGATCCTTTTAATTTTTTATCTGAATCGTTAAATATTTGCCGTCGGTATAGGCCAAGATTTTGAGTTTTCAAGAACCAATTTTTTTTAGTAAATTAGTAAAATCAAAACATGGATAATCATAGTGTTTGCAGCCCTTATGATGGCTTCCTGTGCCAAAAAAGAAGTGGAGGCTTCATCGGCCATTTTGGGCTTAGATTATTATCCAATTACAATTGGTAAATATGTTGTTTATGATGTAGATAGTACTGTTTATAATGATCTCACCCAAACAACAATTCTATACCAATATCGTATAAAAGAAAAATTTACCGAATACTTTACTGATAATGAAGGCAAAAAGGCTATACGGATAGAGCGTTACATCAAAAAATACGATCCCAATAAGTCTTATGATAGTATTCCTTATGTGATAAAGGAAGTGTGGATGGCGAATGCAGATGAATCTAAAATTCAGGTTGTAGAAAGTAATATTAGGTATACAAAATTAATTTTTCCTGTTAAACAAAATGCAACTTGGAATGGAAATGCAAGTAATATACTTGGGCAATTAATGTACTCGTATTCTTATATCGATCAGGCCCAAACAATTAATAATGTTAAATTAAATAGTGTTTTATTGGTGCAGCAACAAAATGACGAAACGTTAATTTCAAAACAATATTATATCGAAAAATATGCAAAAGGAGTAGGTTTAGTGTATCGCGAAATTCAGGATATCTACTCTAATAATGTTGTTCCCAATGTTCCCATCGAACAACGAATCGAAAAAGGTCTTATCTTTAAACAAACAATCGTAAGCTATGGAATTGAATAAAAAAATAATCGTCCTAATAGTAAGTATTTTATTTTCTACTATTGCATTTAATGCACAAACATTTCCTAAATTTTGGATTAAATTAAAAGACAAAAATGGAACGCCTTATGCAGTCAGCACACCATCTGCCTTTGTAACAAACAAAGCTATTCAAAGAAGAGCAGCGCATAGTGTTCCGTTTGATCAAACAGATTTACCCGTAACACCTGCTTATATCACACAAATAGAAAGTACACCAAACGTAACAGTTTTATATGCTTCCAAGTGGATGAATTCAATTGCAATTAAAGTTACAAGTACAGTTGCTTTAACTATTTCAAATGCAACAAATGCCATCAATTCTTATTCGTTTGTTCAAGGAAGTAATCCTACCAATAAATTTAAAATTGTTTTGGAAAAACCTGAAGAAGCAAATACAAATACTTTTATGAATAGAACAACGGGTTCAGCTTATTACGGTGCGGCCTATTGGCAAGCTCATCAATTGGATGTAGATTGTATGCATGGATATGGTTACCGTGGCCAAGGTATGACGATTGCGATATTAGACGCAGGGTTTAATAATATAAATAATCACCCAGCGTTTGATAGTTTATTTGCTCGCGGCGGAATTTTAGGAACACAAGATTTTGTTGCCGGTGGTCAAAGCGTTTATGAAGATGATCCACATGGAGGTGAAGTTTTATCATGTATCGCAGCTTGTGTACCCAACGTAATGGTTGGTACAGCGCCGCGTGCAAATTTTTGGTTATTACGCACAGAAGATGCAGCAACAGAAACTCCAAGTGAAGAATATAATTGGATAAGAGGTGCTGAATTTGCTGACAGTGTTGGTGCAGATATTTTAACTACTTCATTAGGTTATACAACTTTTGATAATTCAGCCTATAATCAGAATTACGCGGGATTAAACGGAAAAACATATCCTATGAGTATTGCGGCTACCATGGCTTCCCGTAAAGGCATGTTTGTTTTAAATGCTGCAGGAAATGAAGGTCAAAGCGCCTGGCAATTTATTGGAGTACCTGCAGATGCAGATAGTATTTGTACTGTTGGTGCTATTGATAGTACAAACGTAATCGCAGGTTTTAGTTCAAAAGGACCAACTTCTGATGGAAGAATAAAACCTGATTTAGTTGCTAGAGGAGCTAATGCATATGTTGCGACTTCAGGAGGAGGTTATAGTCCGGGTAACGGAACATCATTTGCAACACCAATAATGGCCGGAGCTGTAGCTTGTTTCTGGCAAAGATTTAGTACTTATAGTAATATGAAAGTATTGGATACTTTAAAACACACAGCATCTCTTAAATTAAATCCAAATAATTCTTATGGCTGGGGAATACCCGATATATGTGCCGAGCCGGTTGGTTTAAAAAATTATTCTTTGCAACAAACTATTTTTTCTGTTTACCCCAATCCATTTTCTGGCAAAGTAAAAGTAAAAATGGTAAACACAACTACTGAACCTTACACAATTGAAGTAGTAAATATTGTTGGCACTTCAGTGAAAACAATAAAATCTTCTGATCAAGAATTAACGCTCGATTTAAGTTCTTATGCAACCGGTGTTTATTTTATTAAAGTAAGTACCAAGTCGGGTAGTGCGATGCAGAAGGTTGTGAAGGAGTAGGGAATTCTTGATATTATTGTTTTTAATATTGTGACAAATTTTTTAAAAAATCAGAACATCTTAGCAGATCTTATTTTTAATACAACAGGAATTGATATTAAACGAGTTGAAAATTCAAATAACTTTTTTACAAAAGAATTTGAAAGAATTCAATCTCACCATCAATACAATTATGAAACATATTGGGATCATTTAATTTATACCAATTATTTTTTATCCCAATTTCAAAAAATAAAATTTTTTAATACAAAGGATTTTAACCAATACTTAAATAAATTATCAATTGACAATATAAATTTAAGAGGCGAAAAGTTTGAAATATTGACTTATGCGCGATTAATAGATAATAAAATCAGTTTTTCTAAACCTAAAGAAAATCCGGATTTTAAAATAGATTTCAATAATGATACTATTTATGTTGAATGTGGAACAAGACAGACGGATAAGACCGGTTATTATATAGAATCTTTAGTTGATTCCATTCTTAAGAAGGACGAACTTGGTAAAAAGCAAGGATATTCAAATCAAAATACGGCTTTGCATATAGAAATCACTAAAACCTTTTTTAATTCTTTAAAGGATGAAAATCCACTTACAAATGATACTCTTATAGATATACTTCATACAACTATAGCAAAGGTTTCGTTTGGCGCGGTTGTTTTCATAACAACATTTTATTCAAAAGAAAATGGAATTGTCTATGGAAATCCACTTGTTCAGTATAATAATGATGTCAACAAGAATATAATTAAATTTCATGAAATAATCTTTAATTTGAAATCATTACAAGCAACACCAGTTTTTAAGAAATTTATGTAAAACATTAAGAGTCCTTTATCTTCGTGTCTCTGTGTCCCCGTGGCTAAAAACTACGGAACCGGATCATAACCATGTCCACCCCAAGGATGGCAACGCAAAATACGTCTAAAACCCAACCAGCCACCTTTTAATGCACCATATTTATTTATGGCTTCAATTGTATACTGACTACAAGTTGGCGAATAACGACAAGCATTTGGAAGTAAAGGAGAAATAGAAGCCTGATAAAATTTTACGAATATAATAGCAATTTGTTTGATGATTATTTTTTTAAGTCATCAGAGGCTTTGTTCACTTTTTGCTTGAGCGCTTCTTTAAAAACTATTATTTTTTCAAGCGCTTCTTTGCTACTGCAAAAAATTATTTGCGCTGCTAAAATCCCTGCATTCTGTGATGCATTAACCGCAACCGTTGCAACAGGCACACCGTTTGGCATTTGTACAATACTTAATAAGCTGTCCCAACCATCAATGCTATTACTACTTTTTACCGGCACACCAATTACCGGCAAAGGCGTTAAGGATGCAACCATACCGGGTAAGTGTGCGGCGCCTCCGGCGCCGGCAATGATCACTTGTAATCCCCGCAAGTGCGCATTCTTAGCATATTCAAACATTTTTTCTGGAGTACGATGTGCAGAAACGATATCAATCTCAAAAGTAATTCCTAATTCTTTTAATACATCAGCAGCTGCTTGCATAACAGGCATATCGCTGTTACTTCCCATTATTATTCCTACTATTGGTTTACTCATTTTGTGTGTTTGAGATATGATTCAAGACTGCAGGAGTTAAGACCGAAATGCGTCATATATCCTGTTGTCATTATTCTTGTATCGTTCTTAAATATGTAATGCTCTTTTTCCGGTGGCATCTAAACATGCTTCTTTCATGCTTTCGGTGAAAGTAGGGTGGGCATGACTCATCCGTGAAATATCTTCAGCACTTGCTTTGTATTCCATTGCCACAACAGCTTCTGCAATCATATCGGCTGTACGCGGACCAATCATATGAACTCCTAAGATTTCATCTGTTGCTTCATCAGCTAAAACTTTTACGAAACCATCCGTATCCATACTTGCTCTCGCTCTTCCACTTGCTTTAAATGGAAAATTACCAACTTTATATTTTTTACCTTGTTCTTTTAATTGCTCTTCGGTATAACCAACAGCAGCAACTTCAGGCCATGTATAAACAACGCCAGGAATTAAATTATAATTGATGTGTGGTTTTTGTCCGGCCATTTGTTCAGCAACCAGCACACCCTCTTCTTCTGCTTTATGGGCTAGCATTGCACCTTTCACAACATCACCAATAGCGTAAATATTTTCTACGTTGGTTTTTAAATGATCATCCGTTTCAATTCTTCCTCTGTTATCTAATTTTACGCCTGCGTTTTCTAAACCTAATCCTTCGGTATAAGGTTTTCTGCCAACGGACATTAAACAATAGTCACCTTTAATTTCTATCTTTTCATCCTTCGCATTAAAAGCACTTACCGTAACTTCTTTTCCAGAATTTTTTACGCCGGTAACTTTATGTTTAAATAAAAATTCAAACCCTAAATTCTTTTTTAATATACGTTGCAATTCTTTACTCAGAGAGCCATCCATACCAGGAATAATGCGATCCATGAATTCAACAACAGTAATTTTACTTCCCAATCTTCCGTATACACTTCCTAATTCTAAACCAATAACACCACCGCCAATAATGATCATATGCTTTGGAACTTCTTGTAATTCTAACGCTTCAGTAGAAGTAATAATTCTTTTTTTATCAATTTCAATTCCAGGTAATGTGCTCGGTTTTGATCCTGTTGCAATAATCGTTTTAGTGCTTTCAATTTGCTCAACTGTGTTATCTGCTTTTTTTATTTGTATTGTTGTTTTATTTACAAAACTTCCAATGCCGGTATAAACTGTAATCTTATTTTTCTTCATTAAAAAATTAATTCCATCAACAGTCATTTTTACAACGCCACGTTTGCGTTCAATCATTTGTTTGATGTTTACTTTTGGGTCTTTGATATCAATCCCATGTTCTTGGAAATGATTTGCAGCATTAAAAAAATGCTCACTCGAATCTAACAACGCTTTTGAGGGAATACAACCTACATTTAAGCAAGTGCCACCAAGCGAAGGATATTTTTCAACCAAAGCAGTTTTCATTCCTAATTGAGCGCAACGGATGGCTGCAACGTATCCACCAGGACCAGCTCCAATAATTGTAACATCAAATTTTTCCATAAAACGGTATTATTTTTTCGATATAAAAGTACTTATTATTTAGCGTTTAAAAAAACGCAAAAACCAATAATATACCAAGAGAATAGAGGCGATAATAAAGCTCAATTTAGAAATAAGATCACCAAATTTTACAAAAAAAGTAAGTTCATCATTTGGTTTCAAAGAGGCTTGTATCACAGCTTTTTCCCACCAATTAGTTGATTGAGAAATATTTCCTTTTTCATCAATAAAAGCGGAGACACCGGTATTAGCACTTCTAGCAATGCAACGTCTGGTTTCAATAGCGCGTAATCGTCCATAATTTAAATGTTGCTTGTAGCCCGGTGTATTACCCCACCAGCCATCATTGGTTATTATAAAAATAAAGTTTGCACCTTTTCTGATATACTCTGTACAATAGTCGCCATATATGCTTTCATAACAAATAACGGGTGCTACTTTAATTCCGTTGTTACCTTCAAAAACATCTCTTTCTTTTTGAATGCCTAAACTTCCAATTGTACCACCCATATCTATCGCCAAAGATTCAAGTGGTTTAAGTAAGGCAGGAAAAGGCATCAGCTCTGACCCTGGCACCAACTTCGATTTATGATACGATTGCGTTTTCTGTAAATTAATTTGGAGTCCTGTATTATAAAAATCAACAAAAGAACCATTTTGTTGTTTACGAGCAGTAGAAGAAATGTTTTTTGTATCAGTGTAAATAGTAAAAGTACAAGCGCCAGTTATGATATTTAAGTTTGGAAATTTGGTAAGTAGGCTATCTCTAAACCAAATAACTTCTTCGCACGAGTTTAAATTATCTTCATTTAAACCATACCAGGTCATGCCCGTGACAAAGGTTTCGGGCAATACTAAATAATTTGTTTCAGAATTTACTTTCCCTTTTATTTGATAGAGCATTGCTAAAAACTGATCATTATAACCAATGTCAAATTTTTCGTTGTAAGGATCGATGTTTGGTTGAACTACAACAATATTTTGTTCTTTTAATGCAGATGTATTTTTGTAAGTGAATAAAATTAAATACGAAAAAGCAATTGGAATTAAAATTGCGGCAAGGGGTTTGTAAGTTTTTTTGAGCGAAAAATTTGAACTCGTTATAATTTTGAATAAAAGAATATTCACACATAAGGTCCATAAACTCCCGCCAGAAGTACCTGTGAATTCATACCATTGAATCCAGTTTGGTTTAAACGCAAATATATTACCTAATGTAAGCCACGGCCACGTGAGATCCCATAAGGTATGACCATATTCCCATGCCAACCAAATTGGCAATAATAACCAAATGCTCCATGGTTTATTAATTTTATTTTTGATGTTAGAAAACGTTACAAAAACAATTGTCATGAGTAACGAATTACATAAAAAAGCCATTAAAGCCCCACCGGCAGAGGCGTTCCAAACCCACCAGGTTACGCCTAAATTCCAAAACAAAAAAGTGACATAAGTTAAACCAATAAATTTTAATTTTTTTCTTCGGATACCGTCTCCAACAGAAAAATAATTTTCTATCAATAAGAGAGGCGTAAAGGCAATAAAAATAAAAGCAGTTAAACCGAAGAACCAGGAAATGCTCATCAAGAGCCCTCCTAATAAAACATAAACCATTATATTTCTTTTGCTGATCATAAACATGCTAAATTACAATTTTTGTTCCTAATTTTGGCGTATGATTATCGACACCCATATTCACTTGTATGCTGAGGAGTTTGACGCAGATAGAGAGCAGCTGATAAGCAAAGCAATAAAGAATAATATCCAAAAATTTTATTTGCCAAATGTAGATTCAGAAAGCATTGAGCGCATGCATGATCTCGAAAAAAAATATCCGGATAATTGTTTTGCTATGATGGGATTGCATCCTTGCAGTGTAAAGGCAAATGTAGAAGATGAACTATTAATTGTAGAGCAATATTTAGCTAAAAGAAAATACGCTGCTATTGGTGAAATAGGAATTGATTTGTATTGGGATAAAACATTTATTAACCAACAAATTGATGCTTTCAAAAAACAAATTCAATGGGCTTTAGATTATGATTACGCAATTATTATTCATTGCCGTGATGCTTTTAATGAAGTGTATGATGTTTTAAAATCGTTTCAAAAATTACCAAAAGGAATTTTCCATTGCTTTAGTGGAAATATTGAACAAGCAAATAAAATTATTGATCTCAAAAATTTTAAATTAGGAATTGGTGGAGTTGTTACTTTTAAAAATAGTGGTTTAGATAAAGTTGTTCAAGAAATTGCACTCGAATATTTAGTGTTAGAAACTGATGCACCTTATCTGGCTCCCATCCCTCACCGTGGCAAACGAAACGAACCAGGGTTTATATTAGAGGTCGCAAAAAAAATTGCTGAAGTAAAACAAATCTCTATGCTTGAAGTGGAAGAAGTAACTGAGAAAAACGCAGAATTTATTTTCGGAAAATAAGTTTAGAATTGAGAAATAAAAAACCCCCAATTTTCATTGAGGGTTTCTTTTGTTTTATAATTCAATTTATTTATTGATCACAACTTTCTTAACCGCTTTTTGAGTTCCATTACTAATCTCAACAAAGTAAACACCATTTGATTGGTTACTCATGTCAATATCAAAAACTCGGTTTGTAACATTGCTTTCTTTATTTGTACCCATTACCTGCCCTAAGTAATTGTAGATTTTGAAAGTTAAGTTTTGTTCTTTACCAAACGTAGTTAAGATACTAAACACTCCATTGTTTGGGTTTGGCATCAATGTAACATTGGCTTGCAATTCATTTGTATATACTTCTATACCCACTTGTGCCTTACAAGTTATTTCTGGTATAATTGCCAACTGAACATTTTTACCGCGTAAAGAGTAAAGTTTATACCAGTTATTATTAAATGTTCTAACAGAAGCCGATGAGTCAGATATCGGTGCATTTAATAAAGTGTTAGAGAATATTTGAGCAGAATCTTGAGATGTAGTCCAAGGCATTTCTATACCGGCATGGAAACCAGTTGTTGGTAATGTATATGGCGGATTAAACGAGAATTTATATACATAAACAGCGTTACTGGCAAAAGTGTAAGTTGATGTACCGCACCATGGAACTGATGATGTAGGTGATGCTAGTGTTGACCATGTTCCCACAGTTGTTGCCGTTATATTTGACAATGACGTCGGATTTTGAATTAATAAACTCGTTGGTCCGCCGGCATAGCTACCCCCCCAAATATTACAAGAAACATTTGATAATCCTGTATTTGATTTCGTTCCGGCTCTATTAAACAATACATAAACTGAACTCAATTGAGGAACAGGCACATCGCTGTATGTAGTTCCTGCAAAATATTGTGCAAATTCTTTATCCTGATAACAATTTGTTCCTGTTAGGAAACCAGGACTAACTGTGCCACATCCAATAACTGATGTGCTTGAATTAGCACTGTAAACCGAAAGAGTATCTGTTTTTTTAATTTTCTGTAAAGTATCTATACAAAGCGAACCCTTAGGACAGTTATAGGTAGTGAATGTATATGTTTGAGATGTAGTCGCAATTGTATTTGAAGCTATTAATGTTAAAGTATAACTTCCTTGACTAGATAAATTAAATGAAGGCATGGCAACGCCATACCCTTGTAAAACTGTTGCCGTGTTTGGTGTAAGCACCCAGGTATAGGTTGGGGTTGGACTTCCCGTAGATGTATTAACCGGAGTAAACGCCTGACCAAAACATGGAAAAGGAGCTGTTAAACTAAAACTTGCATAAGCACCGCCAGCCGGATAAGTAACTGTATTGGTACAAAGACCGGTTGTGCCTAATAACCATCTGAACGGACATTGACTCATTGCCGTATGCATTCTTATTACTTGTTCATTCGTGAACATGTATCTGCATGCATCAAAAGTATAATCCATTATGTTCATTGCCATTTCTCCTCCCGGACTTAAAGCTGGTCCGCAAGAATTCATATGCCAAGGATAAGTACTAGGGCAATTCGTATTTGGCCCAAATGCAGGAGGTGTATCAAAGCAATAATCAGAACCGCAATTAGCATCTCCCCAAATATTTTTTAAACCAAGCCAATGACCAATTTCATGCGCAAGGTTTTTACCTTGATCATAATTTGCTGTGTAAGGTCCAGGTGTAACTGTTGAAAAACCTACCGTTTCTGTTGATACCCAAACGCCATCTGTTGATCCTGTTCCAATGGCACCAAGACCTTGTAGAGTAGTTGATGCAGGATAAGTAGCCCCTCCCATAACAGAAACGCTTGTGCTTAATTCTGCCACAAAAATATTGAGGTATTGAGTAGGATCCCAAATAATAGCTGGTTTAACAGTATATTCAATAAAGCTTAAAAGTTGAGCATCGGTTGGAATTGTAGCGGTATTAGCAGATAATAATGCACCAATGTCAACGCGATCAATTCCAGGTTCTGCTAAGGGAATATTTGTTGGATCTTTAGTAGCTAAGCAAAAACTAATACCAGGATTAGCAACAAAGGAAGAGTACTGAGTGATAGCATTTGGATTTGCTCCTATACCACCGTAAACTTCATTTAAAATATTTACCTGGGCCCAAACACGAGTTGCAGGTATATTCGGAGGTGTGCCTACAGCGGCTCCGGTATGTAGAATATGAAAAATAACAGGAATATTAAAGTTGGCAAATTGTGTTTTACCTGCAAGATTCTTTTCTTTGAATTTTGCTACTTCGGCATTAAACCAATCATCCCATTGTTGAGGAGCAGGTGGAGTGCCTGATTTTTTTTGTGAATTAGGAGCGCTAGTATTGTTTTGAGAAAACAAACTTCCTATAGAAAGGACAAGAGCTGTTGTAAGTACAAGTATTTTTTTTGTCATATCCGATTATTTAACCCTTAAATGTAGTTAAAAAAAATGTAAAACCGATTTAATAGCTAGTAAAATAACCAGTAAAGTTTTTAAAAGCGGATTGTTAATGAGGGAAGATAAATAAGGGGAATGTTATAAACTCAACATGTCTTTTATTTTTACAGCCTGCCTTCTCGAAATTTCAACTTCCTTGCCGTCTTTCAGTTTTACCATTAAACCCCCGTTGAACCAAGTTTCTACTCCTGCAATCCATTTTAGATTGATTATATGTTTGCGACTCGCTCTGAAAAACTGACGATCGTTTAATCGCGCTTCTAAATTATTCAGACTTCTTAATATTAAAGGTTTGAATGTATCAAAATATACACGCACGTAATTTCCTTCTGATTCAAATAATCTGATGTCGGATAGTTTTACAAACCAACATTTTTCCCCATCCTTTATAAAAATTAATTCGCTTTCATCTAATGGACCAGTGTTTTCAGTTTTAGTTACAGATTCTTTTTCAGCTAATTTTTTTAATGTTTCGGCTAAACGCTGCGGTTGAACTGGCTTTAATAAATAGTCGAATGCATTTAATTCAAAAGCCTTGATAGCATGTTCATCATAAGCCGTAATAAAAACAACATCCGGTAAAGCAGAAATTTCTTCAACTAATTCTAATCCAGATTTGCCGGGCATATTAATGTCTAAAAAAACCACGTCCGGTTTTAAAGCATCAATCTTTTCTTTTGCTTCAGTTGCATTTGCGCATTCAGCTATCACTTCAATCTCTTTATGATTTGCCAATAAATTTTTTAATTCATTTCTGGCTAAGCGTTCATCATCTACAATAATTGCTTTCATATTTATATGTTTTTGTTTTTAATTGGAATTTTAATTTTTGTTTCAACAGTTTCGTTTGTCTTATGTTCTGAAATAGTAATTTCAGCATTTTTACCGTACATTAATTGTAAACGTTGCAAAGAATTATTAAAGCCAAGTCCGGTAATTGATTTTTCAGTATTTAATTTACCTGAATTTATTATTGAAAAACTTAAAGTTGAATCTGATAAATTTGAAGAGATACTTATTTTTCCACCCGCCGGTAGTTTAGAAATACCATGCTTGATAGCATTTTCAACCTGACCTTGAATGATTAATGGAGGAACTAATAAATGCAATGTTTTTGGATCAATTGATAATTCAAAAGATAAACGCTCTTCATATCTTATTTTTTCAAGATCAAGATAATCTTTAACCAGACTTATTTCTTCCTCAATTGTGATTTCTTTGCTTTTATTCATTAATAAACTATTCCTCAAAATGTTTGCCAATTGAGTCACTGCTTGTTTTGCTTTTTGTGGATCTTCATCTACCAAAGCCCTAATGCTATTCATACTATTAAACATGAAGTGTGGATTTAATTGTGCTTTTAAACTATTGAGTTCGCTTTCTTTTCCTGCAGCTTCTAAAATGAGGTTATCAATTTCGGCGCGTTTGTAATTTGTAAAATAGTGATAACCAAAATAAATAGTATTCCAAACAAAAAATACAACAGAGAAGTTAAGAATATTCCAAAAAACATTGGCTGAATTTAAAGAGCTATCACTTGAAAATAATATTTTAAGAAGCAAAGCATTGATAAAAGAAATTAAGGCAGCCTCTATTAGGCTACTTACAATAATTATAATTATTTGATAGAAAAGATTTGATTGAAGAACATTTGATTTATGGATAAAAGATCTAAATAAATGTGTGATTAATATTCCAGATGGAAATAGAACGAGAAATAAAATGTAATCTTTTAAACTTGTACTGGAGGTTAATTCAAAAAAAATCAGGTTAACGAGTATGTAAAATAACCAACCACCAATTTGGCACGCCCAATATATTTTATTTTGCTTATTCAACTCACCCGAAGATAAGGATGAATAAGGAAAAAGAAAGAATTTAATTATGAATGGTAAAAATTAAGGAATGAACAGAAAATATACTTTATGGGATATTCATATACTTATGGGTTTGCAAAGAAATGCGCCATTTGGTATGGGTTTTTACATAATCAATTATTTGGGGAATAAGTTCGGCTGACTTGCTCCATTCCGGTTGTAAAAACAAGCTGCAATCTGATGATACTTTTTTAGCCAATTCTTCTGCCCAAATAAAATCGTGCTTATTAAAAACAATTAATTTTAATTCGTTCGCTAATTTATAATTCTCATCCAAAGGCAACATTGTTTTTTTGGGGGAAAGACAAATCCAATCCCAAACACCGGAAAATTTATATGCGCCAGATGTTTCAATAAAGGTTTTTAATTTATTTTTTTTTAATTCTTGGGTGAGATATTCCAAATTATAAATCAATGGTTCTCCTCCTGTTATCACAACAGCATCTGCTTTATATGAAATTACATTTTGAATTACCGAATCAGTCGAAACTAAAGGATGTAAATTAGCATTCCAACTTTCTTTCACATCGCACCAGTGACAACCAACATCGCAACCACCAATCCGAATAAAATAAGCGGCATTTCCTGTATTAAATCCTTCTCCTTGAATAGTGTAAAATTCTTCCATGATTGGCAATTTCTCGCCTTTATTCACGGCCGATTCTTCTTCTTGAGATAAACTATGTAGCTTGTAATTCAAAGCAATACAAAATTACGCTTTTAAATTTATAAACAGATTTTATTCGTAATTTTGACTCCATAAATTAGTATATGAACATTGGTATAGTTTGTTATCCAACATATGGAGGAAGCGGGGTAGTGGCAACTGAATTAGGAATTGCCCTGGCGAAAAAAGGACATAAAGTTCATTTCATGAGTTACTCTCAACCTTTTAGATTAAATCAATTTACTGAGAATTTATTTTATCATGAGGTGAATGTAAATGATTATCCTTTATTCGAATATCAACCATATGAAAGTGTATTGGCAAGCAAGATAGTTGATGTAGCAATTTACGAACGGTTAGATTTGTTGCATGTGCATTATGCTATTCCACATGCCTCAGTTGCATATATGGCGCAACAAATTTTAAAATCAAAAAAAATCAGTCTGCCTTACGTTACTACTTTACATGGAACAGATATTACTTTGGTTGGTCGTGATCCTGCATTTGAGCCTGTAATTCGTTTTTCGCTGAATCAAAGTAATGCAATTACGTCAGTGTCGGAGAGTTTGATGAAAGACACTTTAAAAACATTTAAGATTGATAATAAAATTGAAGTTATTCCTAACTTCATTAATATGGATGATTATAAAAGCTCTAATCCACAATGCTCGAAAAAACATTACGCTCCAAATAATGAAAAAATATTATTGCACGTAAGTAATTTTAGAAAAGTAAAACGGGTTGAAGATGTGGTGGCTATTTTTAATAGAGTGAGGGAAAAAGTAAAATGTAAATTGGTTTTAGTCGGCGATGGTCCCGAGCGATCGGCAATTGAAAAATTAGCACGTGAGAGCCATTATAATTCAGATATTATTAGTTTGGGAAGAATACCAAATCCACTTGATATTTTATGTATTGGTGATTTGTTTTTACTTCCGAGTGAAACAGAAAGTTTTGGTTTAGCTGCATTAGAAGCAATGGCCATGAAAATGCCGGTAATTAGTACTAATGCCGGTGGTTTACCGGAAGTGAATATACAAGGTAAGACTGGTTTTTTAAGTGATGTAGGAAATACAGATGAAATGGCTGCAAACGCAGTTAAGCTTTTAACCGATGATAATTTGTTTGAGAAATTTAAGCAAAATGCCTTCACTCATGCTAAAAAATTTGATGTGAATATGATTTTACCAATGTATGAGAGTTTATACAAACGACTTATTACTAAAAACAAAAAGAAATAATTTAGATTTCTCCAAGTTCAACTAAAAACTTTTCAATTTTTATCTTAGCTTCTTTTGCGCTGCAATTATAATTATTAAACAGAATTGAAAAAGAAAGTTCTTTGCCTGTTTTAGTTGTGATGTAACCGCAATATCCACGTGCTTTATTAATATAGCCGGTTTTAGCTCTCATTTTATTTTCTATTGGTGTACCTTTGCCAATGTTACTCATGCTGCCTTGTTTGCCGGCAATAGGTAATGAATTATAAAAACTTTTACTAAGCGCATTATCTAATTGAATTTTCCCTAATAAGGTTGCCTGTAAAGAAGTAGTAACCAAATCTGCCCGCGCTAAACCGCTTCCATCTGTCATGTTTAATTCATTAACATCTATTCCTTTTGTGGTTAAAAATTTTCTCACGATTTCAATTCCCGAATAACCATATCCATTACCTAAAACACGTAACAATGATTCAGCAAATAAATTATTGCTGGTAATATTTGTAACATTCACAATTTTTTCGAGTGAAGGAGAATAGTGTGTATAGATAGTTGTAGGTTTGAAACTAGTATCTCTTTTTTCATAATTGCTACTTGCACTATTTTCTTTACATTTTATTCCTTCTTTTTTCAATGAGGTTAAAAGATTTTCAGCGCAAAGCAAAGCAGGATCGGGTAGGGCTGCCTCAATTTCGAAATTAGATTTATTGGGAGGAATTCTTCCTGCGATATCTTTCGTATAGCCAAAAGGATCACCATAAATAAATGCTTCATCTTCTGTTCCCTTTGCAATTACTTTATTATTTATTTTTATTTTTCCAGTTAATGATTCCGGAATAATTTTAATTACTTCAGCATTACTTCCGGCTTCCTTACTATTAAAAATTACTTTGAATTTATTATCCATAAAAGATAAACCGCAAGGCACTGCTCCAAAATAATTACAAAGATCTGCCCAGATCCAATTGCCTGGAATTGTATGTTCCCAGGCTGATGCATCACCAATTATTTTTCCTGTGATCTCTTTTATTCCGGCAGCTTTAATTATCTGAGCCCATTTATTTGTCAGATAAGATGAATCTTGTTTGTAAAAATTTTCTGATTGTAATGTTGGATCGCCTCCACCAATAATAATTAGATCACCATTTAAAACGCCTGTCTCTTTATTTAATTTACCCGAATAGGCAATTTTAGTTTGAAATTTATAATTATTCCCTAGAACTTTAAGAGCAGTTGAGGTTGTAATAACTTTAAGTGTGCTTGCAGGAATAACAAATTGATGTGAATTAAGTTCAGCGAGTACCAAATCATTTTTATAATCGTAAACACAATAACTTAAAATTGCTCCTTTAAGATCTTTATCTTTTTCCCATTCGCCAACAAATTTATTAAGTTGACAAATAAATAACTGAGGTAAAAATAAAAGATAAAAGAAGATTTTTTCCATTACCAGATCTCTACACGTTTTTCTGGTGCCGTATACATTTTATCACCTGGCTTTACACCGAAGGCATCATAGAATTCTTTTAAATTAGTTAATGGTGCCCATGCTCTGAAATAGCCCGGACTATGAAAATCCACAGTTATTAAACGTTTTAATTCTTCATCGCGTGTCATACTTTTCCAACCTTGACACCAGGCAATAAAGAAACGTTGTTCTCCGGTAAACCCTGCAATTACCATAGATTTTTTACCATTTAAAGATTTTTTATAAGCATTATAAGCCATCGTTAACCCACCTAAGTCAGCAATATTTTCACCTTGTGTCATTTCACCATTTACATGAACACTGTCAATTGCTACATAACTACTGAATTGCGAAACAATACCTTGTTTTTTGTTTTTGAAATTTTTAAGATCTTGTTCCGACCACCAATTCTTCATATTTCCATCCGCATCAAATTGCGAACCTTGATCATCAAATCCATGTGTTAATTCATGCCCGATAATTGCACCCATTGTACCATAATTTGCAGCATCTTCTGCATTAGGATCATAAAATGGAGGTTGTAATATAGCAGCAGGGAAGGTAATTTCATTTGTTGTAGGATTGTAATAAGCATTAACCGTTACAGCCGTCATTAACCATTTATAACGATCAACAGGTTTCTTAAGATCTTCCAAATTATCTTTTAAAGCGTATTCATTTGCACGACAAATATTAGCCCAATAACTATCCGTAGTGATCATTAGTTTAGAATAGTTTTTCCATTTATCTGGGTAGCCAATTTTTCTGATCAACAAATCTAACTTACGGTGAGCTTGTTTTTTGGTTGCATCATCCATCCATGTTCTGCTATCAATTCGGTCACGGTAGGCAGCAACAAGATTGTCGATAAGAATGTTTAGCTTTTCTTTTGAAGATGGTGGGAAGAATTTTTTTACATAAGCTTCAGAAACTATATCACCAATTGCGCCGTTTAACACATTGTGCACCCTTTGCCAACGTGCCTTTTGTGTTTTTGCTCCACTTAATGTTTTTCCAAAAAAATTAAATCTTTCATTTATAAAATCTTGCGATAAATAAGGTGCAGCTTCATTTATTACTTGCCATTTTGCATAATACTTTAATGTTTGAATATCTGTACCACTAATTAAAGTATTTAAGGCAGAGAAGTATTCTGTAGAAAATAAAATAATTGTGTCGGGTTGTATTATACCAAGACTTTTAAAATAAGATTCAAATTTTAATTGAGGAGCTAAAGCAGATAAATTACTTTTATTAATTGGGTTATATAATTTTTCAACGTCCCGCATTTCAGGTGTCGCTTTTCCCTTTTCCAGTAGTTTCTTTTCAAAATCAAAAACCTTGTTTGCTATTTCATCAGCTTTGCTTTTCTCTTCTCCGGTTAATACAAAAAGATTGGAAATATATTCTCTGTATTTTTCAGCTATTTTTTCAAATTGAGGTTTGTAATAAAAATCTTTATCACCCAATGCGTAACCACCCTGATTCAAATTAAAACGATTTTTCTTACTATTCTTGAGATCTACGTCAACGCCACTATTATAAAATAAATGCACACCAATTAAATCTAATTTCGATTTTAACTGAACTATTTCTTCTACATTTTTGATCTTGTCAATATGTTGGAGTAATGGTAAAATGGGTTTAATGCCTAAAGCATTTGCTTTTACCGAATCCATTGCAATTGCATAAAAATCTCTTAGCTTTTGCTCGTTACTTCCCGGTTTGGCTGTTTTATTTTGAGAAGCTTCGTCATAAATAGTTTTAATGTTTTTGAGATTATTATCGTTTATCTCATTAAAACTTCCGTAACGCGAATCGGTCTCAGAAAGCTTGAATGTGCTTTGCCACTTACCATTGCAGAATTTATAAAAATCGTTTCTTGGGTTTGCCGAAGAATCAATATAGGATAATTTTATCCCGGGATTTTGTGCATTCATATTCATAAATGTAAACGCACTTACTATAACTAAAAATTTATTCATCATTTTATATGCTACTAATATACTTCAATTACTTTTAATTCCTCAATATAAACGAGTAGTTTTTTAATATTTGTGTAACCCATTTTTTTGAGGGCAACTTCGTATGTTTGCATTTGTTTGAGATATTTCGTTGTATTTTCTTTTCCCGTTTTATAATCTATTATACATACTTCTTTTTCTGAAATTGAAATTCGATCGGGCCTTAGTATTTCACCATTTTCAGTTAATATATCACATTCAACTTTAATTGTTAGATCATCATTAAAATATGTAATTAATTTTTCATCATTAATCAATTTGGTTAAAGTTGCTCTTAATCCTTCGACTTCTGTTTTGGAAATAAAACCCTCAAGTATGGCTGAGCCTAATGCTGAATCTATATCTTCAAAATGTAGGATTTTAGAAAGAATATAATGAATCAAAATGCCTTTTTGTTTAGCATTCTCATTTAATTCAGAGTTTTTAAGAAAACTACCTTTTATTTTAACTGCGCCAATATTCGATTGCAACTGCAAGTTAGACAATTCTAAAACTGAGTTTTTTTCTTTTTGAGTTTTCTTTTTCGCTCCAATTTTACCTAATTCAAATCCGAAATCTGTTTTAGTAAAGTGTTCATCCTTTTCTATGAAATTAGAAAGCCAATGATGAACGCCTTGTTTTTTATTGTTAGTAGATACAGATGAAATAACATGTAATTGTTCGATTGCACGAGTAAATGCAACGTACAATTTATTCATATTGTCTAATGTTTTTTCTTGAATTTCTTTATCGATTTCTACAGAATGACCGGCTTCTGCAACTTTTTTATTGAATGGAACATAAGCACTTTGTAATGGAAGATCATCATCCTTCAATTGAATCCATTGTTCACTATTTTTGGCAGTTTCCCAATTACAGAAAGGTATAATCACTATAGGAAACTCTAAACCTTTACTCCCATGAATTGTCATGACTTTAACTGCATTCAGATCTTCGGAAATAATTAATGAAGCTTTTTCCGATCGTTTATCCCACCAGGAATTAAATTCACTAATGTTTGAATTTTTAGTATTCATGTATTTACTTACTTCATCTAAAAAAAATCTTAAATAAATATTAGAGTTGTTATTTTTATTCAAGTTTAATTTTTCAATTAAATAAACTGTTGTATCCAGTAAATTTTTTGTTTGGACTTCAGTTTCAGAAATAGATATATTCAGATCATTTAAAATTTGATAGAAGTCCTTGTTTATAAGGTTTACAGCAGATAAATGGAATTGAAGAATTTAATTCTAAAATTTTTGACTTTATTAAAAACGAACCTGTGTCTTTTATTTATGAACGTTTGGGTGAACGGTACAAACATTTTCTGATTGATGAATTTCAAGATACGAGCACTTTGCAATGGCATAATATGTTGCCCCTTGTTGAAAATAGTTTAGCAGATGGTAATTTTAATTTAGTGGTTGGGGACGGCAAACAAAGTATTTACAGGTGGCGAAATGCGAATGTGCGACAATTTGCTTTATTGCCGGAGCTCGAAAATAAAGATCATTCCGCCAATATTGCTGAACAGGAAAAAGCATTGAAACGCTATTATGCCGGAGATCAAAATATTTTGAAGGTTAACTATAGA
>Ga0206968_10009_pt1 | contig 54768 bp, 59 predicted proteins | sample Alteio_BWOrgHeat_22_FD_153254 | JGI IMG/M metagenome (GOLD analysis project Ga0206968, IMG submission 153254) | Enriched cells from forest soil in Barre Woods Harvard Forest LTER site, Petersham, Massachusetts, United States -... | ecosystem: Environmental > Terrestrial > Soil > Temperate forest >... | reverse complement strand
CCAAACGAAAAAAAGCCACCGCTAACACAACTTCAAAGAAGTCCAAAGCCGAACGAAAGCAAGCAACCACCTTCTACACCAGCGAACAAAAATCTCTCGAAGCTAATCTTCGCTCCTGGCGCAAATCCGAGGCCGCAAAGACCGGCAAGCCAGCCTTCATCGTCTTCAGCGACACGGTCCTTCAAAACCTCATCCTCGCCGCCCCAAACAATCTCAACGAACTCCGCACCATCTCCGGCATAGGGCCCGACAAAATCGACCGATACGGCGCCGAAATCATAGCCATCTGTCGCAGCGCAATCCTAAACAAGATCGCCACACCAAAACTTTCAGTTTCACAATCGATCAAAAAAAGCTCTGTCTCAACCACTGTAAAAAAAGCTCCATCATCTCGACCGAAAGTGACATCCTCTCCTGACGCAGTGAAGCAGCCCGCTCTGAGCTTGCCGAAAGGACTCCCGCTTTTCGCGAGTGACCGCACGTCATCCCCAGAAACCTTCGTTCGGCCTCGTATGGCCGAACCCATCGAAAACCTAACCCCCGCCCAACAGGCTCTCGACCATCGCCTCCGCGAGTGGCGCCAAACCGAATCCGAAAGACTCAACCTCCCTCTCTTCTTCGTCCTCGCCTCCACCACCCTCCGGAATATTGTCCTCGCCCGCCCGCAATCTCTCTCACAACTCAAAACCATTCATGGCCTCACCACTGAAAAGGTGGAAAAATTCGGCCCAGGCATCCTCGAGATCTGCACAACCTGACTGTCCTGCACCGGACTGAATGACTATTCATTTGGCCCCCGCTGTGCTAACGTCCCAACCAGAGCCATGCCCACACCCGACACCGCCCGCCACACGCCAGCCTCGATGGACCCCCGCACAATTGACGAGCGCGCCAACCACTGCTTCGGCTGCGGCCCTGCCAATCCCCAAGGTCTCCACCTCGTCTTCACCACCGACGCCTCCGATCCCGAACACATCACTGCCACTGCACATCTCCAGCTCGATCGCATGCACGAAGGCCCTCCCGGCCACATCCACGGAGGCATCGTCGCCGCACTCCTCGACGAAGCCATGAGCAAGCTCAATCGTCCTCTCAACGTCCTCGCCATGACCCGCCACATGGAAGTCGACTACCTTAAACCCGCCCCTCTCTATCAGCCGCTCGTTCTTGTCGCACGTCATCTCACTCGAGCCACCAAACCCGACGGTACCCCCGACCGCAAGCTCTTCCACCAGGCTGAACTTCAGCGCCCCGACGGCACCGTCCTCGCCCGCAGCAAAGGCCTCTTTATCGCCCTTGACGAACGCGTCCTCGCAGCCGCAGGCTTCTCTGCACCCCAGCCATAATCACGCGACTAAATGGTTTCGCGAAATGCCGAGACTCTGCAGTTACCCGCGTGAGGCCATTCAATACAAGTATCCCAGCACGACACATCGATCCTGCCGAAATTCGCTGCCGATAAAACGCGGCGCATTCCCTCTCTTGTCTGAAACGATTCGCAGTGCCTTCGCGAGAGGGGAAAACGAAAATTGGACCCGCCAAAATGAAGTGCAACACCATTCGCCAGAACGTATGAGCGATAGGTAATTGCTTGCACGCGCCTCCACAGTGGACCAGCTTTGATCTCGGCGCGTAGTTCCGCAACAGTGAATGTATATGGATGAAGCTTCAGTTTTAGTTCACCGCCCACCTTAAGAACTCTTCGCATCTCCCGCAATGCAACAGGGATATCCATGTAACACATCGCCACACGAGAGATCACGACATCAAACCGCTGATCAGAAAATGGAAGCTCCTCCCCTCGACCTTGGACAAAGACAAACTGAGGGAAATTTACCCGTCCTTGGGCCAGAGATTCTTCATCAAGATCGAGGCCCACCATCTCCAATCTAGTGTCATCGTTCCTCACCGTAAGCCGAGCCTCAAGCTCTTCGCGTAGCGAATCTCCAGCGCCGCACCCCACATCCAGAATCCTGATCGTTCCCGTATCCTCGTCAGAACCGGAAGCCGACGCCGCCTGAGAATTATCGAGCTTCGCTCCCGTAGCCCTCGGCAAATGCGCCTTCACCTGTTTCCCCTTTACCGCTGAAACATCACGCACTGGCCCTTGTAATTAATCTGAACACTAACAAATGATCGAAGGACATCCTGTCCAACAATTCCTCCGATCTTCCTGCCATAGATCTTCGATAGAAGTTGAAGATCGGCAACCTCAATTGGCTGCTGCTTCCACGCTTCCTGCCCTATTTCGAAATCAGCAGTCCGCACGACGATATCCGCATCGAGCCCCAGGCCTCGGCTCTTCATTCGTGCCGCTTGGAGTTGCACTGCCGATATCCCAAATACACTTGCGTCAACCATCGAATGACTGGCGCCGGTGTCGAGAATCATCACCACCGGCCGCCCATTCACCGACGCATCCACAAGGATCGTCCCGGTACCTTTATCCGAAATTAGTCGCACCCCGGTGCTCCCTCTGGGAAGATCCTCGGCGACCAGAATATTGGACGAGATACCCACAACCGAAGCGAAAAGCAAGAGCAGTGCGGTGAAGTTACGACTGGTCCTATTCATTGCAACGTAGTTTATCAAGCGAAGCTTGATTCGCCTTATCCGGCTTCACCCCAGTACCCCTGATCCTCCAGAAAATATTCCTCATCCCACGTATGCATCATGGTCTTGAAGAACATCCAAACCATCTTGCCATGCCCTAGTTTCTGGAATCGCCGGTTTGTTGTCAGAATCCGTCCACGCACAATCCGAAACCGGATCCGTGCTACCCCCTTCGACAACAAGTAATCCTCGGCAAAAAGGGCCTTCTCATTAAACCCACCCAACTCCCAAAATACCTCACGGTCAAATAGCATAAACATCCCGGTAGCAAAAGGCTTCGTTACAGACCCCACCCTCTGCATCAAGTTATTTCCCGCATAAAGCAAGTCATCAAAAAAGCTTCCTTCACGGCAAGCGATATTCGTCGTCGCCAGATGCAGCCTTCGCCGCTCCATCCTCCACATCGCCCTGCGCAATAACGTAGGCTCTGGCAACTCCACATCCGCGTCCAGAAACAGCACATACTTTGTCGTCGCCAGCCGAGCCCCTGCATTCCGTCCCACCGAAGGCAGTCCACCCTTTACCACCTCAACTCTCAACTGATCACAAAACCCGAGCGCCACTTCAACTGTTCCATCCGTTGACCCGGCATCCGCCACCAGAACGCGCGTCTCCGCCATGCCTACATAGTCCTGTCGGCACAGAGACTCCAGCAACCGAGGCAGCATGGTAACTTCATTCTTCGCCGGAATCACAATCGTCAGTTCAGCGGCCATCCAATCCTCCCCAAATGATCAGTCGGCGCCAAACACACCGGTGCCGTCCCTCTACAGTGACCTCGTCACCCTGTAACGGATGTCAATCCAAATTGAATTTCCAGCAAATCCTTCATCCCCCGACTCAACCTGAGTAACCCGCGCTACCCTCAAATAGAGCATTCTTGTCCGCACAGACCCATGCCGTCCGCGGTCCCTCACTTGTCTCCCAACAAAAACTGCTAAACTTAAGAGTCTCGCGGAAACTCAAAAGCACCATGCGCCCACCGCCGCGCAGCAGACACAGCATTTAGGAGAACGCCCCATGGCAGATGACAACCACAACGGCAACTTCGGCAACTCGTCCATCCGGCTCAAACTAGGCCTCGCCGAGATGCTCAAAGGCGGCGTCATCATGGATGTCATGAACGTTGAGCAGGCCCGCATCGCCGAAGAGGCCGGGGCTATCTCCGTCATGGCTCTTGAGCGCGTCCCCGCCATGATCCGCGCCGAAGGTGGCGTAGCCCGCATGGCCAATCCAAAACTCATCAAAGAGATCATGTCGGCCGTCACCATCCCCGTCATGGCCAAGGCCCGCATCGGGCACTTCGCCGAGGCGCAGGTTCTCCAGGAGATCGGCGTCGACTTCATAGACGAATCCGAAGTCCTCACCCCGGCCGACGAGACCTACCACATCGACAAGCACGCCTTCACCACCCCCTTCGTCTGCGGCGCGCGCAACCTTGGCGAAGCTCTCCGCCGCGTCGCCGAAGGCGCAGCCATGATCCGCACCAAGGGCGAGCCCGGTACCGGAGATGTTGTCCACGCTGTCCAGCACATGCGCCAGATCGTCCGCGAGATCAAAGCCCTCACCGTCCTCGGCGATGAAGAGCTTTATAACGCCGCCAAAGTCCACGGCGCACCCTACGAACTAATAAAGATGGTCGCCAAAGCCGGCAAACTGCCCGTCCCCAACTTCAGCGCTGGTGGCATCGCCACTCCAGCCGACGCAGCTCTCATGATGCAACTTGGCGCCGAGACCGTCTTCGTAGGGTCAGGTATCTTCATGAAAGAGCGCGCCACCCCCCTCGACGTAGAAAACGATCCGAAGGAACGCGAAGAAGCAGTCTCTCGCGCACGCGCCATCGTTATCGCCACCACCCACTTCAACGACCCCAAGATCGTCGCTGAAGCCAGCGAGTCCGTCACAGGCACAATGAAAGGCCTTGCAGCCGCAGCTATCGAAGAGCAACACCTCATGCAAACCCGCGGCTGGTAGAGGCGCGGGCTGCAGGTTAGATCATCGTTCGTTGAAACACTCCGAATTTTTTACCCGTGGATCCTGTGTCGTACCATCTCGGCTGCGCCCGACACCGTATTGATTTCTCCGACATGGGCTAGGATCGCGACTGGTAGTGAAAATCAATTGCCTTTGAGCACTAAACCTCGCGCCAGCCTCTCCTCCCCGTCAGGGTCGTGCGCCGGCAGATAGACCAGCGGGCGTTCCTCAGCAAGAGCAAGGATCCGCCCAATCGTATCGTGAGCAACAACCGGGTCAGGACTCACCCCGTCCACCTTTCCCTCAAGAAGCAACCGCTGGTTATAGCTCGTGTCTCCGGCAAGAAAACAAGACGGCGAACCGCACACTACAACCGACACATGATCCGGGGTATGTCCCGGCGTCGGCACAACAAGCACATCACCCTTACTCGTAAGCGACATACTCTGTCGAAAGGGTCCAACGGGTTTCTCTTCAAAACGAAGGAACTCCGGCTCCCACCACTTCGGCCACCGATGAGGCAGATAACCCTGCACCTTGCCTCCAAATCCTGCTGCTCGCCGCAGCTCTCCCTCCGCTACCCAAATCCTGCTCCCCGTCAGATGCTTCAATCCTCCTGCATGGTCCGTGTGAAGATGGGTCAACACCACCTGCCGTACATCTCTCTCACCAATCCCCAGCCTCCCAAGTTGTGGCCCAATCTCTTCCTCTGGATGAACCGAAAACAACGCTGCCCGACGATAGAACGGATGCCATCGAGGATGGTAGCCACGCTCATGCACCCGTGCGGTCTCGCCGGTATCCACAACAATCACGCCTTCCTCATGCTCAATCGCCCACGCATAAATCGGAAGCCACTCCGACCAACCCTCATCCATCAGCACATGAGCCATTCTTCCAAGCCCTGTGCCGCGCGACTCCATCTGCGCACATCGTACCTTCACCAGTCCCGTACGAATTGCATGAATTGTCGGCATCGGCCTTCTCTCTTTCCCGTCGGACGTCTCTCTGGCTTTCTCGGATAGGCTCACCGACCAAATTTTTACATCGCTGTGTTCTCTGTTCTAAGCAAGACAACCGTAAGGCCGCTAACATAGTTGAAGGGTCATGCAGAAACCAGAATGAATACACAGATTCTCACAAAAGATGGAGTCGAAAGCCGCGCCGCCGTAGAACGAACCATGTTCCGCGTGCTTGCGGCCGTCAGCTTCTGCCATGTGCTCAATGACATGATTCAGTCATTGCTGCCTTCGATCTATCCCATCCTCAAATCCTCATTCCATCTGAACTTCACGCAGATCGGCTTCATCACTCTCACCTTCCAGGTAACTGCATCCCTTCTGCAGCCGGTCGTCGGACACTACACCGATCGCAAGCCCCTTCCCTACTCCCTTCCCATTGGGATGTGCTTCACGCTCATCGGCCTGTTGCTCCTGGCAGTCGCTCCAACATTCTCTCTGCTCCTTCTCGCAGCAGCACTCATAGGAATGGGCTCCGCGGTCTTCCACCCCGAATCCTCACGCGTCGCCCGCATGGCCTCAGGCGGCAAGCACGGCTTCGCGCAATCCTTCTTTCAAGTCGGAGGAAACACCGGCTCTGCCATCGGCCCCCTCCTCGCAGTCTTCATCGTTCTTCCTCACGGACAGATCGGCTCCGCATGGTTTTCTCTCGCGGCACTTCTTGGCATTTTTATTCTCATTCGGGTCAGCCGCTGGTACAAAGCGCGTCTCGCCCATCTGCAAAGCCGCCCTGCCAAACAGGCAGAAGAACACTCCGCACTCCCGCGCAAGAAAGTCATCATGGCCGTCTCCGTTTTGATCGCACTCGTCTTCTCCAAATACTTCTACCTCGCTGGCCTCACCAGCTATTACACCTTCTATCTGATCGCAAAGTTTCACGTCTCAGTTCAAAGTTCGCAACTGCATCTCTTCGCCTTCCTCGCCGCCGTCGCTGCTGGAACGCTCATCGGCGGCCCCATCGGCGACCGCGTCGGCCGCAAGTCCGTCATCTGGTGCTCCATCCTCGGAGTCCTCCCCTTTACGCTCATCCTGCCTTATGCCAATCTCTTCTGGACAAGTGTCCTCAGCATCATCATCGGATTCGTCATCGCGTCTGCCTTCTCCGCGATCCTCGTCTACGCTCAGGAACTCGTCCCCGGCCGAGTCGGAATGATCTCCGGCCTCTTTTTCGGATTAGCCTTCGGCATGGGAGGCATTGGCGCCGCAGTCCTCGGCAGGCTCGCTGACATGACCAGTATCATCTTCGTCTACAAAGTCTGCGCCTACCTCCCGGCGATCGGCCTGCTCACAGGTCTGCTTCCAAACACGCAGAAGATCGACCGCCAGCCGAAGACGGCATGACACTCCTCGTTTCTCTACAATGAAAAGTAAGCATGCCCGAAAAACCTCTCACAATAGGTGTCCTTGCTCTTCAGGGAGCATTCGAAGCCCACGCCAAAGCTCTCACCGCTCTCGGTGCAACGGCAAAGCTCGTCCGGACTCCAGCCGAACTCGCCAATCTCGACGGACTGATCATCCCCGGCGGAGAATCCACCACCTTCCTCAAATTCCTTGAGCGCGACGGCTTCCTCACCGCTCTGGAATCCTTCATCACTACCACGCCAACCTTTGGCACCTGCGCCGGGGCAATCCTTCTCGCGAAAAACGTAGAGAACCCACCGCAAAAATCTCTCGCAGCCCTCGACATTACCGTCGAACGCAACGCCTACGGCCGACAGATCGACTCCGCCATCCTCACCGAACAGACAAGACTCCCCGGGGGCCCACTCGAAATGGTTTTCATCCGAGCCCCGCGCATCACCCAAACTGGCCAGCAAGTCGAAACCCTCGCCACCCGTGACAACTCCCCCGTCCTTGTCCGCGAAGGCCACATTCTCGCCGCCACCTTCCACCCCGAACTAAGCTCCGATCCCCGCGTTCATCAGCTCTTCCTCGACATCATTCGCAATAAATCTTAACGCGTGAAAAGACACGAGAGAAAAGGCGCCTGTCGAACCTCATTCGCATTACTCCCTTCATAGCCGTCACGGATCTCGACCGTGCCGTCAACTTCTTCACCGATATCCTCGGATTCCAGAAGTACATCCATGCAGGCGGCTACGCCTATTTGCAGCGCTAGATCGCAGGCATGCGCATTCTCGAACAAAAAGATGCACTGCCCGGCACGCATCGTTTGGCCTACTAGATTGATGTGGAAGACGTCGGCGAGCTTTATGCCGTGCTCAAACCAAAGCTCGATACCCTCCCCGCAGAAGATGTTCGAGGCCCGATCGATCAATTCTACGGACAGCGCGAGCTCATCCTGCTCGCTCCCGATGGCAATCTCGCCTTTGGCCACACCATAGCCGAGAAGAAAATATAGCCCCAAACCGAACGCGCTATCCTTGACCTGTGCCCCTCGCCTGCATCGCGCATTCCGTCACCTTTGCGCTTCTATTGGCCCCACCATGGTCTCTTCCTGCGAACGCCAGCGCACACGGCCCCGCACTCGACCATCATCTTCTCCTCAATCTTTGGATCGCTCTCGCTCTCCTCGCACTCGCACACATCATCATCCTTGTCGGTCTGTTCCTGCGTCGCCGCACCGAAGCCACCAATCTCACACGTGTCGAATACATCCCACTAGCCGCACTAGCGATCCTCTTCGCGACGCTCACCATCAAAGCCGAGCGCCTCTGGGCCGCTACCCGCTACACCGGAGCATCCCTCACCGCGCTGCAAGTCGAAGCCACTGGAGTCCAATTCGCCTGGTACTTCCGCTACCCCGGCACCGACGAAACCTTCGGCATCACTCGTCCGCAACTCATCGCTCCCGGCGAGGGAAACCCACTGGGCATCGACCCCTCCGACCCGCACTCTGCCGACGACGAGGTCACCTCCGAACTAGTTCTCCCCACGAACCGCGAAGTCGACCTGACCATCCGCGCGCAGGACGTCATCCACGGCTTCTCCGCTCCCGAACTCCGTCTCAAACAAAACGCCGTCCCTGGCCAGCCCATTCACATTCACTTCACTCCGACCACTCCCGGCACCTACGCCATCCTCTGCACCCAACTCTGCGGCCTCGGCCACTACCGCATGAACGCAACCCTCCGCATAGTCACCTCGGAAGAATTTAAAGGGTGGCTTGCAAGACACCAAAAGGAGTCAACCCCATGACTCCACCCAACCTCCCGCACTTGAAACCGCTGTCCGAAACCTACGCCCTGAACCCTGGATCCTCTCGCCTTACCGATCACCGAGTCATCGGCCTCCAATATCTAACCCTTGCCCTCATTGCCGTAGTCATCGGCACCCTCCTCTCCTTATTAATGCGAATCCACATAGTCTGGCCCGCATGGCCTCTGTGGCTCCATGGCTCCATCCTGCCCGAAGATTACTTAGCCCTGGTCACCATCCACGGCACGATCATGCTTTTCTTTGTTTTAACCACTGCCCCGCAGGCAGGCTTCAGCAACCTCATCCTCCCAGCGCAAATCGGCGCACGGAGCATGGCGTTCCCCACACTCAATGCCGCAAGCTTCTGGCTGACCGCACTAGCCCTGATCACCCTCTTAAGCTCCACCTTTGTTCCCGGTGGCTCGGCCATCTCCGGCTGGACAGCCTACCCACCACTCAGTGCGATCCCCAACTCCGGGCCAGGCCAGGGCGTAGGCATGGACCTCTGGCTCACAAGCATTGCCCTCTTCGCCATCGCGAGCACCGCAAGCTCCATCAACACGGTCACCACCATCATCCGCAACCGTTGCGAAGGCATGACGTGGGAACGCCTTCCACTCACAGTCTGGGGATGGTTCACCGCGGCACTCCTCAGCATCATCGCCTTCTCTGTCTTACTCGCAGCCATTCTCCTTCTCCTCTGCGACCGCCACACAGGAACCAGCTTCTTCCTCCCGACTGGAGACGCAGTTAGCGGCGTTGTCCACCACGGCGGCAACGGCAGCCCGCTCCTGTGGCTCCATCTCTTCTGGTTCTTCGGACATCCAGAGGTTTACATCGCCATCCTCCCCGGTCTCGGCCTCACCTCCATGCTCCTGGCGAACTTCTCTCACCGCCGAGTCTTCGCCTACCGCACCATGATCACCACCACACTCCTCATCGGCTTTCTCGGAATTCTTCTCTGGGGACACCACATGTTCGTCGCCGGCCTTAATCCCTTCGCCAGCACAGCCTTCTCCATCTCCACAATCGCCATCGCACTCCCCGCCTCCGCTAAAGTCCTAAGTTGGCTAGCCACCATCTGGCGTTCCAAACCCCAATACACTACAGCCATGCTCTTCAGCCTAGGCTTCGTCAGTCTTTTCATCGCTGGAGGCCTCACCGGCCCTATCCTTGCCCAACCCATCCTCGACGAGTACCTCCACAACACCACCTTTGTCGTCGCCCACTTCCATCTCATTATGGCAATGGCCGGCATCTTCGGCCTCTATGCCGCTACCTACTATTGGTTCCCACTCCTCACTTCCACTCCTAACCATCCCGGCCGCCTTATGTCCGAAACCCTCGGCCGCTGGCACTTCTGGCTCACCTTCATCGGAGCGTACGCCGTCTTCCTCCCCATGCATCTCACCGGACTCGCGGGCGAACCCCGGCATTACTCCCAGCTCACAGGAATTCCCGGCACAAACGGCGCTCTTAGCCCAACGGGTGTTCTCCTCGCCCAAACCATCCCACCCAATCGGTTCATCACCTACGCCGCAATCTTTCTAGCCTCCGCACAATTCATCTTCCTGTTAAATCTTTTCCGTAGTCTCCGCAGAGGCCCCGTAGCTGCGTCTAATCCCTGGCAAGCCACAACGCTCGAATGGCATCCTGCCATGAATCCTTTCACCCCACTCCCCGCATCCGATACACCAGCAATCCAGATTCACCGTCCACCATGCCACTACCAGACCACCGAGTCCGGAGGCTCATTCCTTCCTCAGTGGGTATCAGACCCAACTCAAGAGGCCACGGCCGAGAACGCATCAGACAGCAAACCGGAGTAATCTGTCCATAACGCCGATTCCAGAGTGAACCGCCATGCCGGCCACCATCACCCCGAATAAAACCGATCAGGAACGTCGCCGCCGACTCGAAGATCACGACAATGGCTCAGGCCGTCGTCCACCAACCGACAAACGTACTGGCGGCGGCGGTGACGGCGAAAGCTGGAACGATCGCTCCCACGGTCGCCGTGGACCCTACGAGCGTCTCCACCGTTATCGCATGGGTATCTTCTTCGCTCTCGCCAGCGACCTGATGTTCTTCGTTGCCATCGTCAGCACCTTCTTCGTCAATCAATCCTCCGGTCACATCAACGCCTACAACCACTACGTCAACGAGTGGGTTCCCACCGTCATCCCCCGGATCCTCTGGCTCAACACTGCCATCCTCCTCTTCAGCACCGCCACCATGGAGTTTGCCCGTCGCCAGATGTTCCGCGAAAACGACGTTATGGACGAGTGGCTTGGCCTCGGCAAACCCATCACACGCCGCACCCTACCCTGGCTCGGCACCACCATCGCTCTCGGCGTGCTCTTCCTCGTCGGCCAATGGATCGCCTGGCGCAAGCTCGCGGCCCAGCACGTCTTCTTCAAAACCAACCAGAGCAGCCACTTCTTTTACCTCATCACCGGAGTTCACGCCGTCCACCTCTTTTTCGGCATTGCCGCTCTTATCGCAGCTTTCACCGGACTCTACGTCTCCCGACAACTCGAAACCCGTCAAATCCTCGTCGACGGAGTCGCCTGGTACTGGCATGCCATGGGTATCCTCTGGCTCTTTCTCTTCGCTCTTCTCGCTTTCTTCCAATGAAGCGATCAGCAATCTATAAAGTCGTTTTCTCAGCAACAGTAGCCTTCGCCCTGCTCCTCGTGCCTCTACCCCTTCACGCCCAAGGCTGCACCCAGTGCCTCGACAACACCGCTGCCACCGCACCCGCCACGCAACGAGCCTATCGTCGTGCAATCGTTATCCTGACTCTCACCGCCACAGGCCTCTTCGCTACAACGCTCTTTGTCTTCAAGCGTCATCGCTGATCGAAAGCACGGTCCCCAACATTGCCCGGCCATACCGCGTCTAAAAACACGAAGGAGAAACCGCCAGTGACTCGCGAACAAAAATACGAAGCCTTCAAGGCCCTCCATGCCCGTCCCGGCGCCTTCGTCCTTCCAAATCCGTGGAACGCCGGCTCAGCAAAGATTCTCACCGCTCTCGGCTTCGAAGCACTCGCTACCACCAGCGGCGGCTATGCCTTCTCCCTTGGTCGCGCTGACTCTCCCGAACAACTCAGCCGCGACGGCCTCCTCGCTAACGCAAAAGAGATCGCTGAAGCCACCGCACTTCCCGTCAACGCCGATCTACAAAATGGCTTCGGCCCGTCACCCGAGATGTGCGCCGCCACCATTCGCCTCGCCACCAGCGCAGGCCTGGCAGGTGGATCCATCGAAGACGCTTCCGGCGAACCCGACTCCCCAATCTACGATCTCCAGCTCTCCGTCGAACGTATCGAAGCTGCCGTCGACGCCGCTCAAACTCATCAATTCCTTCTCACCGCCCGAGCCGAAAACTATCTCTACAACCGCCCCAATCTCAAAGACACCATCAAGCGACTGCAAGCCTTCGCCGAAGCAGGAGCCGACGTTCTATACGCTCCCGGCCTCTCCAGCCTCGACGAGATTCGCGAGTTGTGTGCCTCTGTCCCAAAACCCGTCAACGTCCTCATGGGCTTTGGCAGCGCAACCTTCTCCGTCGAACAACTCGCCGAAATCGGAGTCAAGCGCATCAGCGTCGGCGGCTCCTTTGCCCGAGCCGCGCTCGGAGGTTTTCTTCGCGCCGCACGTGAAGTCAAAGACAAAGGCACCTTCACCTACGCTAAAGAAGCCATCTCCCAGGACGACGTGACCGCCTTCATGACCAAACTCTGAATCACCACAACCGCCAAAACCAAAACAGTAGTATGAGAAGAGGAAGGCATAACCTTCCTCAAATTTTTGTGCCAAACCCGCCAGCAAGAATTATGCACTGGAAGCTCACCCTCACCTACGACGGCACGCCCTATAACGGCTGGCAGATCCAGCCCAATCTCCCCACAGTTCAGGGCACACTTGCCAGAGTGCTCCACCGCATCACCGGCGAATCCGTCCTACCGCAAGGTTCCGGGCGCACCGACACCGGAGTCCACGCTCTCGGTCAGGTCGCAAGCTTCTCCCTCGACACGCCAATCCCAGCCCTAAATCTCCATCGCGCTCTCAACAACGCGCTCCCCCCCAGCATTCGTATCCTCTCCGTTGAAGAGGTCCCCGAAACCTTCCACGCCCGCCACAGTGCCACTCGAAAAACCTACGAGTACCGCATCCTCCCTCGCGGAATCCTCTGCTCGCCATTTCGAGCACCATTTGTCTGGCCTGCGCGCTATCACCTCAACTTTGAATCCCTGCAGCAAGCAGCCGCGCTCGTCGTTGGCACATACGACTTCACCTCCTTCGCAGCCACCGACCCAGACGCAACAACCCGCTCCCAAGCCGAGCCTTCCATTCTCCCTATTTCCAGCCCCACCCGCACTATCCACCAATCCACATGGCGCCATGAAGGCGATCTCCTCATCTATCGAGTCACCGGATCGGGCTTTCTTCATCACATGGTCCGCAACCTCGTAGGCACCTTCGTCGAGTGTGCCAGCAACCGCCGCTCTCCCGATTCGATCCCCGAAATCCTTGCCGCCCGCAACCGCAGTGCAGCAGGATTCACTGCCCCTGCCCGCGGCCTCTTCCTAGTCGAAGTCGAATACAAAGAATCGTCGCCACAACAACGATGTATTCCATTCCTTCAGGACTATCGAAGCGGGGACACGTAAAGTAGAACCAGACCACTCATGTCCACTGCCTCCACCCACCGACGCATCTCTCACCTCGCCACACTCACCGCTGTCCATCGAGCCTTCCACTGGCTTCACCTCCATCAGCCCCAACTCCGCCAGTGGCAACTCGAAATCGTCCGCATCCCCGCGCCACCCTTTGGCGAAGCCGCCCGGGCCGCCTGGTTCCTCGACCGCTTCCAACAGCTAGGCCTCACCAAGATCCATCAGGACGAAGTAGGCAACGTCCTCGCCGAACTAGCCCCGGAATCCACCAGTAATGCATTGGAAAAGCTTCCACTCCCCACTCCGAACTCCGTACTCCCTGTTGTTCTCCTCTCCGCCCACCTCGACACCGTATTCCCCGCCGATACTCCCCTGGAACCCCTCGAACCAAAAGACTCGAGTCGCATCCACGCTCCCGGCATCTGCGACAACGCTGCCGGACTCTCCGGTCTCCTCGCCATAGCCGCCGCTCTCCGCTACGCCAACATCACACCCCCCATTCCAATTCTCTTTGCTGCCAATGTAGGCGAAGAAGGCGAAGGCGATCTCCGCGGCATGCGTCATCTCTTCGAGTGCAGCCCCTACCGCAACCGCATCGCTGCCGCCATCGCGCTCGAAGGCAGCGGCAACTCCGCTGTCGTCACCCGAGCCCTCGGCAGCCTGCGCTACCGAGTCACCATCACCGGCCCTGGCGGCCACTCCTGGACAGACGCTGGCACTCTCAACCCCATCCTCATCCTTAGCCGGGCTCTCACGCGCATTGCCGCGCTCGACCTCCCCACCGACCCGCCCACAACCATCAACGTCGGCCACATCTCCGGTGGAACCTCCGTCAACTCAATCCCCGAGTCAGCCACCGCACTGCTCGACATCCGCTCCACCGATCCCGCTCAACTCACCGACACGGCTGCAACCGTTCACCAGATCTTCGAGGAAGTCGTCATCACCTCTGCCCAAAAATCAGTGTCACCAAAACTCCAGATCGAAGCCATCGGCAATCGCCCCGCGGCCGCGCTTCCCGACGACTCACCTCTCCTCCAAACCCTTCGCGCCGTAGACCGCCACCTCACCCTTCGCACCGAGCTCCGCCTAGGCTCCACCGACGCCAACATCCCCCTCTCTCAAGGCGTACCTGCAATCGCCATCGGAGCCGGAGGGGCAGGCGGGGGCATCCACACTCTTCAGGAGTGGTACGACCCAACCGGCCGCGAAACCGCCCTCCGCCGCATCGTCTTAACCTTACTCGACACCCTCCAAATCACCGAACGAATGAAAGCCTCTATTGACGACGCTCTCGATTTCGAGAATAATATATAACGAATACGAGAACAGGCATGCCCACCTTAGCCATCGCCGAACAAACAACCTCGATCCCCGGATATACCTTCGATCAGGCCCCCGATCTCTCCAGTGAAGCCGTCCGGCAAAAGCTGACTCCGAACGCCATCCGGCTATTTACCAACATCGTCAGGAAATGGGCTCTCAACGAAGAGCAGGCCCGTTCGCTTCTTGGTGGTATCGCCTCTTCCACCTACCACGGCTGGCGAACCAATCCCAAAAATAAAAAACTCGATCAGGACACCCTCATGAGGATCTCCCTGATCATCGGCATCTACAAAGGCCTTCATCTTTACTTTGGAGACACGGTCGCCGATCGCTGGATCACCTCAAGAAACAGAGGCTATCTCTTCGCTGGCCGAACCCCTCTCGAGTTCATGATTCGCGCCGGACAGCCCGGCATGGCCGATGTGCGCCGTCTCATCGACTCCTGGCGCGGAGGCCGGGTGTGAAGCAAAGGTTTCCGGAGACCACTCCTTACTCCGGCGCGGCACATCGTCTCATTCCCTCGCTCTACAGTGAGCCACCGGGCACCGTCCTGGCCGCAATCGCCGACGACGAGGCGATGCTTCACGATGCGATGCTCCTCGAGGGTGCCTCCAACGACCGAATTCAGGCCGAGTTGCATGGCCTCACTGGAATCGGCATTCACGAACTCGTTTTTGCTATCCCTCATTCCCAGATCATCAACGCTGCCTTCACCCACGCTGCGCCCGCTGGTTCCCGCTTCAACGACAATCAACGCGGAGCCTGGTATGCCGCAGTAGTTCAATCCGTTGCTCTTGAAGAGATCATGTTTCACAAAGCTCGCAACCTCGCCGACATGATCGACCGCCAGAAACATGAGTCATTCACCTATGTCGACTGGATCGCAGACTTCCACGCAGACTTCCATACCCTCCTTCCACGAGAAAAATACGAAGAGTTCCTGGAACCGGGTCCAATCCCCGCTTGCTACACCAGATCTCAGGCCTTGGCGAACCAACTATTGGCCCAGGGTTCTCCGGGCATCCTCTACCCATCCGTCCGCGCCCAACCCACCGCGAAAAACCCACGCTGCATCGCATGCTTTCGCCCCGCTCTAGTACAAAACGTTCGCCAGGACCGGAGTTTTGAGATTAGCTTCACACTAAGTGGCGAAACGTACCTGGGCTCCGTCACTCGTCTGAATTAAATCAAGCTGACCGACTTTTGGAATCAAGAATTTTCCACCGAAGTCCAGCCGTAAGTCCCATCGTTCGAAGATTTTGCAAAAATCGGGCATCGGGCACGGCCTAATCCCTGATAACTTGCCCTCGTGAAATTCCTCGGGTTTCCTGCTCTCCTCCTCGTTGCAGCGACAGTCCACACAGAAGCCCCGTACACTATCTTCGTCCGAGGCAAGACTCTCATCGGCGCCCATCTCCGCGCAAACGGCCCTTACTGCACGTCTCCATAGCGCTTCCGTGCCAGTAAAAGCTTCATGTATCTTGGGTCCCTTCGGCTCCGCAAGCATTGAATTTGCAAGAACAAACACCCCGCGATCGCAGACCTTTGCGTCTCTGAATCTCGGTTCAGGAGTTTACGGCTTGATGAGAACCTGGTTCTTACAATTAACCCGGCATGGTTACTATTGGTTCCCTCCTAGGCTCCTCCGGATCGTCTGGGCCCTCGCCACCCATGCCCTATCGCAGCGTCAGGTCTTCGCAGTGCTCGCTCGGTCTTCGCTCAAGCGGCTTCCGTTTATCGAACCCGAGTTCCCCTTCAAATATCTCTCTCGCGATTACCTGGTCCGCGGCCTCAGCGTCCGGCAGCGCGCCTCATGCTTCACGCATCACTACCAGCGCCTGCACGATAGCATACCCGCGCTGCTCCTTAGCCAGGTGCTGCACGGCGAGCTTCAGCTGCTCGAAGAGCGTGACGGCCAAAACCAATACTGCATCGCTATGGGCCTGGCTCGAACCGAAGTGCGCGAGGGCGAAATCTTCCTCCATCTCAAGGTCAACGGCGAACCTGTCTACGTGCTGCAGTTCACCATCGTACCCGGTACCATCGTGGGCTCGACCGCACGCGACGTTCTGCTCATCTCGCGTCTCCAGGGCATGAAGGGCTGTTATACCCAGGTGCACGCGGCCACCAAGGTCTTTCACGAGGTCGCTCCGCCAGCACTGCTTCTCGCCGTACTCCAGGGCATCGCCCAGGCGCTCGACATACGTGAGCTCGCTGGCGTCTGCGCCACAAGCCAGTTCTCCTATACCCCCAGCTGTGCGGCCACCTTCACGGATGCCTATGACGACTTCTTCACCAAGATAGGCGCCGTCCGCTCCGACGGCCTCTTCTACCTCAGCCCTATCCCCGTTGAAGACAAGCCCCTACAGGACATCCGGAACGGTCACAAAGCCCGCACCCGCAAAAAGCGCGCATTCAAGCTCGAAATCGCGGACCGCGCGCACGACACCCTCCTAGGCCGCAACTGACCGGCCAAGTACGCTCACCCTCGCGAGCCCCGCAAACAGCGCTGTGAGGGCGAAGTCATCGCCATGAGAAAGACCAGATCAAAGACCATCGCTGGCTACGAGTTTGGCTGAGCTATGACTACGAAGCGGAAGCTTGGCAACCTTCGTGCAAAATCAGCCGGGAGGGAAGGCCAGCCATACAAGCAACACGAAGCCTGTTACACTCCATGCGTGAAAGCCTTCACTTACATTGCAATCCTTCTCCTGACACCGGTCGTTCACGGGCAAACTACCCCTCCGGACACCATCTTTGTCCACGGCAACATTCTCACCGGCGCCCACCTTCGTACAGATGACTCCTCTCCCACTCCCGCCAAAGTTGCCGCCCTGGCCATCGCCGATGGAAAAATCATCGCCGCCAGCACCGACGCCGAAGTCCTCAAGCTCAAAGGTCCGAAGACCCAGGTCATCGACCTCAACGGAGCCTTCGCGATGCCGGGCATCAACGATGCCCACACTCACATCGGCGAAGCCGGACGCCAAAAACTCTCCGTCGATCTGGTTGGCGTCCACTCGCTCGCTGAGATGCAGCAGCGCATTCGTACCTACGTCGCAACCGCGAAACCCGGCACATGGATCGAAGGCGGAGGATGGGATCACACCCTCTGGTCCGACGGCAACCTCCCCTCTCGCGCCGATCTCGACGCCGTCACCGCAGGCCATCCCGCCATCTTCCGCCGCGTCGACGGCCACATGGGCGTGGCGAACTCCGCCGCACTGATGGCCGCCAACATCTCTGCTTCCACTCCGGATCCGGCAGGAGCAAAAATCGACCGCGACGCCTCCGGCAACCCTACCGGTATTCTCCGCGAAACCGCCGCGAACGCACTTGTCTTCAGCAAGATTCCACCACCAACAATCGAACAGCGTCGGATCGCGCTCACGGCAGCCATCTCTGACATCGTGGCCAATGGAGTCACCACCGTGCAGGACAACTCCGACTGGGACGACTTCCTCGCCCTCGAGGAGTTGGAACACACCAACAAGCTCCCGATCCGCGTCGGCGAATGGATCATGTTCGACACGCCTTTGGACGTGCTCAAGCAGCGCCGAGCCAGCCATCCCAGCGATGACCTCCGCCTCCATCTCACCCAGCTCAAGGCATACATGGACGGCTCCCTCGGCTCCCGCACCGCCGCCATGGACGAACCTTACTCCGACGATCCCGGCAACTCCGGTCTGCCTCGCTACCAGCAGGACAAGCTCAACCAGATGTCCGCCGAACGAGCCATGGCAGGCTTCCAGCTAGGCTTCCATGCCATCGGCGATCGAGCCAACGCAATGGCCCTTAATGCCTTCGGAGTAGCCGATCAGGTTGCAACACTTCCGCCCGCACCAGCCGGCAAAGGCCCCGATGCCTACGTCGTCACCAAAGCAGAGTCGGGCTCAATCCCGCCTCCCGGCGCCCTCCGCTTCCGTGTCGAACACGCCCAGGTCCTTTTGCCCGGTGACTTCGAGCTATTCGAAAAAGAAGGCGTCATCGCCTCCATGCAACCCGCCCATCTCCTCACCGACATGAAGTGGGCCACCGACCGACTCGGTCCCGAGCGCATCAAGTACGCCTATGCATGGAAGAGCTTCCTCGATCATCACGTCGTCCTCGCCTTCGGCACTGACTACCCAGTCGAGCTCATCAATCCCTTCCGCGGACTCTACTCCGCCGTCACTCGGATGAACGAGGCCGGCACCCAGACCTTCCAGCCGCAAGAAAAAATCTCACTCAACGAAGCCATCTACGCCTACACCCAGGCCTCAGCTTTCGGTGAGTTCCGAGAAAAAGTGAAAGGCCGTCTTGAACCGGGATTTCTTGCAGACCTCATCGTCCTTGACCGCGACGTCACGACCGCATCGCCGCAGGAACTCCTCCACACCAAAGTCCTGCGTACAGTAGTCAACGGCGAAACCGTCTACACCGCGTCTAGCACAAAGCCAGGAGCGCAGAAGTAGTTGCTCAAACGCCTCAGCCCCAGCTCACTTGCACACATCCTGCTGCTGGCAGTCGTCTTCGTCTGGGGCACTACCTTCGTCCTAGTCAAAGATGCCCTTCAGGACGCCTCACCGCTCCTCTTCAACCTCCTCCGCATGACCTTGGCATTTATCGCGCTGGCGATCATTAATCACCGCCAGCTGCGACAAATCAATCGCCGCGCTCTCATCGCCAGCGTCATCGTGGGAGTCTTCCTCGCTGCGGGTTATCAGTTCCAGACTGCAGGCCTCGCACTCACGACACCAGCCAAGTCGGCCTTTATCACCGGCCTGGTGGTAGTCTTTGTCCCACTCTTCACTCTTGTCCCGGCTCTGCGCTCACACAACACTCCTAAGCCGCGCTGGACCACGGCTGTTGGCGCACTCCTCGCCTTCTCGGGTCTGCTTCTTTTAACGACGCCACCCGGAACTTTCTTCCAGAACGTCTTCACCAGCATTGGTCTCGGCGATCTTCTCACCCTCTGCTGCGCGATAGCCTTCGCCGCCCATCTCCTCTCTCTTGCACACACGTCACATCAAGTCCCCACCGGCCAACTCGCCACCCTCCAAATCGGCGCAGCCGCCCTCATCATCGCTTTCACCTTGCCGATCGGCGGCACGCCGCACCTCTCCCCAACGCCCCGTCTAATCATCGCCCTGGCAGTGACCAGCCTCCTCGCCACTGCCGCTGCCTTCACCATCCAGAGCTGGGCTCAGCAACACCTCCCGCCCACTCACACTGCTATTCTCCTAACCCTCGAACCTGTCTTCGCCTGCCTCACCTCCTACCTGGTCCTGCACGAGCACCTCGGCCGTCGATCCCTGCTGGGTGCCACCCTGATCCTCGCTGGCATCGCGACCACCGAACTTTTTTCGGCAATGACACCAGTTCCAATTCATCCGGACTGAAAGTCTCGAAGACTTTTGCCAGCAACTCCCGTCTATCTAAGGGGAAGCGCTACTGCTCGAACGAAGCGGCAAAGCGAAACAGCGACTATACTTAAGATTCACGCCGTGCATAGTGTCCGGCGCGTAGTAACGCTTCACAAAGAGGTCAGGATCAGCTCAATGGACAACATGACTAATACATCTCCAACCTTGTCCCAACGCATTCGCAGCCACCGCCTTACGACGACCTTTGTCCTCCTGGCCACACTCTCGGTTGGCATCCTTACTGGCTCAGTCCTCACACGCGGTGTCAGCGGCAAAGAACAGGCCAGAGTGGACTCAACCGACGCAAAGCCCCTTGTCATTCCGTCCCCGACCACTCTCTCGAATGGATTTTCCCAAATTGTCAAACAGGTAGGACCGGCGGTTGTGAACATCAACACCGAAGAACTTCCCAAGCCTGCGGCGAACAACAAGCGCAGACGTGGCGGTCAGCGTGCTGTTCCCAACAATCCCGACGGGGACGACGATCAGACCCCAGGCGACATGCAGGACTTCTTCAACCGCTTCTTCGGCGGACAGGGTGGGGATGACGGCGACGGAAACAGCGAGCGCCGCGCTCTCGGCTCAGGCTTCATCGTCGATCCCCGCGGCTACATCATCACCAACAACCACGTTGTCGACAAAGCCGACAAGATCTTTGTTAAGCTGTCCAGCGATCCGGACGATATTGGCGATCCAGGCCGCGCAGCCACAGTGGTCGGCGTAGACAAAGATACAGATATCGCCGTCATCAAGATCGATACCAAAGAGCCTCTTCCAACCATCAAGCTCGGCAACTCCGAAGGGGCGCAGGTTGGAGATTGGGTTCTCGCCATCGGCAGCCCCTTCTCATTGTCGAAGACTGTCACCGCCGGCATCATCTCCGCGAAAAACCGGAGCATCGATGAACCCAGCGCCAACGGAGTTTCTCAGACGCAGTTCCAGCGCTTCATCCAGACTGACGCCGCCATTAATCCCGGAAACTCGGGTGGTCCGCTCGTCGACATGGCCGGACAGGTAGTAGGAATGAACACCGCCATCTACACCCAGTCGATGGGTTCCCAGGGCGTTGGCTTTGCCATGCCTTCCAACATCATCGCGAACGTCTACAACATGCTCATCGGCCCGGAACATAAGGTTGTTCGCGGTTCAATCGGCATTACGTTCCAGACGGCGCAATCCTCCGCGGTTGGACGTGTCTACGGATTTACCAATGGCGTCATCGTAGGTACTGTTACACCAAACGGTGGTGCAGCAAAGGCCGGCATTCAGATCGGCGACGTACTCACCTCGATCGATGGTCGCAACATCAAGGACGGCGATGATCTCGTAAATGATATCTCCGCCCGTCACGTCGGCTCAACGGTCAAAATCGGATACATCCGTGACGGCAAGCCGAGTACGGCGAACGTTGTGATCGGCGACCGCGCCAAGACCTATGCTGACATCACCGGGCAGCAGCAAGATGAATCTTCTGCGCCTCAGGAAGCGGATGCGGGGGAGGGCAAACTCGGCATCACCGTCTCTGCCATTCCGCCTGCGATTGCCTCAAAGAGTGGCATCAAGGGTGGCGTAATCGTCACGAGCGTTCGTCCCGGCTCTTTTGCTGATGAGATCGGCCTCGGCAAAACCGCAATTATCACCGCTATCAATCGCAAACCCGTAACGGACGAGGCCAGCTACCGAGCCATCGTCTCTACGCTAAAATCCAAGGACGACGTTGTCTTTGTAATTCAGACACCTAACCAGAAAAACGTAAGCTATATCGGCGGAACTCTTCCGTAGGAGACGCTTTGCAGTAAAGGGCGGCGTATCAGCAATTTACGCCGTCCTTCTGCATAGATTAGCCTTTTTCGGCACCAAAGTGAGTTCCCACAACGAAAGATGTAGGTAAATTGGTCACCCTTTGGTTGTCACATGATGACTTTCAAGATACTCTACCCACATCATCGATAGTCCGCTGTGCAATTTTTGTTCAATACTCGGCCCAAGGTAACATCCGCATGCAACTAGGAAAGGTCCTTCTAAGCTCGACCCTGCTTCTGTCTGTCGCGATGCCATGTTCGGCATTCACCCATGCCCGTCGGGGTCCAACCTCTCCTAAGTTATTCAATAAACGTTCCAAATCAAAGCCCGCCGGTCAGAAAGGCATTGACGACACACGCGCGGCCCAGATTCAGGCCTCTCTGATCAAATCAGGCTATCTCTCTGGAGAAGGTTCCGGTCATTGGGACGCACGAACAGAAGCGGCGATGCAGAAATTCCAGGAAGACAATGGCTGGCAGACAAAACTGATCCCCGATTCCCGCGCCATTATCAAACTTGGTCTTGGCCCTGCACAGGATTCAGCCCCGGTAAACCCGGCCATGCCGATGCCTGAATTATCGTCACCTGGCACAACGCCAAGATAAGGCATAGCCACCAACAATGACGAGCGACTTCGACTAGGAAGTCCCACTACGTTGATGCACCTATTGTAAAAACGTGGTCCATCACATCTTCCCCGGTTGACGGCAAACTGCCCACTCTTCCCAGAGCCCCGCGCTCCAGCCACATACGAAGCCAATAATATTGATGCAGCCGGATGAAGCGAGACTTGATCGGTTGTTTCTGTTCCAGAATGGCCGTTATCCTGGCAGCCATAACGTCCGTGTCTTGCACCATCTCTAGTCTTGCTTCTACGCCTTCGCAAGCCAGCAGTTGTTCTCGTGCAGTTTTGAACTGAGAACTCTCCACTACCCCACTTTCCACTTTTAACTCCGACATCTGCTCTGTCACCAAGGCAGCAGAGGCATCGAGTCGATCTGCGAACCCTAAATACAAAATCCGCGAGCCAGCCACCCGAAGAGGCAGCACTCCGAATCTTTCTACAAAAACCTTTGGCATTACAAGAGCCATCGTCTCAGGAGAGAATCCCTCAGCTGTCAGAACCGGGCATCCCCACTGCATACTTAATCCGCGTACGACGTGCTCCGGCTCGACACCGCAATCACTGATCAGCCAATCCCCAATCCTCCCAGTTCCGTTCTCTCGTTGCGCGGTGAGAGCCCTCTGCAGTTGAGGGTGAGTGATCCATCCCTGAGCCAGCATCAACAAACCTAACGGAACCCTGTGACGATGTGCAGTCACTTCCCCATCTGCCTCAGCGTCGCCAACTTCGCGACGCACCGCCGATTGCACCATGGCTAAAACACAGCGTCCGCTGCAACCCCAATGCGCCTCAAAGAGAGGACGTTTACGATTTCTCCAGGGTCTTATCCATCCGTTGGCACAGTCTGCGTTCCCGCAGAGCCGTTTATGCGGTGCCTCTCCCCGCCCGGAAGAATCGATCAGGTCGTCAGGTTCTCCCATGCTTCTTGACGATGTATAAACATCACCATCCCAGGTAACACCATGGTTTGATCCCGAACCGTGCGGGAACAGGCTTTCTTCCGTGCTTACACTCTTCGTTAGAAAAGGCATCGTATGCTCTCCAACCTCGGTTGTGGCTCCGCCACTTCCAGGATGCGCAGGGCAAAGTTTCCATTCACCACGACGACCTCTCCGCGCGCAACTATCCTGTCTCCAACAATGAGATCAACAGGGTCTGATACATGCCGATCCAGTTCCACGACAGCGCCCGGCCCGAGTTCTAAAACCTCCCGCAGCGGCAACTCTCGGGATCCGAATTGTAGTGTCGCGTTCAGTTCGATGTCGCCGAGCAACCCGATCCGCGAATCAGCTTCTGCCGGGCTTCCCGAATTTCCACCACCGTTTTCACTCAAATCCATCGCAGCCTCCATCAAATTCTCCTGTTCAATTCACACTCATAGTTCCGGTTGAGCCCAACTCACCCATGCCTTCGGCCTCTTCATCTCGATCGCCACAGCTCTCGAGTTGCGCTCCCCGATGCTCTCCCGTTCTCACTGGGTAGGCCCTTCCAAACTGCAACCCACCGATCTTCAGTTCCGATATGGAATGCTTCGCCAACGGAAGACGCAAAACTGCGCCTGGCTCAAGTGAGGCCAATTCGCTTCCGCGCAGGCGCATCACAGGAAACTGAAGCGACGCTCCGATCTTCGTCTCTCCCACCAACTCGCGCATCCTCAACTGAGCTTCTTTCGAACGCCTCTTTGGGCGATCCCCTTCGGAGATCAATCGCCGCAGAATCGCATTGAGCACCACCGCCGGCAGGCATAGGTTCATCGCTCCTCTCGCTTCAGGCATCTGCGCCTCGAAGCTCACACACAGAGTCTTCTCCGTGGCTGTCAGTAACCGGACTACCGTAGGTTCCGATTCTCTCTTCTCAAACACGAATTCCAGCCCAACCGGTTGCCATGCGAGATTAAGTTCAGACACGGCCATCTTCACCACTGATGTCAGGATCGCCTCCTCGATATCCGTTAGCTCCCGTGTCGGCCATGCTCGGCCCACACCGCCCAGCAAAACATCCACGATCGGCGACGCAAGCGAAAGCTCAAGTTCAAGCAATCCGACCGCTCCCAGCGGTTCTAATCGAATCGAACAAACATAACTCGGGGAGGAGAGCCGTTCGAGAAACTCGCTGAAGGGAAGCTGTTCGCCCGCGACGAGTTTCATCTTGAAGGATGTCCGCAGCCACGCACCCAGCGTATGCATCATATTGCGCGCAAACAAGTCGTTGACCGAACTGATCGCACGCATCTGATCGTTACTAATCTGGCCAGCGCGACTGAAATCGAACCGCTCCAGAAGAGTTTCTTCGCCTTGCTCCACCGATGCTGATACCTCCGCCGAGGCGGCAGCGAACAACGCATCAATATCCCCTTGCCCAAGCTGCTTTCCCATACCAACCCTTTCATTGATTAGAGATTTTTATTGAATCGAATTACCGAACACTCGATTGCTTCGAATTCCGTGTTTTGGACACTTCACTCGAATCCCGGCCCCGTAGATTCGCGAGAGCTGTGCGAAGTCGCAGAACTGCCGAAGAGTGAATCTGGGAGACACGGGATTCAACGACTCCCAGCGTCAATCCGATCTCCTTCATGGTGAGTTCTTCGTAGTAATAAAGCGTCAACACCATCCGTTCTTTCTCCGGCAATTCGCCAATAGCATCGGCCAAACGTTGCTTCATCTCACCCTTCAAGCATCGAAACAGCGGGTCTTCCTCGGGAGAGCCGGGAATGTAGGCCAACTCTTCATCCCCGGAGTCCTCGGATCGCTCAATGTGCAGACTCCCAATCTCGAGTCCCTTCAGATCTCCCAGCAGCAGTTGATAGTCGGCGAGGCTCAGCCCCATCTCTCTGGCAATCTCCTGTTCCGATGGCGCTCGCCCTACGCGATGCGTGACCGCGCGTATCGCCTCTTCCACAGCACGACCTTTGCGCCTGAGCTCTCGCGGACTCCAATCCAGCGTTCGCAGGGAATCGAGAATCGCCCCACGAATTCTGAACTGAGCGTAGCTCTTGAACTGCACTTTCTTCGTGTGATCAAACTTTGAAAAGGCATCAATCAATCCAACAACGCCGGCGGAGACCAGATCGTCAAGCTCAACATGCTGTGGAAGTCGCTCATGGATCCTTCGCGCGAGGTACCGCACTGTCGGCAAATGTTCCATTAGCAGCAAATCACGATCCGTAGCGCATCCGTCGGTCGTTGTTGTCTCTTTCTCCTTTGCAAAGGGAGACAAAATCTCTTCAGCCAACGGATCCATGTCTTGCAACAAAACCCCAGCTTCGCTAAGCGGTTTGTTCTTTGAGAATCCACCCAGAACCTCTGTCTGCATCGGACCTACTGTCCTCATTAATTTCTCCTTGTTGCGCGTCTGTTTCCGCATCTTCCTGCCTCGTCTCAACCGACGGTTCCAACACTGCGCACCCGAACGTCAGCTGGAATTTCAGCAGGCGCGAGTACCGTAACCTTCGGCACAAATGGTTCCAACCAACGGCGTACGTGATAACGGGCTGGACTCGGACATAAGAGCACGGGAAGCGCCGAAGTTGTGGCCCCCCCGGTTAGGCGTTTCACAGATTCCACAAGCCGTTTCAGAAAATCGCCAGGCATACCCGCATGCCGGGCACCATTTCCAAGCAGCAGGCCTGAGCCCTGTCCATCGAAAGTATGCAGTAGCTCACTCTCGAGGCCTGGCTCCATCACCAAAACCTTCAGTCCACCCTCGCTATCCAGCAAAGGGTGCACCAATCCACGTCCCAGCGACTGCCGCACACACTCCACCAAGTGAACGATGTTCTTCGACTGTTGCGCTGCCTCTACAAGAACCTCCAGAATCCACCCGAGATCCCGAATCGAAACCTGCTCTCGAAGCAACTGCTGCAACACCCGTTGAACCTCACCAAGGGTCATCAGTTTCGGCACCAATTCCTCAACGAGCTTGGGATGTGACTCGTTCATTCCATCCAGCAGACGTTTAACCTCCTGTCTTCCCAGCAACTCGTGCGCATGTCGGCGAATGAGTTCGCCAAGATGGGTTCCGATCACCGTCGTCTGGTCGACAACCGAGTAACCCGCGGCCAGTGCCTGCTCCTCAAGTCCGGGCTGAATCCACCGTGCCGATACGCCGAACGCTGGCTCCTTGGTCTCCAGGCCCGGTACCGCTCGAGCCTTTGGATCTCCATTCACCGCAAGCAACCAATTCTGCTCTGTCTGCCAACGGGCAATCTCCGTTCCGCGCAAGCTCACGACGTACTCGCGTGGTTTCAGTCGAAGATTGTCAGTTATATGGACAGGAGGCACGATGAAGCCAAGCTCAGTTGCAAGGTGTCTCCTCAATGCGCGAACGCGATTCAGCATCTGTCCGCCTTGCTTCTCATCGACCAGAGCAATCAATTGAAACCCAATCTCGAGCGACAGTTCATCCATTTTCAGCAACGACGCAAGGTTCTCACCCTTCGTAACATCCGCTGATTTAGCCTTGTCATTTCTCGGGGATTCATCATTCCCATCGGCTAACATCAGGGAAGTCTCTTGCGAGGCAGGCAACCGACGTGCGATCAACGCCACTCCCACAGCTAATAAAACGAAGGAAAACTTCGGTAACCCTGGAATTAATGCGAGTGCAAGCAGCACACCGCAAGCAATCCAAAGCGTAGTGCGCCCTCGAAACAGCTGCGTTCCGAGTTCCTCGTTCAGCGAACCCGCCGAGGAAGCCCGCGTCAACACCAGCCCACCAGCTATCGATACGAGCAGGCTGGGTATCATCGTTACCAACCCATCACCGACCGTAAGGATCGTGTACGTCTTTATCGCCGTGACGAGGTCCGTACCATGCTGCAACATTCCTATCAACAAACCAGCCACAATATTGATCGCGGTAATCAGAATTGTTGCAAGAGCATCTCTCTGATTGAACTTGGCAGCGCCATCCATCGCACCGTAGAACTCTGCCTCACGAGCAATCGCCTGCCGCCGCTTTCTCGCGCCTTGCTCATCAATCAATCCGGCATTCATGTCCGCGTCGATCGCCATCTGCTTTCCAGGAAGAGCATCGAGGGTGAACCGGGCCGTGACTTCAGCCGTCCTCACCGCACCATGGCTCACCACAAGAAACTGAATAGCAATTAGAGCCAGGAAAAGCACCAAGCCAACTACATAGTTCCCCCCCACCACAAACTGACCGAATGCCTCAATCACGGACCCCGCAGCGTGAGTTCCCTCTTGGCCGTGCAGCAGGATCCTTCGACTCGACGCGAGGTTCAATGAGAGTCGAAACAACGTCAGTAGAAGTAACAGCGTTGGAAAGACTGAAAAATCAACAGCTCGCCGCACCTGCACCGAAGTCAGAAAAACAATGACCGAAGCAGTAATCGAAGCTGCCAGCAAGACATCCAGCAACGCGCCAGGAAGTGGAATGATCATCACAAAAACCATGCTGATTGCAGTCACAGGCAACAACAGTGTTTGTAACTTCGCTACTTGAAAGCCATTCATTCGCTTTGTACCTGCTTCACTCACATTCCACCTCGAAAATCACGCATCCCCATCGTTCCGTCGTTTCTCCAATCCACTGGTCGACCTATCTGCCCGAGTTGTTCCCTTTTTTCCTGACGATCGCGGCGCGTCCGTTCCTCTACCTTCTGCCTGTACAGATACGCCAGAATTCCCGCCACAGCTGCATACAACTCAAACGGAATTGACTGCCCCGGTTCGACCGTCTTGTACAAGCTCCGCGCGAGCGGAGGATTCTCAACGATTGGAATCCCTGCCCACTGTGCCTCCTCGCGAATCTCCGCCGCTAACAGATCGCGCCCCTTTGCCAGAACCGTAGGCGCTGACATCGTTTCGAAACTGAACTCCAACGCAACTGCATAGTGAGTTGGATTCGTAATGACCACACTGGCACGCGACATATCCGCCTTCACCTTGCGCTTACGCATCGCACGTTGAATTTGCCTAATTCTTGCCTTGATGTGCGGGTTCCCTGCCGAGTCACGAATCTCTTCGCGCACCTCTTGCTTGCTCATCTTCAACCGTTGATTCCAACTCCTCCACTCGATCGCGTAGTCCAGACCCGACCAGGCCAGCGTTACCCATGCAGCTTCAGATACCAAGCGGTATGCCGTCGTAACGGTTGCCGGCAATCGCACCAGGCTCATCACCGGCATCGGAACAATCAGAGCCTTCAACGCGGCCCACCCAAGTACCACCATCACCGCTGCTGGCACCAAGGACTTGGCCATTCGCGTAGCCGAGCGGAGGCTAAACAGATTTTGCAGATTGGTGACCGGATTCAATCTCGCAAACTTTAGTTCCAGAGCAGCGGGATTTATTTGCACGCCTCCAGCCTGCGCAATCCCCGTTACCATCGCTCCCAGGAAACTCGCCGCTAATACAATTCCTACCGGCAACATTGCCGGTAAAAGACATCGATGCGCTAAGTCAACAACAATTTGTTCCTCACTCCACCCGCCAGAATTCGAAACGGCCGAACTCAGGCTCGAGAAAAACACACCGCTCCAACTGGAAACAAATCCCTTAGCGAGAACTCCTAACGCAACGACTCCGCCTAACATCGCGATCGCCGATAGCAGCTCGCGACTGTGAACTCGGTCACCACGCTCCCGCGCCTTCTTCTTCCGTAATGGCGTAGCCTGCTCTGTGCCCTTATCGGCCATCACGCCCAACCATCCTCATCGCCGTACCAACATCCCGCCTGCCGCATCGAGAAGAGCGGCAAAATGATGCTCAATCCACCTGGGCCATACCGCCAGACTGCCTATCAACACCACATAGGAAACCATCGTCTTCAACGGAATGCTCACCACCATCGATGACAGCTGTGGCGACAGCCGTGCCACCAACGCAATCGTTATCTCCACTGCCAACGCCGCAGCAATAACCGGACCTGCCAATTGGAGTCCCGCTAAAAAAATTCCTCCCGCCATCATCACTAGCGCAAACCCTGTCTTCGCCTGAATCACTGCCTGCCCAACTGGAACGACAGAAAAGCTGCGTATGATCGCACTGAGCAAAGTTCTGTCTAAGCCGGCTCCCAGAATCACAAGCACTCCAAGCCAGCTCAGCATCTGCCCTAGCACTGGCGTCTCAATCATCGAATTAGGATCCAGTAGATTCACCAGGGAAAAACTGAATTGCAACCCCAACAACATTCCTGCAAACATCAATGCCTCGTTAAGAAGCATCAGCGAAAGTCCGAACACGAGCCCAACACCAAGCTCTCCAAGCAATGCCTGTCCATCAAGTACAACCCTTCCTCTCGGAACAGCTCCCACAGCTGGAACAAGAAGAGCAGTAACCGCCAACACAAAACCCGCTTTGATTCTTGGAGCGATCGCAGGCGAAGAAAACACGGGAGCAAACACCATGAGCCCGCTCAGCCGCACCATTACGAGTACTCCCGCTGCGAGATAGTTAGGCCAATCCTCGATCAATCCGCTCAGCTCCCCGTTCATATGACCTATCCCAGGTACCTGTGGAAGTCAGTAAATAGTCGAACAGCAAACGAAACCAATCGATGTACCATCCAGGGCAGTGCGGCCATGGTGACCACAAATACGACTACCAGTCTTGGCACTGCGGTTAGTGTCTGTTCCTGAACCCCGGTCAGCGTCTGCGCAAGACTCATGATGAGGCTGACAAGGGCCGCCGCAACAAGGAGCGGAGCGCTTAGCATCATCGCTTCCATCAGAATTCTCCGCATAATCTCTACCGTTTGATCCGGCGCCATCCCATCTCCAATTCAGCGTACTTTTCACTCGCTAGAAGCTCTTGATCAATTGATCTGCCAGCAGGCTCCAGCCATCGATCATCACGAACAGCAAAATCTTCAATGGCGTGGAGATCACAACCGGTGGCAACTGCATCATGCCAATCGAGGTTGTAATGCTTGCCACAACAAGATCGATCAAAAGAAAGGGCAGGAATAACACCGCGCCTATTTGAAAGCCAGCCTTCAACTCGCTCAGGATGTATGCAGGTACGACAACCTGGATCGGAAGATCTTCTCTTTTATTAGGCCGCGCAATCATTCCGGCCGAAGCAAACACCGCGAGATCTTTCTCTCGCGCGTATCGCAGCATGTACCGTTTCACAGGTACCGCGCCGAGATCGAGAGCCTGTTCTCCCGAAATAGTCCCTGCATTGTAGGGCGCAACAGCCGTCCTCTCCACTTCCAGAAGTACCGGTTGCATCAGGAACCACGTCATCATTAAAGAAAGCCCCATAAGAATCTGGTTGGATGGAGCCGTCTGCGTCCCCAGCGCCTGCCGCAGAAAGTGAAAAACCACTAACAGCCGTACCATCGGCGTCATGGAAAGTAAGAGCGCAGGCAACAATGTCAGGAGCGTCAGCCCTACGACAATCGCCCAAGGCGTGCTCCTGCTGCCCGCTAGCTCCGAAGCGATCGACCCGTTTTGCTTTGCTCCGTTGGCACTCGATGAAGCGACAATGTCCGCGGGCTTATGGGCATGTTTGCCACTGTTGGTCACGGACGAAGAAATGCCATTCGGCCTGACTGCGGTCTTCGTCTGGCCATGGACGAAGGAGAGTGGCATCATCAATCCAATCACTGCCAGCCCTCGCCATCGCAACCGGAATATTCTCAACATGTCTCATCCGAATTCTTCGCCGCGGAATGTAGTGCTCTATTCGTCTTCAGTGCCGCGATTGTGTCCACAGTATCCAGCCCACACCCGATCAGAAAACTCTCCCCTTCGCAACTCACAAGCATTAGCTGTCTCTTTCCTCCTAGAGACAATGTGTCTATCAGATGCAATTGCTTTTCCTGCCTCCGTCGTTCACCCTGCCAGACTTTCATCAGTTCCCATAGCCAGCCCACAAGACCCTGAGTCGGAACTGGAATCTCGCTAAGTTCGGCCGGGTTTACGTTTCGAAAACTTTTCATTCCGTCGTTAATCCTCAATCGTGATTCCCATTAGTTCTGAGTAATTCTTCGTCTTTCATGCGCGCTCGAACTCTAGCCTAGCCTTGTCAATCGCAATGCCATTCGTTGCTCCAGTACCTCGAACTCGCTCCAACCAATCTGCACTTGACCAATCATCACTGGAACGTCTTCCGCAGCCGGCGACAAACTCTCAAAGACCTGACCAACCTCGATCGATAGAAGATCCCGCACATTGAAGCGTTTCAGAGTAACTCGCACTCTTAGCGTCATGCGAAGCTGGGATAATGTCTCCCACGACGAATGCTCCTCCATCCGCATGACCCAGGGAACCGGAGGCATTCCACGTACCAATTCCAAACCCGTTTCATTGCCACCGTCCGCGCTGCGCATTGCCAGTTCTGTCCCAATCATCTCTCGCCTTTCAACCCTTCGCGTCTGATAGCTCGTGATCTACCGTTGCACCAGAAAATCGGTGAAATATATATCCACCAAATGCAAACCAGCATTCTGTTTTGCAAGAGCCGTCTTCAGCTCCATCTTCAGGTGTTCCTTGCCTTCGACAGCCAACAAACCATCTGCACTCTGACGGCCTAGAACGCTCAGCACCGTATCACGAATCGCCGGAACAAGATCATCTGCACCTTTGTTCTCTGCGCTCTTTTCGTTCTTTCCACCCACACTCTTACGATCCGCGACTCGTAGCGTGAGAGCTAGTCGCAGATAGGAGCTTCCGCCCGCATCCGAAAGATTGACCAAAAGAGGCTCCAGCACAATATCGTGTGACGCGATTGGCGGAGGTGCCTCGGGCCTCGACTCCGAGGCTTGCTGCATAGGCAAGCGTCCACTTCGCGCAAGGTAGTACAGACCACCCCCGACACCGAGGACTGCAAGAACAATTCCCGTAACAACTGCAAGCAGCATCGGTAGAAGTGGAAACTTGTTTGTCGATGAACTCGCAGGAGGAGCCGGGTGAGTTGAAGAAGAAGCGTCAGCCAGAACCGTCGGTGAAGTTGCCATGATGCATAGAAACTGTGCAACCTATTGGCCACCGCAGCCGGTTCTAAATTAAGAGGCCCTCAGAAACCAAGCGCTGTCCGGAACAGGCACTCTAATACATCCCAAAAACCGAGGCGCCAGAAGAGGGCTCAAATTGCTGAGACCCCATTTCTGCGCGCCCGCGGTCAAAATTTAGGATCCTATTACCGCACCATCGCCATAACATCCTGCGAAATCGTATCGAATGTAGTCACCGTTTTCGAATTCGCTTCAAACGCCCTCTGCGCGACGATCAGATTAGAAAACTCTGTTGAAATATTGACGTTGGATTGCTCTAGTGCTCCATCGTCGATCGTGCCTCGGCCACCGGCTCCTGCCACGCCGACGGTAGCCAGGCCTGACGCCGCAGTGGTCGTAAAATTGTTTCCTCCCGAGACAAGTAACCCCGCGGTATTGGCCACAGTCGCCACCGCGAGCTGGCCGATCGTTGACGTCCGCCCATTGCTAAACTGCGCCGTGATGACACCAGAAGAGTCAACAACAAAACTCTGATAAACACCGCTGGTAAAGCCATCCTGCTTGCTTCCGGTATTGCTGGAAGCTGCAGCCAGCTGCGAAATCGTAGGGGTACCTGAGCTGTTATTCAGGTTCCAGTTGAAGCTAAGGTCGCTCGCACCATCTGACAGACCAGGAAACGTAATGTTGTTCACGCTACCTGAGGGCGAGACAAGATTTCCGAAAGAATCGAAAGTGAGAGTCCCGGTATTGTTCGTGGGCACTCCAGTTGCGTCGCCCGCCGCAAGCGAAATGCTATAGTCCCACGTATTCGTCGCCGTCTTCGTATAGCTCACCGTCGCCTGATGGCTCTGCCCCAATGAGTCAAATATCTGCACCGGAGAGGAAAACGTCGTTCCTACCGTCGCATTCGAATTCAGATTCGTCGTCAGCGAAAAGTTCTGTGTCGCCTGAGCCCCTTCATTCAGTCCCACAGGAATCGTAATCGGAGTCAAACTCGAGTTCTGGTTCACAACTCCGTTCACAGCGGCATAACCCATTACTTGCTGCCCATCCTGCGTAATCAGACTGCCGCTCGAACTCAACTGGAAGTTGCCCGCTCGTGTGAGCGACTGCACGCCTCCCTGCTCGACGACAAAGAAACCATTCCCAGCAAGAGCCATATCGGCTGAGTTCACATTGGAATCCGGCAAGATAGTTCCTTCCGTAAAATCAGTGCTCGTGCCTGAAACTCTGGTCCCCGCTCCAACCTGAATCGCATCTCCCGAACCTGACTCACCAATCTGTTGATAGAACAGGTCCTCAAAAGAAGTAGTCTGCCCCTTGTAAGCAGTCGTGTTCAAGTTGGCGAGATTGTTTCCAATCGTATTGAGTGCGACTGAATCAGCCTGCAATCCAGACAGCGCTATAGAAAAATTTCCCATTGTTTCCCCGTTTCTTCCTGATTGCAGGATTGTTTGTTAGTGCAAACCGTACCGGCAGTAGTTCTGTCTGACAGTTCAAATGAGACGCGCTGTTTAGTTCTCTACACTCGAGACCACATTAGCGTTGCTGCTCTCTCCTGGGCCGGAACTTGATCCTGTCCCGGTTACGGCATTGTCAAGCGTTCCAATTCCCTGATTAATTGCGATCAACTGCTGCAGACTGTTCACTTGTGCCAACTGGGTGATGTATTGATTAGGATCCGTTGGCTGAGTCGGGTCCTGATTCTTAAGCTCACTCACTAACAATGTCAGAAAGTCGTCTGCAGTAATATCCGAAGAACCAGTCGAAGCGCCGTCGCCGCTTGCAGCCCCAGTGGGAGTCGAATCCTTGGGTGTCGCTTTCGTCACAGCAGGCCGCGGAGCCAACGCCGTACTTACTGCCGTTGCCGATCTTCCCACCGTTGCGATCGAAGTAAGATTTGCCACATCCATAACCTATCTCCTCATTTCATTCAAATCTCTAAATCACTAAGGCTTATCTCAGGCTCTTACGCTGAGCCAACCGCCGCCTGCATGTATCGCAATGGGCAGCATCCCGTCGACGCCAACAGAGTTGCTCATCACGTTGCCACCGTCCACGGGCGTTCGATCTGCAGTCCCCAGTTGCTTTTCACTTTGAGCTCCCCTCTCCGAAGTCTGCCCCCCGGAGTCATTCGCAAGCCCGAAACCCGAAGCGCTCCAATCAACCGGAGCCGCAGTCCCCGAGCTTTGAACAACTAACGAATTCACCGCAATCTTTTCCTGCTCCAGATACGCAGATATTGATGGAAGTTCTCTATGAAGAATCTCCTGCGCCGAAGATGACGCCGACGAGACTGATGCATTAATCGCACCTCCATCACTTATCTCGGCTCGTACCTTTAACCATCCATGCGTTCCATTTTGGATACCTACCTCCAGACTGGTCGGTGTAGCCGTCAACATACGAGGAACTTCCTCGAAAGAAGGCGAACTAACACCACTGCCACCTTGCTCTCTCGATACATTCAGCGGTTCTGTGGAATGACCACGTGTATCCAAAGCCGGCAGTTTCGCACCATTGATAACGCCAACTTGCTCTACCGTTCCAACTGCGATGACCCCAGTTCCAACTGCACCGGGAGATAACACACTGATGCCTTCCGGAGTCGCATGTATCGCAGCCCACCGAGCTTCTGATGCATCGGTGGCCTTGCTATCGGTGTCATGAATGGTCGTTTCGGATACACTCGGTCCTTCAGTATCTAACTTTCCTGTTTCAGCCTCCGGATGCGAAGGAGAAACACCAACCTTAGCACTCGTTAAATCAATCCACGTCTCGTGCACTGGAGGCCTGCCATCCGAACCGTTGCTGTAATTTGCCAAATGAATTTTTGCAGAGTTCACATCATCGGAGTAAGCCGCAGTTGCCTGTCCCGAAGTCGTATGGGTGAACTCTTTCTGGTACGTGCTGCTCTCAATTCCAAGTAACCCAGGGACCGCACTCTCAGCACTTGTTCCAACAGGCATCAACGTTGAGCTTGCATCTGGGTTAGGTACGAATGTCTTGAGCCTGGGCGTGCCCGCTGAGACATTTGGCTGTTGCGGTCTTGTAGTTTTTTTTGCGGAATCGCTCTCTACAGCTTTAGCTGTTTTGATCGGCGTTGCAGGCTTAGCGACGACAGGAGATGCCGATCTATCTCCAACCAAGACCCGTTGTTCAGGATCGGCAACCATGATTTCTGGAGCCGCCTTGTTCTGAGAAACAGCGCCACCCGATGATTTCCCTTCCTCTACCTTAAACGGTTCGACTTTCCCAGACACCTCTTCTCCAACTTGCCCACGTGATATCTCTCCATCTTGATCCGATATGACTGTGTTGGGAGGCAACGAGACTCGCGTCGTAATGCTCTCCGCTTTGTCTTGTGCTAGATCCTTTTGCCTGAGAACAACAGTTTCGGTAACATCACCTGGCTCGTTCACTTTTTTTTCAATTAACCCGTCTTTCGGAATAGACGAGAAAGCTTCAGACCCTTCGTCAGAATTCTTTCCCGTAGCAATCTCCAAATTCCCCACACTCTCATTGAAACGTACACCAAAGAGATTCCCCTTCACATCACCCACGCTCGAGCCTACTGCGGAAAACTTGGGAAGTATGTCCATTTGCCCCGCGCCTGCTGGAATCGCTATAGTCTTCATTGGATTTCGCCAACTTTCACTGCAGATACTCTTGCACTCGGCACACCAAACTAAATCTCGCACATATTAGAAGCGACTCATCTGCCACTCCCGTCGCGTAACTGCTCGCGAGCATCCGTCCATCGTCGACGGGCAAGAAAGCCATCATCTAACGCAGCCTGAAGTTTTCGTTCCTTATCCACCTCTACCGTCATTTCAATGTCATTAACAACTTTATTCATCTGTTCAGCCTTCAGACGGCTTGCGACATGCTGTTCTCTGGCTGCTTCAGTGAGGCGCTCGCGATTCTGCCGGATCTTGTCCAATAGGTGTCGGCGCAACTGGGTAATCTCACATTGAGTCTCCGCCAGTGTTCGTCCGGCACTATCGCCAACCCGCAAAGCCTCGCGCCTCTTCACATAGTTCGACCACAACGTCTCTTTTTCTGTCGCGAGGGCATACTGCGCCTCAATCAAAGCTGCCGTCTTCTGCTTCAAGTTGATGGACTCTATCTCTTCCACCGCTGCGTACAAGCTTTTGATCCTGCGCAGTGTTTTTAGTCGCTGTTGCACAGGCTATAACTCCAGTGCATTCAAACGCGCCACAGTCTCCTGCATCGCCACACGCTCATCGCTTCCCTGTTCGAGAAATGCTCGTACTGAAGGCATCGCTCGAATTGCAAGGTCAAGATCCTCATCGGTTCCCGGCTTGTAAGCTCCAATGCGAATCAAGTCCTCTGACCGCGCATAACTTGCCAAGAGTTTTCGAACCATCATTGCCCGTGCTCTGTGTTCCTGAGTCGTAACCGATGGAATGAGCCGGCTCAGAGAATCCAACACATCGACGGGTGGATACCATCCGCTCGCTGCCATCGATCGCGACAGCACGACATGACCATCGAGAAGTGACCTCACAGCATCCGCCACCGGATCCTGTTGATCATCTCCTTCCATCAGCACCGTATAAAAGGCTGTAATACTTCCTGTACGAAAATTTCCGGCCCGTTCAACCAGCTTTGCGAGGCGCGTAAAAACCGACGGCGTGTATCCTTTGGTTGCTGGGGGTTCCCCAGCTGCCAGCCCCACTTCGCGCGCTGCCATCGCATATCGCGTCAAGGAATCAAGTACAAGCAAAACATGTTTCCCTCGGTTTGCGTAAAACTCCGCAACCGAGGTAGCTGCCATCGCGGCTCTCATCCGCAACAAAGGACTCTGGTCTGAAGTCGAAACCACCACAACTGACCGCTTCCGTCCCTCCTCGCCCAGGGAATCTTCCACAAAGTCACGAACCTCCCGCCCCCGCTCTCCCACTAGTCCCACAACGGTGAGATCCGCCACCGTATTCCGCGTCATCATTCCGATCAATGTGCTCTTTCCAACTCCCGATCCGCCAAAGATGCCTATACGCTGCCCACGACCCACCGTCAGCATTCCATCTAAAACACGAATCCCCGTTTGCATGGGCTCTTGAATCGACTCACGTTCCATGGGCTGAGGCACTCCACCGTCGAGCGGCCAGACCTCGGCAGCTCTCGGGGTCGGCAGACTGTCCAAAGGCCCACCAAGCGCGTCGATAATTCTCCCTGTCATCTCAACCCCTACCGCAATTCCCGGAGCGACTCCCATTGGCAATACCGCATCGCCATATTGAATTCCCTTGGTCCCTTCTAAAGGCATCGCTACCACATGCCGACCGCGGAATCCGATCACCTCGGCTCGGTGTCTTATCCCCCTTCCATCAACAATCTCGCAGCCCTCACCCACAGAGCAAAGTGGACCGTCGGCCTCTATCGTCTGTGCGTTGGCTTCGACTACTCTCCCACTCCATCGCCACGCTGGCCTCTCTGAAAGTTGCTTTAGATAAGGAGTCAGCTTCTCTGCGCTCGTTTCCGTCATATCCAACTGTTCAACGATCACGCTGGCCTCTGATGCATCAGATCAAAAAAGCCGCGTTCAATTTCCTCTAACTGAGCTCGCACACCCAGTTCCACCCGGCCGACATTTGTTTCCATTACGCACTCGCCGCCTTGCAGTTCGCCATCTCCCACAATCTCAGTAAATCTTCCAGACGTCACTGCAAACGCTTGTCTCCACTTCTCTACCTCGCCTTGCGGTACGCGCAGCACAACGGAGCTGCCCTCTTCTACCTTTTCCAGCGCTACTCTCACCACTCCGCCGAGAAGCATCGGATCAAGCGTTGCCTCACGATGAAGCACGCGCGCGGCAATCGCCAAAGCAAGCTTCACCACTTCACCCTCTACTTCAGCGAAATACTTCTTGCGCTCTCTCGAAAATTCCTGAAATATCTTTTGGATCGTTGATCGTCCTGCTGCCATCTTCTCTTCCAACTCGGACTGCAACTCCAGGCGAGCATCCAGTTTCGCCTCTCTCTTTGCTCTTTCGATTCTTGCCGTTATCTCATCTGCCTGCGACAACAGTTGATCTTCGACCGCCACCACCTCTTCCCCAATTGAGATTGTTACTCTATCTGCACAAATCTCTTCCTCAACCGCGCCCACCCCCAAAGGATAGAACTCCAATCGTGAAACGTCTTGTCGGTCTTCACTGACAAGTCGCACCGGCATCACTGGCGAATCCGAACTCCTCTCACCTCGGATCTCAGATGGCGAGATCATCATCAACCTCCATCTTTAGAATCATCTTTCCTTCACTCTCAAGTTGCCGCGCCAACGCAAGCAACTCCTGCTGGGCGATCCCCACATCTCTCATTCGCACCGGCCCCATCGCCTCCATATCTTCCTTCAGCATCTCGACGGCGCGCGAGCTCATCGCCTTGAACAAGTGAGCCCTTACGTTGTCCTTGCTTCCTTTCAATGCCACCGCAAGCACCTTCTTGTCCGCCGCGCTTACAAACTCGCGAATACTCTCCGCCGGCACCGTCACCAGGTCTTCAAACACAAACATCAATTGCCGTATTCCAATAGCGAGTGTCGGCTGAGTCTGTTCGATCTCTTCAAGAATTCCTCGGCTCTCCGTCTGATTCAACCTGTTTAACAACTCTGCAACTGCCTTGAAGCCTGAGTAAGCTTTCCTTCCACTCGACCCCATCTTCTCCATCCGCCGATGCAGCGCCATAGCCACGGTCTGTGCCATCTCCGGAGAGAACTGCCGCATCTCCGCAAGTCTTCGTACAACATCAACCCGCATAGCCCCCTGCAGATTCATCAATACAATCGAGGCTCTTTTCGCATCCAGATGCGCAAGCACAAGGGCCACTGTCTGTGAGTGTTCGTTCTCGAGAAATTTGCTAAGGTGCTGCGGATCGACATCCTGTAGCTTAGCCATGTCACCGCTGTTGCGTTCACGAATTTTTTTCACTTGCTGCAGTAACTCTTCAGCCTTTGTAGACCCGAAGGCCTCCGTCAGAAGCTTCAATGCATAATCCGGACCGCCACGCACCATATACTGCTGCGTCTCCAGCAATCCATAAAACTCCGTCAGAACCTGTGTCAACTGTGCAGCGGGAACATCCCCTAAACGTGTAATCTCATCGGTGACGCGCTGCACATCGACCTCCGACAGGCTCTGAAACAGGGTCTTCGCCAGTTCATCCCCAATCGCAACCATCAGAATCGCAGCCTTCCGCAACCCTGGCATATCGGCCGGTACGAATCCCGCATCTGGCGTCAACAGAAGCGGATTCTGCCGCATCGCCTCAACTCCTGAAAACTGCGCTACTGTTCCCATCTATTTTCTCTCCTCCGACGAGCCGATCCAGGCCTCCAGCAATCTCGTGCTCTGAGCAGGCTCTCGTCGAATATGTTCCGAGACATGCTCGAATATTCCTTGTTGCAACAGATGAACCTTGTTCTTTGCGCGCGGCAAAAGCATCTCCTCGCCTGCGTCTTCTTCCTTCGCCGGTATGTCCTCGCGCGATTCAAACACTTCTGCTCCAGCCGGCAATAGCATCGGCTCGCGCAAAGTAGCGGTCACCTCCTTAGCCATCGGTCGGAGCACGAAGAGCACAAGAAGAACTCCGCAGAAGCCAATCACAGCCGTTCGCATCATCCCTGGCTGCGAATGCAATATTCCCCGAGCCTCATCCATCAATCTCTCTATCGTGGGAGGCTTCACTTCAGGTGCATTCGTACTGAAACTCACATTCTGAATCACAACTTGATCCCCACGTCGCGCGTCGTAACCTACCGCGGCTTGAGCCAGCTCTTCCAGTCGATGCATCTCATCGGCACTTCTCGGCTTCCATACCAGGTGCTCGACCTTCCCCATGCCCTCCGTCATGCTGCGATCGTTCACCAATACCGCCGCCGAAACACGACGCACGCGTCCTGGCCCCTGCTCCGTATGCACCAAATGTTTTGTGACTCCGTAAGTTTCATTTTCCTCATGCATACTTTGTCCCTGAATCGCATTCTGTTGCGGATAGACGGGCAACGTCGATTTCTGCAGCAAGGGAGGAGTTCCTGGCGCAGCCGCGGCCTGCGAACCCGCAACAGCTCCATCGGGAGATCCAGCCGGTGAATTACTAGCCGTACCAGGAACCCCCGAAACCTGTCCCCGCGGCATCGACTCCTGTTCTCTCTTCTGCGCGGTCAGTGTAGCAACCTGTGCCGGATCGTAAATCTCATCGGTTCGCTCTTCGCTTCCTTCGTCATAACTCACATTGACCGTAGCCCGAACGTTGTCGCGTCCCGCAAGAGGTTCGAGCATCGCGACCAGCTTCGCCTCCATCGCCTCTTCCGCATCGGCTTCGGCCGCGTTTCCCGAGCGCTTTTTGAAATTTACACGCCCGTCCGCATCCACCAGAGTCACCTGGTCCGCGCTTAGGTTCTCTACCGACCCTGCAACAAGACTACGAATAGCATCAGCCTGCTCCGGATCCAACGACCCACGCTTTAGTTTCAATACAACAGATGCCTTGGCCGCCCTTTCTTCCGAGGCAAATAATGAAGGTTGCGGCAGAACCAGATGAACTCGCGCGGACTTGACTACTCCCAGTGTTCCTATCGTGTGCTCTAACTCCCCTTCCATCGCCCGCTGGTAATTCACGCGTTCATCGAACTCGCTTCCAACCCAGTTCGGTTTATCAAACAACTCAAAGCCCATTCGTCCCGACTGCGGCATTCCCTTCGCGGCAACTTCCATCCGCGCCTTATCGAGCATCTCAGCGGGAACCTGCACCCCAGCGCCATCGGCTGTCGTCTCATACGGAATTCCTGCTGAAGCTAATTCCTGAGACACCTGCTGGACATCCTTTCCATCAAGTCCACTGAATAGCACCCGCCAATCCGGACGCTCGGCGAACCACAACATCGCGGCACACACTGCGGCGAGAAATACTGCCGCCGCAATCAACCAGGTCCGTTTCCCGGCAGGCAGCGCAGCCCACCGCCGTCGTATCTCCGAAGCAAAAGCCGCTACTTTCGTAGCGCTCCCCGCTTCGACTGCGGCGACTCCGTTCTGTCCTGCTCGCTGTATTCCTGCTGTGTTAACCTGTTCCGTCTCTGCCATCTCGCCTCAGCGTCCAAAACCGAATCCTAAAACTGCATCCCCATCATCTGCTGATAAGCGCCAACAGCCTTATTCCGAACCTGCAAAGCGAGCTCAAACGCCATGTCCGCTTTTTGCGTCGCGATCAACGCGTCGTGAATCTCAACACCCGAACCATTCAGTAAACCAGTCACTGCTTCGGTTGCTTTCTGATCAAGCGCGCCGGTCTGTTTCACCATCGACTGCAACACTCCGGCGAAAGGAACACTTGAAGAACCTGAGCTGGAGACCACACTTGCATCGCTCAGAAATCCGTCATTCGCAGTTTTGTAATTCAATCCGTTCAAAAACACTGAAGCTTCAGATGCTCCGATCACAAACCCTCCTCAAAACTTTTGCGATTTCTCACAGTCAACGCGCCTACCGATCTCACTTCAAGAGATCAAGCGACGACGAAACCATTCCCTTCTCTGCCTGAATCGCCGAAGCATTCATCCCGTACGATCTCGTCGCGCCCATCAGGTCCACCATCTCCGTCAGAGGATTGATATCTGGATAAGCGACAAACCCATCCGGCCCCGCATCCGGGTGATCAGGATCGTACCGCTCAAGCGGCGTACTCGCATCGCTGATCACACCTGCCACAGCAACTCCTCCTGGCGCGCCGTTCGTCGCTGTCAAACCATCGCTCCCTGCATGGTCAAACCCACTGGGAAAACCGCTCCCGAACCCACTCCCCAAGAAGCCGCCCTCATGCAAGTGGCTCTCAAGCGACTCCTGAAAACTACCGCCGCCCTCGGCCTCAAACACAACATGGTGTCGCTGATATGGTCCACCCTCCGGTGTCCGCGTCGTCTCAGCGTTTGCCATATTCGACGCCACTACTTCGGCTCGCACTCGCTCAGCTCTCAAGGCTGAAGCGCTCAGATCCATCACACCAAAGAGATTCATAATTATTTCGAGTCCATATGGATTGCGCTCATGACGCTTGAAAATTCATGCTTCAAAAGTTGCACTCCGAGTTTGAACTGCAACTGCGACTTCGCAAGCTGCAATCCCTCGCGGTCCATCGAGACATTATTTCCATCTGGTCGCGCCACCAAACCATCGACGTCCTGGGCAGCAACCTGCGAACCCTCAAGCGGGGCCGAATCTGCGCTCTCGTTCAACTGCCGCGCAAACTCCGTCTCAAAATCAAATCCCTTCGTCTTGAATCCGGGCGTATCGACATTGGCCATGTTGCTGGCGGTCAGCTGCATTTGTCGGCTGGTCAGGTCCAGGTACCGTCCCAGTGCATCGCTCAATCCCGTCGTTGTCTGCATTGCGTACCTCCGTGCAATAAGACAATGCAGTCCAGCGACCAAAGAAAAGCGCCCTCAGATGAGAGCGCTCTTAATCAATTTTAGTTTTACTCCGCCTAAACACTCAACCTCGCGTCACCTTACGAAGCCTGATCTCCTCGGCCCCAATCTCCATCTTTTCTCCGGCAAGAATCGCCCCTCGTTCGAGCACGTGCATCAACTCGCGTACGTTTCCCGGCCAGCTGTATTCATGGAGTTTCGTCAGTGCTGCCGCCGTCAACCGTTTCCGCGGCATCTCCTGCCCCATCTTCTCCAGAAAATGTTCCACAAGAAGGCTTAGATCCTCGATTCGTTCCCGCAGCGGAGGAACCTCAACCGGAAACACTGCCAGCCGATGATACAAATCCAGTCGAAACGTCCGGTCAGCTCCCGTGCTCGTAGCCAGCTTCTCAAGCGGCTGATGTGTCGCGGCAATCACTCGCACATCCACTCGAATCGTCTCGTTGTCGCCCACCCGTTGCAGCTCACCACACTCCAGAAACCGCAGCATCTTTGCCTGCAGCGCCATCGGCATCTCGCCAATCTCATCGAGAAATAACGTTCCTCCATGCGCCGCCTCAATCCGCCCGGTCCTCGATTGCACAGCGCCAGTAAATGCGCCCCTAGTATGTCCGAAAAGCTCAGCCTCAAGCAACGCCTCAGGAATAGCTGCACAATTGAGCACAACAAATGGCTTGCCCGCACGCTCACTCAGGCGATGAACGGCTTTCGCCACGACTTCTTTCCCTGTACCCGTCTCGCCTTCGACCAACACACTGGTCGATCGTGGCGCCACCATGCGAATCAACCGCGCAAGCTCACGCATCGATTCACTTGCTCCAACCATCTCCGGCAACATCAATTCCCGATGCGCCGCAGACCGACCCGCGGCCTCTGGACGGCCCATCAAAGCCGACAGAGCTTGACGCGCCGAGTCCATTCGAGCTGCTTCTTCCCTCCCACGTGCCTCCGAGCCAGTATCCTTACGTACTCCCGAAACAAACTGCGGAAGAATCTTTGATGTCGAAGCAGGCACGCTCTCCGGCGCAGCCACCCAGCTCGCCGTATCGTTCGGCTGGGTGTTTTGCGCCTCCCGCAGCGCGTGCAGCAACTCATTCCGCCTCGGACTCCGCGCTCCGCCATCAACCCCACCATCCACCCGCAGCAATTCCATCGAGGGATATAGCATCCGAATCACGGTCGCAAACTCACCCACTTCAAGATCAGGCAGCCAGCTATCAACCAGCAAGGCCTCAGACCGCGCATCCTCTAGCTGTGCCATCGCCTCCGCTCCACCCGCTGCCTCTCGCACCTGCCACCGTAGTCCGGTGAGCGAACTGCGCAACCTCTGCCGCAATCCTGCATCCGCGCTCGCCAGCACAACCGTGCGCATCGCCGCTTCTTCACTTCCATCTCCGTTCAACTGCGAACTTCGGCCCAAATTCATTCCGCTCATCGTGTTCTCTCCTCTGAATCCACTAAAACCTTTTGCAGCATCTCTCGCATCGTTCCAACCGTCCGATTCATTCGCGCACACTCCTGCAGACCCTCGCGAATCGCCTCTCTCATCGCATCCGGCTCGCCGATCAGCTCTCCAATCGCAAGCCGGCACTGCAATACCGTCAACGGCTGACACAGACCATGCAGAGCCATATCCATTCGCGCGATCAAGTCCGCCGAACCTGCTTGTTCAGAAATCTCACGCACGGGCAAAAGTCGCATGCACCGGGTATTCAACCGCCCGAACTGCTGTTCTTCCGGAGCCCATCCTGTAGCCTTCGCCCCGAACCGTCTCAATCACCGAGCCTTCATCCCTATCCGCGCTAGCTGCTCCCAGTTTCTTCCGCAGATAGTTCACATAGACATCCACAACATTTGTGCCCGCATCCGGCGACATCTGCCACACCTCTCGCAGCAACTCGCTTCGACTGCAACACTGCCCGCGACGCAGTAACAGAAACTCCAGCAAAGCGAACTCCTTCACCGTCAGTTCGATCACACAGCCATTTCGCACTACGCGGCGTTCCATTCGGTTGAGCTCAACATCGCCATGCCGCAAGACCGGATCGGCACACTGATCGCGCCGCCGCAGCAACGCCCGGCACCGCGCCGTCAATTCATGAAAACTGAAAGGCTTCAATAGACAATCATCCGCGCCAAGGTTCAGGCACTTGATGCGCTCTTCAACCTGGCTCCGACCCGTGAGAACCAGCACTACCGTCTCGTCGAAACGCCCACGCAACTCTGATAGAACCTCAGTTCCATCCTTGCGCGGCAGGCTCAGATCAAGAACAATCAGATCCGGCCGATACTCCGCAGCATGAGCAAGTGCCGACTCTCCATCTCCCACCACCGTCACTTCGTGCCCTTCGAGTTTCAAGCCCTTCTGCAAAAACAAACCAAGTGCAGCATCATCTTCTACAACCAAGACTCGCATCCAATCCCCCAGCGAAATTCAGTACTTCAATTCACCGGCCACATTACCAGTGGCGGTGTCTGTAATTACCTTGGTTCATCGGACGGCGCTTTACAATAACTCTTCGCAAGAAATTGCGCATGCGATTTCAAAATGGGAATCTTCCAAACCTAAAAAGCAGTTGCTCTAAAGAAGAGCAGCGTCAACCAGCGCCGGAAGTCGATCAATATCAACGCGACTTCCACCAAGAGGAAATCTTGTATCCGAAGCAATGGTTTCAGCATGCGGCAGACATCTTTCACCTAACCCGACATGTTCACCCGTCAAATTGGAATCAACTCAGTTAGCAATGTTTGATCTTCCAGAGTTAAACACTTGCAATTCGCCTTTTATTCGCTACAATCATCGGCATGGCAATTACGAGACGGCAAAAAGAAGTCATCGACTTCCTCTCCACCTTCACTCAGAAGAACGGCTACTCCCCATCGTATGAGGAGATCGCCACAGGATTAGGTCTCAGTTCACTCGCCACCGTGCACAAGCACGTCACCAATCTTCAGAACAAGGGTCTGCTCCAGCGTGCTCACAACCGCAGCCGCTCGATCGACGTTCTTCCCGCACGCAGCAGTAAAAAAGGCTCCGATCGCCTTCCCCTCATGGGCCGCATCGCTGCTGGCCAGCCCGTCGAAGCCATCGAAACTGCCGAAAGCATCTCTCTATCCGACATCATCGGCAACCGAGAAGTCTTTGCCCTTGAGGTCCGTGGCGACTCCATGCGCGACGAGCACATCGTCTCTGGAGATTACGTATTAGTTGAGCGCACCCGTACCGCCCGAGAGGGCGAGATCATCGTTGCCCTCGTCGATGGTTCCGACGCCACCCTCAAGCGTTTTTACCGCGAGGGCAGCATGGTCCGCCTGCAACCCTCCAATACTGAAATGTCCCCAATTTACGCCCCTGCCGCCAGCGTCAGCATTCAGGGAAAGGTGTTAGGCGTCCTCCGCAAATACGCGTAAAATTACCTTGAAATCATTGCTCGACACTCCCCAAAGTTGCTATTCCTTCCGGCCGGGCCAACGTCCAAAATAGGACCAGGCAGCACCGCCAAACGTCTGCGGCAACTTTTTCCTCCGTGTATGGAACCGTCCGGGACTTCCGTGCGTAACCACACTCCGAGACGACTCACCCTAACCAGAACTATCAAAATTGGAGCACCCCTTGGCTACACAGCGTAAGAACAAACGAAGAATCTGGCTCTGGACAGGCCTCATAGCCCTTGTCGTCGTGGTCGCACTCGGTATTACGGTCGCCGCCCGGGGCAACACCACCAAATTCGAGCCCTCCCAACTCGGAAAGGCCGAACTCGGCGATATTGCCCGATCCGTGGTCGCCACTGGTAAAGTCCAGCCCATCACCAAAGTTGAGGTCAAATCCAAGGCTTCCGGAATCGTCACCCGCCTCGACACTGACATCAACGCCCAGGTCAAGCAAGGGCAAGTCCTTGCCCAGCTCGACCAGCAGGAAATCCTCGACCAGGTAGCCGCCCAGAAAGCCCAGCTCGCCGCAGCCGAATCCAATGCTCACGCCGCAGCCGCTTCCATTCAGTATGACAAGGTCAACGCCGAAGCTCCCGACCTCCCGATGTACAAGAACACCTACGAGCGCAATCTCCAGATGTCAAAACAAGGAGTCGTCTCACAGCAGTCGCTTGACGATGCGCAACAGAAATACCTCGCCGCCGCCAACACTCGCGACAAAGCCGTTTCGCAGATTAGCGTCGACAGCTCCAAACTGCGCCAGGCTCAGGCGCAGGTGGCTCAAGCCCAGGCCTCCCTCAAGCAACTTGAAGAGCAGCTCGGCTACACCACCATTACCTCCCCAATGGACGGCACCATCCTCTCCCGTGACGTCGAAATCGGTGACGCTGTCAGTTCTATCCTCGTCCTCGGCTCAACTGCCACTCTCGTCATGACCATTGGAGACACCACTCAGGTCTACGTTCAGGGCAAAGTCGATGAGTCCGACATCGGTAAGGTCTACCTCGGTCAATCCGCCCGAATCAAAGTAGAGTCGTTCAAAGACAAGACCTTCCAGGGCAAAGTAACCAAAATAGCGCCGTTAGGAGTTGAAAAAGATAACGTAACCACCTTCGAGGTCCGCGTCTCCATCGACAACCCAGGTGGCGAGCTCAAAGCCAACATGACCGCCAACGCCGAGATCCTCCTCGAGGAACATAAAAACGTCCTCACCGTCCCTGAACAAGCCGTACTTTATGACAAAGATCGCAACGCCTCCGTCGAAGTTCCCGACGCCAAAGCGAAAAATGGCCGCCGCAAAATCGACATCAAGGCCGGCATCTCCAACGGCACCAAAACTGAAGTCCTCGCCGGCCTGAAATCCGGAGATACAGTTATCCTGCAGCAATAGTTGGGGCCAGGATCTAACTCGCAGTAATTAGAGTAGACGAAAGGGAAATCCGATGAGAAATCCAGCTATCAAAATACTAGCCACCGCCGCCTCCACTCTCGTCCTCGCCGCCACAGTCTTCGCCGACAGCAACTTCGATCGCACCCTCAACGTTAGCGGATCTCCCAACGTCTCTGTCTCGACCGGCTCCGGCTACATCAAACTTCATCCTGGCTCAGGCAGCCAGGTTCACATCGTCGCTCACGTCCGCGCAGGTCACGGTTGGATGAGCGGTGGCGACGTCGACAGCCGCATCCAGCAGATCGTCTCCAACCCACCCATTGTTCAAAGCGGCAACGATATCACCATCGGCGAACGCCATAATAATGATCTCTACCGCAACATCACCATCGACTACGACATCACCCTCCCCAAATCATCTGCCATCAACGCCGGCACCGGGTCCGGTGACATCGAGATTCAAGATGTAGGCGCCAACGTCAAAGCCCAGAGCGGTTCAGGCTCGGTCCATGTACGCGGTGTCGAAGGGACAACTACACTCGGCACCGGCAGCGGAGACATCGAGCTTCAGCAGACCGGCCCAGGCGACGTCAAAGCGGAAACCGGTAGTGGCAGCATTCGCCTTCAAGGCCTCTCCGGAGCCCTTAAAGCCGGCACGGGTTCAGGCGACATCGAAGCGCAAGGCCAGCCCACCTCAGATTGGAAGCTCTCCACTGGTAGCGGCTCCGTCCGTCTCATCGTAGGCAGCGCCAAGTTCAATCTCGATGCAGACACTGGCTCCGGGAACATCAACGTCTCGCAGCCCATCACGATGCAGGGCAGCCTCAATCGCCATCACGTCAGCGGCGCCGTCAACGGCGGCGGTCCAATCATCCGGGTAGGCACCGGCTCCGGCGATATTCAGATCAAATAGCCAAATCGGCATCACCAACGACGAGGATAGCAATCCTCGTCGTTTTCTTTTGCACTAAACCAGCGTCACGCGACCAGTCCCAAGGTCATAGACCCCACCAACGACCTTCACCCCCTGCTCCTTAACCGCCTTTGCAATCACAGTCGAACTCTCCCTCAACAACCTCGTCTGAAATGCAACGTTCGCTTTCACAGCTGCCGCAACATCGCCGTGCGTATCTCGAACCCCAGGCATCAGGTGCTGATACAGCACACTGATCTGTCCCGGAACTTCCTTGCCCGCAACCGCGGCGCTCACTGCTCCACAATTCGTATGGCCAAGCACGAGGATCGCCTTCACTCCCAAGACAGCAACGCCATACTCCATACTCCCCATAATCTCCGGAGTCACAATGTTGCCCGCGACTCGTCCCACAAAAATCTTTCCGATGCTCTCATCAAAAATAATCTCAACCGGCACCCGCGAATCCGCGCACGACAACACCGCCGCAAATGGCTCCTGCTTCGCCACTGTCTTTGCCTTTAGGATCTCCAGATCCTCAGCAAACGACGTAATCTTCCCCGCAGCAAATCTCTCATTCCCCGCCATCAACTCGCGAATGGCAGCCTCACCGGTCATTGACGAAGTTGCCTGTGCGAACCCGACACCCATCCCAGAGCCCCCAACTACGCCTGCCGCTGCCAATCCAGTAACAAAGCCTCGACGCGTCAACTGACTTCTGCTCATTTTCGTCATAGAGCCCTCCTTGTGCCAAAAGCTTATATCACTCAAGATCAATTACGCTTAGAGAATGGCCCTTGAACCGTTTCCCCGCCTCCTGGTCTTCGATCTGGACGGCACGCTCATCGACTCCCGCATCGACCTCTGCAACTCCGTCAACGCCACGCTCACACACTTCGGAAAATCCGAGCTACCCGAAGCCGTCATCTCTAGTTACATCGGCGACGGAGCTTCCCTCCTCATCCGCAGGGCTTTTGGCGACCCCGAAGGAGATATTCACGATGAAGAATATGTAACTGAAGCACTTACATTCTTCCTCGACTACTACCGCATCCACAAATTCGACTACACCCTTCTCTATCCAGGCATCCTCGAATCTCTCACATCGATCCGCACTGCCCACCCCGAAATCCTGATGGCGGTCCTGACCAACAAGCCCGTGAACCCATCCCGCGACATCTGCACCTACTTCGGTCTCGCACCATTTTTCTTCCAGAACTACGGCGGCAACAGCTTCCACACCAAGAAGCCCGATCCGCACGGCCTCGAAACTCTCATCGCAGAAGCCACCACGATCACTGGCCGTCCCATCACCCCAGCCGAAACCATCATGATCGGTGACACCGATACCGACGTCCTAACCGCTCGTAACTGTGGCGCCCGCAGCATAGGATGCACCTTCGGCCTCAAGCCCCATTCCCTCGCCGAAGCCCCGCCCGACTACCTCGCTCACACCGCAACCGACTGGCTTCAAATTCTGGGCATCAATCCAAAGCCTACTGCCCCTTCTCAAACCGTTTGAAGAAACTCGAATCCAGATAGTGCGGTCTCGCCGGATCGTCCGCAACAGTCCGCGCGAGATCGGCATAAAAAGCATTGAACTGGGCAGCAGCAGCCAGATCCACAGGCTGTGTCAGATCATCATCGGTCGAGTGATACCGCTGTGCCAGCCACGCTCTCCACGCCTTGTACTCCGGCGAATCTGCAGTCCATCCGAACTTCATCGCCAACGCAGGAATACCCGCCTGCACAAAACTATACTGGTCCGTCCTGATGAAAGAATTCCTGTCCGGCTCCGGATCACCCGCAATCACAATGTGATGTGCCTCTCCCACCTTCTCCGCATCGGCGCCCAGCGTCGATTGCTCCAGCCCCTGCACATGCAGCTTCTTCAACGGAAAGATCGGCATAAACATATCCAGATTCAAATCCGCCGCAATCGAACCATCCGGCACGGTGGGATGCCCCGCATAGTATCGTGACCCCAACAGCCCCTTCTCTTCAGCCGTAAAAATTACAAATAACATCGACCGTTTTGGCCGTGCCTTATTCTCCCCGAACTTTTTTGCGGTCTCGAGCACGGTAGCCACACCGGAGGCATCATCCATCGCCCCGCTATAAATGGTCTTTCCATTGATCGGCGCACCAACCCCCAGATGATCGAGATGCGCTGACACCACAACATACTCCCCCGCCAGCTTCGGGTCCGATCCTTTCAGCTCGGCCACAATATTCGGCGAAGTCACATGCGAAGTCTCACCCGCCACCGTCGCTCTCACGTTCTTGCGCAACGCAAAACGCGGCAATGGTTTCTGCGCATCCGCCAGCGCAAGTATCTCGGCAAAAGTATGACCCGTCCCATCGAACAGCTTCTCTGCCCGGGCCGGATTAAACGTCGCCGAAAACATTGCGCCATGCTCATCCGCAAGCGCCGGATGCTTCGCCGCAACAGAGGCCGCATCAGGCGTAAGCGACAACCGCATCCCCGGCTGCCCGGCTCCGCTCGCAACACGCTGCCATCCAAAGTCCATCGACTTCGGCGTAGGAATTGAAATCACGCCAACAGCCCCAGCCTCTCGCAAAGCCTTCGCAAACGGCGCCGTCCTCGCATACGACTTCAGCGGCCCAGGCAAATCCGCAGGTCCGCCGTTGATGGTGACGACTACCTTCCCCTTCAGGCTCGCCCACGGCACCTCAGCAGAATTGAAGTCGTCATACTTCGCATCTGGCAGATGCAGCCCATACCCAATAAACACCAGAGGAGCATCTACCTCACCCACTTGAGCCGACCGCGATCCCAAGATTGCATCCTCTCCCAACACAAGCAGGTCCTCATGATAAGAGCGACAAGTTTTGCAACCGACCACGAGGCTCATTGAAGACTTACTCGCGATCACCCGCTGCACATCAAAATTCACCGGCTGAAAGTAAGTCCCATTCACTCCCGCCGGAGCCAAACCGTAGGACTTGAATTTATCCGCCACATAGGCTGCAGCCTTCAGATAGTCCTCGCTGCCAGTCAGCCGCCCATTCATCGACGGAGCAGCGAGATACTGCACATGCGCCCACCACAACTTTCCCTGCTCTTCATCCGACGACGCCGTCGCACCGCTCTGGGCCCACAACAGAACTCCACCTGCGAGGGCAACTGAAACCATCATTAAAACAACCCGGTTCACACGCATCGCCAACTCCAAAGAAAAATAGGGATGCGTTGAATCTAGCACGCATCCGCTCAAGACGGCTTATACCCGCATCTTTTTGACGCGCCACAACCTACTTGTTAAGCTCATCTGCAAGATGCCCTCCTCCACAGATCCGCTCGCAACCACCTGCTGCATCATCGGAGGAGGTCCCGCCGGAGTCATGCTCGGCTACCTTCTCGCGCGCCAAGGCATCACTGTCACAGTTCTTGAAAAACACACCGACTTCTTCCGCGACTTCCGCGGCGACACCATCCATCCCTCCACACTCGAAGTCCTCTATGAGCTCGGTCTCCTCGACAAGTTTCTCCAAATCCCACACTCACAGCTTGCCCAACTCTCTGGTTACTTCGGGACTCACGCCGTCACCATGGCCGACCTCTCGCACCTTCCGACACACGCCAAATTCGTCGCCCTCATGCCGCAGTGGGACTTCCTCAACTTCCTCGCCTCCGAAGCCTCTCGCTTCCCTGCCTTCACACTGCGTATGGGTTGGGAGGCCACTGGCCTGATCCAGCAGCCTGACGGAACCGTCACCGGTGTCCGCGCCAATACTCCCAACGGCCCCGTCGAAATCCCTGCAGTTCTCACCGTAGGATGCGACGGCCGCCACCCAGTCTCGCGCGAAGCCGCCCACCTTCCACTTGTCGACTACGGAGTACCTATCGACGTTCTCTGGTTCCGCATCGCTCGCCAACCCAACGACCCAGAAAACGCACTCGGTTACGTCAACTACGGCCGCCTCGTCGTCCTCATCGACCGCGTCGACTACTTCCAGGTCGGGTACATCATTGCCAAGGGCACCTTCCCGCAAATCCAGCAGCAAGGCCTCGACGCCTTTCATCAAAGCATCGAACGCATCGTCCCCTTCCTCGCGGGCCGCACCGCTGAGGTGGACTCATGGGACAAGGTCAAGCTCCTCACCGTTCAGGTCAATCGGCTTCGCGATTGGTGCAAACCCGGTCTGCTCTGCATCGGAGACGCAGCCCACGCTATGTCACCCGTTGGAGGCATCGGCATCAACATCGCCCTTCAGGACGCAGTCGCCACCGCCAACATGCTTACTGAATCCCTGAGCTCAAACACAGTCACAGTTCACGACCTCGAACGAGTCCAGCACTACCGGGAAGGAGCCGTACGCAACACTCAACGATTCCAGGTCTTCGCCCACCGCATGCTCAGTCACGTCCTGAATAGCAACGGCCCATTCGAACCGCCATTCATCCTCCGCGCAATCCTCAGCCTCCCCGGCTTCCGATACCTCACCGCCCGATTCATCGGAATGGGCCTGCAACCCGAACACATCGGCAAGACTTAAACAAACTCCCGATTCCAACTCGTAATCACCCGCGTCTCGCGCTCCCACCCCAGCACGCTCACGCTCCCGGTTCCCAACGCAAACAATGCCCCACCCGTAGCCTCCAGACCAATCCACCGCGCCGCCAGAATCCGTAGAATATGCGCATGCGCAAACAGCGCGACCTTCCCTCCATCCGGAGCCGCCGCCAAAGCCTGAGCAATCACTCCATCCGCCCGCCTCCCAACATGCTCCACCGTCTCCCCGCCGACAATCTCATTCTTCCAGACCGACCACCCCGGAATCTGTGCCTGAATCTCCTTCGTAGTCTTTCCTTCGTAGACACCGTAATCCCACTCCTTTAGTCCATCATTCACCCTGGCCACATCGCCAAACCCGGCAATCGCGCAAGTCTCCCTCGCTCGCTGCATCGGACTCACAAACACAACATCAAACTTCTTCCCCTTTAAATAGACCCGCAGCTTCTCCGCCCGCTGCCGCCCTGACTCTGTCAGCGGAACATCCGTCCGGCTTGTATGTTGCCCACTCGCACTCCAAGCCGTCTCCCCATGTCGCACCAGCCACAACTCGGTTCCGACACTCATCGAATCCTCCGCCCTTCCTAAACTATCTTATAGAGATGGACTTCCAGCTCTCGACTACCTACAAACCCCAGGGCGACCAACCCCGAGCCATCGCCGAACTCGTCTCCGGCATCCACGCCGGCGAAAAAGATCAGGTTCTCCTCGGCGTCACCGGTTCCGGCAAAACCTTCAGCATGGCCAAGGTAATCGAAGAGCTGCAACGTCCCGCGCTCATCCTCGCCCACAACAAAACACTTGCCGCTCAGCTCTACCACGAGTTCAAACAGTTCTTTCCCAACAACGCTGTCGAGTACTTCGTCTCCTACTACGACTACTACCAACCCGAAGCCTACATCCCCGCGGGCGATCTCTTCATTGAGAAGGAAGCAACAATCAATGAAGAATTGGATAAACTCCGTCTCTCCGCTACCCGCAGCCTCTTCGAGAGGCGCGACGCCATCATCGTCAGCTCCGTCTCGTGCATCTACGGTCTCGGCTCGCCTGAAGCCTACTACGGCATGCTGCTCCTCCTCGAAAAAGGCCAACGCATCCGCCGCGAAGACATCACTCGCCGCCTCGTCGAAATCCTCTACGATCGCAACGACGTCGACTTCCGCCGCGGCACCTTCCGCGTCCGCGGCGACATCATCGAGATCTACCCCACCTACGATGAAAATGCCTACCGTATAGAGCTCTTCGGCGACGAGATCGATTCGCTCTCTCAAATCGACCCGCTCTTCGGCACGGTCCGTCAAAAATACTCACGCCTTCCCATCTACCCGAAGTCGCACTACGTCGTCCAACCCGAACGAAAAAGTTCAGCCATCGCCACCATCCTCGAAGAGATGGAGTGGTGGGAAAAAGAACTCGAAAACCAGGGCCGCCTCGTCGAATCCCAGCGCATCCATCAACGCACCCGCTTCGACCTCGAGATGATTAAGTCCGTAGGCTACTGCCACGGCATAGAAAAC